>Ga0114960_10003079_pt1 | contig 12835 bp, 6 predicted proteins | sample C_130625_MF_Meta_FD_92637 | JGI IMG/M metagenome (GOLD analysis project Ga0114960, IMG submission 92637) | Freshwater microbial communities from Lake Croche, Canada to study carbon cycling - C_130625_MF_MetaG | ecosystem: Environmental > Aquatic > Freshwater > Lake | place: Lake Croche, Canada... | reverse complement strand
TCATTGTCATCCTGGGCCGCGAGCTCACTACCCACTCCCTCCATCACGAGATCAGCCTGCTGCGGTTTATTGCAATACTTCTGCTCGGTGGATTCGGAGTGGCCATGCAGGACCGCCTCGTAGCCACCCTCGAGTTGCGCGTACCGCAACCTGTCAGATTTCTCATGGGAATTATTCTCGGAACGATGCTGCTGGGTCTTCTGGCTAGCCATTTCGGACACACGACGTTTGTACCTCGCTATGCCGCCGTGATCGCCATTCCTCTTGCGCTGGTCTCCGCCAGAGGAATGATGGTGCTCGATAAACCAATACGGATCTTTTTGGTGTTGGTCTTGTTTTCCGCAGCTGCGTTGTGGACAGACAAATGGGGTCGCAACGTGCAGCGATCTCAAGCCGGTCAAGTCGCAGCGGTGTTGGCCATGGCTAAACCCGATTCATACGTGTTTATGTGCCCTGACCAACTGGGCCCAACGGTACTTCGTTATTCCCGTAGTGATTTGGAGTACAGCGCGTACCCCCGATTTGAAAATCCGAAATTCGTCGATTGGTATGACTACAAGGCAGCCTTTGGTGCAACTTCACCCGCAGCCGCGGCTTCTCGGGTGCTCGCAGCTGCGGGTGGACGAGATATCTACGTGATTTGGTCGTCGGGTTATACCCTCAAGGGCACCTGCAAGTTAGTGGCGCACGAAATCTCAACCGCCACTGGTCGGGTATCGGCGAATCTGCTGAGAGCGCGGGTCAATGGCTTCTATCAATCCATAAACGTCACATTCTTGCCACATAACTAGGCGCGCTTCGGTGGGTAGTGTTTATCCATGAGCGATTCCAACCCGGTAGTGGTCATCGGTGGTGGGCCGGCTGGTCTCACTGCCGCCTATGAAATTGTTAAGCGTGGTGGCTCGGTCATTGTGTATGAAGCAGACAGAGTCGTCGGCGGCATCAGCAGGACTGTTGAACGTGATGGCTGGAGATTCGACATTGGTGGACATCGGTTTTTCACCAAAGTGAAGGAAGTCGAAGCGCTTTGGCATGAGATTTTGCCTGATGAAGACTTTTTACTCCGTCCTCGTATGAGTCGAATTTTCTTCGATGGGAAGTACTACGACTATCCGCTGAAGGCCGGCAACGCACTAAAAAACCTCGGCCCGATCGAAGCCGTTCTGTGCGTGCTGAGTTACGTTTGGGCGCGAGTGCATCCACCAAAAGATCAGACGAACTACGAAGGTTGGCTAGTCGCCCGGTTTGGGTGGCGCCTATATCGACGATTCTTTGAAACCTATACCCAAAAGGTATGGGGAGTCCCTGTTAAGGAGATGCCGGCAGACTGGGCCGCACAGCGCGTCAAGAGCCTGTCGCTGAGCAACGCAATCGTTAATGCTCTGCTACCTAAGCGGGGGCAAACTGCGATTACTTCCCTGATTGAAGAGTTTCAGTACCCCAAGTTGGGTCCTGGCATGATGTGGGAGAAATGCGCTGAACTGATTACCGCTAAGGGTGGGCAAGTACACCTGAAGACCAAGGTTGTTGGCATCAGGATCGAGGATGGAAAGTCGACTGGTGTTGACATTGTTGACAGAGATGGCTCGATTACTTTCCAGCCGGCCTCTCATGTGATTTCGACCATGCCAATGGCCCAGCTTGTTGATGCCTTCAAGCCAGTACTGCCGGATTCAATTCTGACTGCCGGTCACGGACTCCACTACCGAGACTTCTTGACGGTTGCGCTGGTGATTCCCGAAGAGCTGGCCTTTCCTGATAACTGGATCTATATCCATGCTCAAGAGGTCAAGGTGGGACGCATCCAGAACTTTGGATCCTGGTCTCCGTACCTAGTCAAAGAAGGTCGGACTTGCTTGGGCCTTGAATACTTCGTGTTTGAGGGCGACGAACTCTGGAGTGCCCGAGACGAGGATCTTATTGAGCAGGGTAAGAGAGAGCTCGAGTACCTCGGCTTGGCGAAAGCGGCTGACGTCGAAATGGGCTACGTATTTCGGATGCCGAAGGCCTACCCCTACTACGACAGTAACTATCAATCCAATGTGAAGACCATCTCGAGCTACCTGGAAACACACGCCAGCAACGTCCATCTGATCGGGCGTAATGGTATGCACAAGTACAACAATCAAGACCATTCAATGTTTACGGCCATCTTGACTGTCGACAACATCTATGGAGGCAATCACGACGTCTGGAATGTGAATGTCGAAGAGGAATATCACGAAACGGGCAAAGGTGGAACGGGCCGAGACGCGCCGATATTGCCCGCCCGCACCCCTCAGGCATAACAGCGCCAATGGTGCAGCGGGGGCTAACGGCACGACTAAACGCACTACTCAGCGGCGCGATTGTTGTTGCCTTAGCTGGTTTCGTTGCCAATGTTCTCAACCTTGGCGTGAGCGTGCTGATTGCTCGTCTCTTAAATCCTTCGGAATATGGCGCCTACTCGCAGATGGTCGGTATTTTCTTCGTGGTGGCTTTGCCTGGTTCTGCCCTGTCGGTCGCTGTAGTGAGGCGGGCGACCTACTATCTGGTTAGAAGCGATGAGTCGTTGATGGCGCGCTGGCAGCAGCGACTCAATCAACGATTGGTGCGCTGGGGATTGGCCTTCTCGCTTGTAGCGCTAGCCGGCTCTTTTTTATTGGCTCAATGGCTTGGACACCGCTCTTGGCTTACCGTGTGGGTGAATGCGCTAGCGGCGATCTCATGGGCGTTGCTCAACGTAGACCGAGCGCTCCTGCAATCGCGCCAGCGATATATGGCGCTTGCCTCGAATTTCCTCCTTGAAGGTGCAATGCGCACGGTGTTCATGGTTTTGGGTAGCCCCTTTGGTGTGACTGGAATCGTTGCCGGACTCCTGGTTGCCATCGGTATTGCACGCTGGCACGCTCGGCGGTTGGTGAGCGTTAAAGGAGTAACTCACACCGCAGAGGCGTTGGAACACACAGGCATTACGACAGATTTGGTGATTGCACTAGCAACGTTGGCCCTACTTGCAACGCTCCAGTTCGTGGATGTTTTCCTAGTGGGGCGATATCGCTCAGGCGAGGCCGGTGCGTACTCTGCGATTTCACAGGTGGCAAAAACGATTGTGTATGGCGCGATTATTCTCGGCAATTTTCTACTACCGGAAACTGCGATTGCGCATCGACGTGGGCGGGATGCGTATCGACAGCTCGCTATCGCTGGTGGACTATTACTGATTCCGGTTGCGGTCCTTCTTGTCGCATCTGAAAGTGCGCCCAAGAAGCTATTAAATCTTGTGTTTGGTGCGCGCTACGCGACCGATTTCGGCTCTATGACGACCCTGATCTTGGCCATGGTGTTTCTGGGCGGAAGCACCCTGCTCTGTGTCTACTTGCTGGGCTCCGGCCGTCGTTGGCCCACCCTGTGGCTGGCTGTAAGCACGGTACTGGGAGCCATGTATATCGGGCAGGCCGGTGGGGCGGTTGAAGAAACTGTTCATCGTGACCTGCTGTTGCAGATCGTTGTTTTCCTCGGTCTTCTCCTGGCCACATTGCGTCCATTCGGCGTACCTGAGGATCAAGATGTCGCGTGAGTCTCAGATGCTGCAAGAGCTAGTTCAATCGAGCGGCATTCGAAAAGTCAACGTAGTGGCATGGCGTGACCTTGATGATCCCGAGGCGGGTGGCTCTGAACTTCACGCCGATGAGATCTTGAGGCGTTGGGCTGCTGCGGGGCTCGTCATTGAATCAAGGACATCTGCAGTGGCCGGTTATTCTTCTCGCATTGAACGTCATGGTTACACGATCAATCGCAGGGGCGGTCGCTACCAGATATTCCCAGACGCCATTTTTCGTGGTCTCTTTAGCCGGAGAGCAAATCGCCCTGATGCCGTCGTGGAAATTTGGAACGGCATGCCATTCTTTTCACCAATTTGGTATCGAGGCCGGCGCTTAGTCCTTCTGCATCATGTGCATGGCGAGATGTGGCAGATGACGCTTCCTGGTCTGCTTGGTCGTGTGGGGTGGATAATTGAGCATTGGTTGGCGCCACCGTTTTATCGCCGAACGACCATAGCGACGCTTTCAAACTCCTCGCGCGATGAAATCAAGGAACGCATGCACCTGCACCGCATTGAGGTGGTGCCTCCAGGAATTTCCACAACCTTTTTGCCAGGTGGGGAGCGTTCGGCGAGCCCTTTGGTTGTAGCCGTCGGACGGCTTGTTCCTGTCAAGAGGTTTGATCTCCTGATTGAATCCTTCATTGAGGTCCGCAAAGCAGTTCCCTCTGCGACGTTTGTGATTGTTGGTGATGGCTATTTGCGCACGGAGTTAGAGGAACTGATTGCCTCGCATGCAGCTCAGAACTGGATCAGTCTGCCAGGGAGAATCACCGATGAGGAGTTACTGTCGCTCTATCAACGGGCTTGGCTTGTGTCGTCCGCCTCGCTTCGGGAAGGATGGGGGATGTCGCTCACCGAGGCGGCTGCGTGTGGAACACCATCGGTGGTGGTAGATATCGCCGGACACCGTGATGCGGTTGACCATGGGCATAGCGGATTACTAGTAGACAAAACAGAACTCGCCATGGCAATCTCCAATGTCTTGCGAGACGATGGAATGCTTGAACGACTTCGGCTCTGCGCATTCCGCCATGCTCAAATTTTTACTTGGGACAGTGCCGCGCTGGATCTCTTCCGGCTAATCCTAAAAAATCGCTAGTCGAACTTTCTCTCAAGCCTGATAACGAGGTTCATGGTTATGAGCTCGTTAAGAATTGGTACGCGAAGCAACCAGCCGAAGGTCTCGGGCAGGTAGCGGGGATGAGCCCCCACCACGACAAGTCGAGGGTCGCCGTGGAGGTGCGCCATAATTCCCTTGATGCTTATACGAAAAAAGTTGTAGCGATACACATTACGAGGCGAATGACCGTGCTTTACCACGTAGCGCCTCTGCGCGAGACGGCCTGAAATGAAATCCAATGGAGAGGTCTCGCCGCCTCCGCCGGGAGAGAACCATGTTGCATTCTGTAGATAAATGGTGCCACCGGGACGGGTTACTCTGACGATTTCGTCGATAAAGACCTTCGGATTCGCCACGCTACTAAGAACATTGGTCCCGAAGACCAAGTCGAAAGTTCTGTCCTCGACGGGTATTCGTAGAGCGTTGAAGGTGAGATCTAGTGTGGTTACGGCCGAGGCGATGTCAACAGCTGGCTCGTAAATCTCCGAATGCCACACGGCGATTTGTTGATTGCTTCGCGACCGTCTTGTCTTCACTGTTTCACCGGTTTTAGTCAAATAGGCTTCCTTGGCCGCCTGCCGAAAGATTGCCCCCATAGCCGACGGGGTTGGAGGTTCAACCACCCCGAGCTGCTCTAAGCGCTCCTTTACATCGTTGATCGTGACGGTTGGACGCGATTTAGCAAGGTGTGCAACCGCTTGGATTGCCGCTTGCTTCCAGGCGTCGACTGAAGAATCATCCACCTTGGCAGTTGGAACGTTGTCAGTCTTTGAAACTCGCTTCTCGTTTTCCCCACTGAATCTGCCGACTGCTTCTCGCCGCATACGAGTCACGCGTGCTCCCCGCTCAACCAATCCTGCGGCGTATGAGGTTTCGCCGTCAGCAATCTCGAGAACATTTCGGTTGTAAAGCGGAGTCTTCCCGACAACCTGGTTCATCGTGTCGGTGAGGACTATGCGCCGATAAAGCTCCGGATCGCGTCGCTTAACCAACGTTGCTCGGAAGAGTGCCAGGGTTCGTAGCGCGCCGCGGGGAGCGACTACTAAAGGCAGGAGATTCCTCTCGTCGGTGGTCTCCGACTGAGCACTTGAAGCAATATTAAGGCCGCGACGCCGCTCTACCTCGTCAACTTCCTCAATCTCAGTTATCTTTGATTTCTTCTTCATCGGCTGCCTTTGATTTGTTCTTCATCAGTTTCCTGTGACGTAGCTTGGCGGGTGGGAGAAGTTGCCGTTACAAGTACGACCCAAAGCGACAATGCAACCCAAGTTAAGCCGTTTGCCCACGGAACATTACTTGGCCAATCAATGGAACGGACGAGATGCATCTGGTTGGTTGCCACGGTAGCGATGCCGGCCACCACAATGAAGGTAGTAACCACCATTGACAGAGTTCGCCAAGAGCTGGAACCTTTGTAGAGATAAAGAATTGTGAGCATCATCGCCGGTAGCAGCCACCATGAAACGCACAGGGCGACAGCAATCGCCACCCCAAGCGTCAAGAGTGGTCGACTCAGGGGTGGAGTACGCTCCATCTTCGGAAGGGCGCCAATTATTAGCGCTGTCGTCCGAGGTGCGCGCCCTAACGCTAGGCATAGGCACAAAAGCAGCCCCAGAAGTGACGCAAGTAGTGCAATATTGACTTTGCTCTGTGGTGTCCAAGTAGCCACAAGATGTTGCGTTCTCTCCATCTTCGACGGAAGGAGCCAACCCATCGATGCTCCGTCGATGAGCAGTGGGGCGCCCAGGTCCACGCCGTCAAGCCTGGCAGTCCATCCGGGGCCGAAACTCTGCCCCACGGCGAGATATTGACCGGCAGATGACGCCGGAAGTTGCGCCTCGATCCTCCATCGGCTGGTCCAGTGGCTCTCGAGATTGTTAACCGGGGTGTCCGGAGGAGACGACTCTGCAGGAAGCGAGGTAAGTCGAATGTTGTCAATATTGATACCTGTACCCACTCCAAATGCAGTGCGGAGATGGTGAGTGCCAGCAGAAAGTGAGAGACGTTGCTCCCCGCAAATCGAGAATGAGATTTGTCGCTGAGCCATTGCATCGGCGGTCGAGCTAGAAACTGATATCGGGACGCCAACACCGTCGATGGAAAGAAGGTCACTCCGACATTTTGTTCGGAAAGTAGGAGTGATGCTCTGAGAGCGGAGATCACCAAGGGTCAATTCCGATATTCCAATTGGAGGATGGTTTTGTGACCCAGAGACACGATCTCTCACTGTGACTGCTATAAAACTTTCGACGCTTAGGCGAAAAGTCTGGCCGGTAAGTGTTGGATACGAAATATGTAATGTTTGTGTTGTTCCCCGAGCAACCCCGGTGGCCACCTTCAAATTGGTCGCGAATGTGAAGCTACCGCCGCTTCCACCGTCTGCCGTTAGGGTCAATTTCGTTGGCACCATGTGCAAACCGTCGTTGACGATCGTGATGTCCGAGTGTGAGATGGAAGTCCGCGATGCGGCTTTGGCTTCGATCCAAGTGTCGGGACCGGTTTGAAATGCCGGCATCCAACTCGTGGCATTGTTGCCGTCAAATGCAGCCCATGGTCCGTTGGTCAATGAACCGATTAACCGTGATGAGGCTGTGGAACTAACGATTTTGCCAACTCCCGTGCCCCCGATACCAAGCAATTGGCTGAGGACTCGGTCTGATGCCGCAGGTTGGATTGAAGTCGTGCCACCCAATGCAAACGAACGGCGAAAGGGCAGTTCGAATACACGATCAATAGTGAGCTCCGGGTCAAGGCGCGGCGGAGTCGTTGCTACCCGCGCGCGCGTCATGGAGATCGATAGTGCATTACTGCGAGCCGCATGGCCCACCCTCGCCAGAAGGCTGGTAGGCATCAACAAAGTGTGAGTCACCGCAGGAACGCCCGGTATGTGGATCTCGGCAAAACCAATTCCTGATTGACCAGTAAGCGTGCCGTAATCGTGCGAGGTCTTGTCGACGACGATTTGAATCACAGAACCGGAAGTCTCCGGAATTACGATGTCGCCTCCACGTGGGCCTCGAGTTGCCTTATTAAGATTAAAAGACCCAATCTTTTTTCCGTCCACACGGACGGTGACCTGGGTGATCCATCGGTTCACTGTCGACAACTGTGGCTGAGTGAGGTGGATTCGATCAAAGTGCAAACGACGCCCTAAGTCGATCTGAATAAATTGACCCGGGGCCTTTCCAAAAGCTGCGGTCTGCCAGGCCGAATCTATTGAACCATCGAGTGCGTAATACGGCTGCACCTCTGGGTTATTAGCTATTGGATTGCCGTATGAAGATGCTTGAATCGACTTGACATTGCCCAGCACGGAGACAGTTTGCGCGCCAGGGACTGAATCGGGATAGGCAAGAAGAGTCTGTTGTGACGGGTTCTTGATCACTGGTTGTTCGCCAGCCTGCTGCACGAAACCAGGGCTTGAGTGGAGTACTCCATAACTATTCAGTCGCCGCTGATTGGAGTCGGTCAGGAATAGCGACGCATTTGTATCTCTAGTCAATCGCACCAATTGTGCAGTTGTGAGAGATCCGTCGTAGAAGATTGCACGGTCCTCTGGAAGAATTCCCAGCCCGGCCAGGTTCACTAGGCCCTCCCCATCGCCAGCCACAATTGCTGGAGATCGACTTGATTCCGTTCTAACTAGTTGACGCACCCCACTCACGCCGTAGACCGCAAGGGATTGGGGCCATTGGAATCCTCGAGGTAAAGCAAGGCTGCTTTCATTGATGAAATTTCCATCGATAACCTTGTCAGCCACAACGGGTCCGTAAGCCTTCTTGAAGGTAAGGCCAGAGCTAGGTGATTGAGCTAACTGCCACAAGTACCAGGGTTCGGGACCACTGAAGCGCTCGTATTGGGTGTCGAACTGAAAGAGAATGTCTCCGGTGCCAAGAAGTCTGGCGATGGGCGCGATACTCCTCGGCAATGCAATCAAATCCTGAATAGGGGAGTCGAGAGATCTCACTAGATTCACACTCGCCGGTTCACCTTGGAGCGTAATTTGACTAGTGACAAAGGGTCGCTGGAGCAGTCCCGGCCATGCGGAATCAATAAACGCACCCCATCGGTAGTAGCCGAAGTCAAGCCCCGGAAGTCCGAGGACACCCGTTGTTTTGTTGGTTCCGTTCATATCGTGAGCAGCCTGAATGACATAGTCGGGTAGACGTTGGGAGGAGCCGAGATTAGTTGCTAGAGCTGTGCCGTTAAAGAGTGGTGTTAAACCAACTGTCGCCGCGAGAAATATGAAAAGAAACGCGGGCAGGACGCGGAGTGGATGGCGGCTTCGAAGGGCATCCACGCTGGCACCGAGTAACAGTCCAAGCGACAGCACCATAATCGGCACTACTCGATTGGTCGACCGCATAGCGAGCCCTACGGTGGTGTTTTCCCCGAACCACTTGAGAGCTGAGCCTGCGGGAGTTGGCGAGTTGTAGGGGTAGGCACCGACGGCGATCACTAGGCCCAGAAAAGCTGTCACTACCGCGAACGCCCGGTAACGCCATTTGACAAGAAGGGAACTAATGACCGCAATGGTCGGGAGAACCAGTGAAAAAATAGGAGTCACATCTCCTGTGGTGTAGCTAACCGAAGAATTGGTCCAGGCGCCGGCGTGGTCAAATCCATAGAAGTACCAATAGCCCAAACCCCGGAATACTTCGGAACTGCTCGAAGTACTTGATACTGTCGGGATAGTTTCGGTGTACTTGAGGATGTTGATGCCGAATTTGCCCTCAGCCCAAAGTCCGGCAATCCACCACAGGGACACCGATGTGCTGAGTAGGCCGATTCGTGCGACGGTCCCGCCAAGTGATCGCCATGAAATTTCTCGGCTGAAGGCAGCGAAAAGCAGCCAAACAGCTGGTGCGAGCCCCACTAGCAGGATTGAGGTGGCATTAACCCCACCGACTAGGGCGACCACGAGAGCGAATCGCGCTGGATTCTTCCAACCACCGAATCGAGCAGATCTAATGGCGAAGAGTAGGAGCCAGCCAAGGCCGGCCCAGGGCATCAAAATAGCTGATGTCCTACCGATGTTTACGAGGATAAATGGTGTGAAGACATATGGGAGTGCGGCGCTCCAGGCTGCTACACGACTCAAACCCAACTCCTGGGCCGCCTTGCGTACGCCCAGCCCGGCCAGGAAGAGAAGCGACCCCATCCAGAATCGTTGGGCAATCCATGTGGGCAAGCCGATCGTATGGGTGAGCCAGAAGAATGGGCCCATAGGGAACAGGTAACCAATGTTTTGGTGGGTGACCATGCCGAAGCCCTGGTCGGCATTCCACATAGAGGTGGCGGTAGCCAGCAGATGCGATGGATCTAAATAGAGATATGCCTTGGTATCAGCGGAAACCTTGCCCGGATTGTTGATGAAGAAGGGAACGTAGGCCACCACGGCGCATAGAAAGGTGTCCCAACCCCGAAATTTCCGGAGCCCAGCAACGTCGATATTGATGAGGCCTTTCAGTTTCACAGTAGAAATCTACTTAGGTTTGCTGTAACGGCCCCGTTTACTGACTACGGTACAAATGTGCTGCATTTAGGAATCGCCGGAGGTATCGGCTCAGGTAAGTCCACAGTGACGAGTGCGTTAGAGCGGGCGGGAATCCGGGTCATTGACACCGACGTGATCGCCCGCGAAGTTGTAGAGCCAGGGCGACCCGCTTGGCGGGCGTTAGTTGACGCTTTTGGACGCGCGGTGACGGACTCAGACGGCCTTATCGATCGGCCTTTCCTCGCGGCAATAGCATTCCCGACCCCAAGTGCACTCCGACGACTCAATGCCATTACCCATGGCGCTATTGGACTTGAGGTAGTGCGTCAGTTAGAGGAGTGCCGTGGTGACCACTACGCAGTGGCGGTTCCCCTTTTCCGTCCGGAGCATCGCACTGTTTTCCGACTGAATGAAGTGTGGGCCACCGAGGTCGACCCTGATGTCGCCATCACGCGTCTGATCCAACATCGTGGTTTCAGCGAGGAAGATGCACGCAACAGGATTAGCAGTCAGATTTCGAATAGCGAGCGATCGTCCATTGTTGACCTCATCATTCCGAATAATGATTCGATTGAAGTGTTGGAGCGTCGCATTCAATCGCTCCTTCGTGAGCGAGGAATACCTCTTGACTGACTTTCTCGTAGAGTCGCCTTTTCAACCAAGTGGTGACCAACCTACGGCTATCGCGAAATTGGCCGAGGGCATCAATGCCGGCCTGCGGTATCAAACCCTTGAGGGCATAACCGGAAGTGGGAAGACTGCCACAATCGCGTGGTTAATTGAGCAGGTTCAGCGTCCCGCTCTGATTTTGGAGCCAAATAAGTCCCTGGCCGCACAGCTGGCCTCAGAATTACGAGAGATGATGCCTAACAATAGGGTTGAGTTCTTCGTGTCTTACTACGACTACTACCAGCCCGAGGCATACATTCCGAGCTCGGACACGTATATCGAGAAGGACAGCTCAATCAATGAGGAGATTGACCGTCTGAGGCACGCTTCAACCAGCGCGCTTCTAACGCGACACGACACGATTGTGGTGGCGTCGGTTTCTTGTATCTATGGTCTTGGCAACCCCATTGAGTACAAGAACCACATGCTGTTGCTGGAAGTTGGCACGAGCATTGATCAACGCGAGCTGCTTCGCAGATTTGTCGACATGCAATATCACAGGAACGATCTTGTTGTCGAGCGCGGCAGTTTTCGAGTTCGCGGAGATACGATCGAAATTCAACCCGCCTATGACCAAGAGGCGATACGGATATCACTATTTGGTGATGAAATCGATGCCATCACTTTTTTTAATCCTCTTACGATGGAATTAAAGGGTGCAATCTCCGAAGTGACGCTGTTTGCCGCCACCCATTACGCATCTTCAAGCGACACTCTGGCACAAGCAATGCACCGTATTCGCGCTGAGCTTGCAATCAGACTGGAGGAACTCGAGCGAGAGGGGAAACTCCTTGAGGCACAACGCCTTCGGTCGAGGACGGAATACGACCTGGAGATGCTTGAGGAGACGGGCACTTGTGCCGGTGTAGAGAATTACTCAGCTCATTTGGATGGCCGATCTGCAGGTGAGCGACCTTTTACCTTGTTGGACTATTTCCCGAAGGACTACTTTGTAGTGATCGACGAATCTCACGTCGCGGTTCCACAGGTTCGTGGTCAATGGGCCGGTGATAAGTCCCGTAAAGACACACTTGTAAACCACGGTTTCCGACTTCCCAGTGCCCGTGACAATCGTCCCTTGAACTTTGAGGAGTTCATCGACATTATTCCGCAAACTGTCTTTGTGTCGGCGACGCCCGGTCCGTACGAATTGGAAATATCTGATGAGGTCGTAGAGCAAGTCATCCGACCCACTGGCCTGCTAGATCCGCCAGTACGAATAATCCCTACCAACAACCAAGTTGACGACCTTAAGGTGCGAATCGCAGAGGTGATTGCGCGTAATGAACGCGTATTAGTCACCACGCTAACTAAGCGGATGGCTGAAGACCTGACGGCCTTCTTGGCTAAGGCGGATATCAAGGTGCAGTATCTGCACTCGGACATTGACACGATTCAGAGAATAGAGATCCTGCGTTCGTTGAGGCTCGGTGAATTTGACGTATTGGTCGGCATTAACTTGCTGCGCGAAGGTCTGGATCTTCCCGAGGTGTCGCTGGTGGCGATTCTTGACGCAGACAAGGAAGGATTTCTCCGGTCTCGGAGTGCATTAATCCAGACCATTGGAAGGGCGGCCAGAAATGCCAATGGAGAGGCCATTCTTTACGCCGATCGGATCACTGATTCCATGCGCGACGCGATATCGGTCACTGAACGCCGTCGTGCAGTTCAAATTGCCTACAACGAAACCAATGGAATAGTCCCGACCACCGTTACCAAGGCTGTCGCGGACATCTTGGGGCGCCTGCGCGGAGGAAGCCCAGCTACCGGTTCGAATTCGCCTCGGCGTCTCGAACTATCGGATCAAGAGCTGGAGAGTGAAGTGGAGCGCCTGACCAAAGCCATGCTGCAGGCGGCTGAAGAAATGCGCTTCGAGGAGGCTGCCGGCCTAAGAGATGAGATACATAGCCTGCAACGGCTCAGTGGCGATGACCTCAACCTGCCATTTGAGAAGGTGTTGACG
>Ga0114960_10003076_pt1 | contig 12842 bp, 12 predicted proteins | sample C_130625_MF_Meta_FD_92637 | JGI IMG/M metagenome (GOLD analysis project Ga0114960, IMG submission 92637) | Freshwater microbial communities from Lake Croche, Canada to study carbon cycling - C_130625_MF_MetaG | ecosystem: Environmental > Aquatic > Freshwater > Lake | place: Lake Croche, Canada... | reverse complement strand
GACGCGAGCAATCGTCAGATCTTTATTGATGGCGTCAAAGCGATTCTAGGTATCGAACCTGAAGGAATTCCAGGTGAAGAGGAAGCCGCTCTCTCTTACATGGGTGCTACGAAAGAGCTTTCAGTACTTGATGGACCATTCTTAGTTGTCGATATCGGCGGGGGATCGACTGAATTTGTATTTGGTACAGATCATGTTGAATCAGCTCGCTCTGTAAATATTGGTTGTGTGCGTATGGCTGAGCGTCACTTGAATCAGCAACCCCCAACTCTTGATTCGGTAGCAAGCGCCACACACGATATTGATGCGGCGATTTCAGAAGCTGCCAAAGATGTAGCAATGACAACTGCGAAGAGCCTGGTCTGCGTTGCCGGAACCGCGACAACTGTTGCTGCTGCCGCTCTCGGGTTGAGTGAATATGATCGTTACGCAATCCATCTCTCTAGAATTCCTGCACAGAAAGTTCATGATGTCGCAGCTATGTTCCAGGCGATGAGCCGTGAAGAGATTGCAGCGCTTGGATATATGCATCCTGGCCGCGTTGATGTCATTACTTCTGGATCACTCGTCCTATCTCGAGTCTTACGCGCCACAGGCGCTTCAGAATTCATCGCATCTGAGTCAGATATCTTGGATGGTATCGCTTGGGGTCTGGCACGTGAGCCCCGCTAAAACTCTGCCTTTGCTAGATAAGGCGATCGTGAAATGCACACTCTGCCCGCGACTGGTTGAATGGCGTGAAGAAGTAGCCATAACAAAACGTAAGGCGTACGAGAATGAGAAGTACTGGGGAAAGCCCGTCCCAGGTTTTGGTCCAGCTGATGCTCGCTACATCATCCTTGGGTTAGCCCCAGGCGCACATGGTGCGAATCGCACCGGGCGAGTATTTACAGGAGACTCATCAGGGGATTGGCTCTATCGCGCCCTACATAAGGCGGGTCTTGCAACTCTGCCAGCGAGTACCTCGAAAGATGATGGCCAGGAATTGATTGATACGCGAATCCTCTGCGCCGTGCGGTGCGCGCCTCCGGATAACAAGCCGAGCACCGAGGAGAAAGCGGCGTGTGCCCCCTTCTTTCATAATGAGATTGCGCTACTCATGCCGACGGCTCGCACCTTCTTCGCCTTGGGAAATCTTGCATGGACACAGATTTACTCAACCCTGACAGAGATGGGCGAGGAATTGCCAAAGCCACGACCTAAATTTGGCCACGGCGAATCCTTCACATTCACTGGGAGAGATGGCGTTCAGCGATTAGTACTTGGAAGTTATCACCCAAGCCAGCAGAATACATTCACAGGCAAGCTCACCGAGAAGATGCTCGATGCTGTCATCATGAAGGGAAAGAACTTTGGAGTTTAGGTTTGAAAACCCTCTCTTCGAGTGGCGCGGCCCAGCACCTTTCTTCTTCGTAAAGATCGAAGAGGATATGAGCGCTGATATCAAGATCGCGGCGAAAGGTCTCTCCTACGGCTGGGGAGTGCTTCCAGCCACTGCCACAGTTGGAAAGACGACCTGGACAACCGCGCTCTTCCCTAAGGATGCCTGCTATCTCTTGCCAATGAAGGATGCGGTGCGTGAGGCTGAAGGCATCGAAGAGGATCAGATCGTCAAGGTGAAGATGTCCCTTGGCAAAAAGAAGGCTTAATTACTAGATTCGATTGAACGGTCGGGGTACTGTCCCGTTATGGCACGCGAGCGAGTCGTTCTTCCACGGAATATCCGGCTGTTGCCGCTGGTTGCCATTATTTTTTTTAGTTCATCAGGTGGACCGTACGGAATTGAGAGCGTTCTCTCTACCTCGGGCATCGGCATGTCGCTTCTCTTGCTTGTGGCGGTTCCCATTCTGCTCTCACTTCCGATGTCCTTGATGAATGCGGAGCTGAGTTCGTCTCTCCCACTCGAGGGTGGTTTCTACTCGTGGGTAAAGGTGGCGTGCGGTCCATTCTTTGGATTTATGGAAGCTGCGTTAAGTTGGATGGCCTCGTGGCTTGATACAGCGCTTTACCCCGTCATCTTTGTTGATTACCTTTCAATTTGGGTGCCAGGAGTGGCAAGGGGCAAGCATGTCTTGTTCTCATTCTTTGGCGGCAATTTTAGTTTAGATGCACATTGGCTTACCGCTATAGCGGTGATGATCCCGCTAGCGATCATGAATATTCGAGGTGTCCAGATTGTCGGACGAGCCATGATTGCATCATTGGTGATTCTCTTTGCCCCGCTCATCATCTTCATCCTCCTTTCATTTGCACATTTCACATCACATCCAAATGCGCACATATTCACTCCGATGACACTCCCGGGTCAATCATTCTTTGGTTCTGCAGGGGCGGGGCTCGGGATCATATTGTGGAGCTATATTGGGTACGATTCAGCGACAACCACAAGCGGGGAAATAGAGAACCCATCTTTCGCATATCCACGAGCTCTCATGCTTAATTTGCCGTTGATTGCACTGAGTTACACACTCCCAATATTGGCTGCCCTAGCATCAGGACTGCACCTTCACGACGTTTCAAAGTGGGATAATGGTGATTTCGCTAATGCAGCGAGCTTGGTTGGTGGTTCCTGGCTGAAGAATTCACTCATCGTAGGTGCGCTTGTCGCACAAGCGGGTTTGTTCTCCTCCTTTTTGCTCTGCATGTCCAGATTGCCATTCATGCTTGCTGCGGACCGATATCTGCCTAAGCAGATGTCTAAGATTTCACCTAATACTCAGACCCCCGTGCGAGCTATAGTCGTAAGCGTTTGCATCTACGCATTCTTCGCTTCGCTCAACTTCACCACCTTGATTGATTCAGATATGGTGCTCACCCTTTTCGCACTCATGCTTGAGTTTTTGGCACTAGTCGTGCTCAGATATAAATTCCCTCATATGAAACGACCATTCAAAATCAAGGGAGGATGGTTTGGAGTAATTGGCGTCTGTATTACACCAGCGTTACTTACTCTCTGGTTGCTTCAGAGCACTTTTGTTACTGAACCACTCTCGTTTTGGCTTGGAATAGGGCTCACTCTCTTCGCAGCGGTAGCATTCTTCGTGCTGAAGAAGTTTATAAAGCGAGATCAACCAGATGCTGAACTTGACCTATCGGGGATTGATTTCGGTGATGGGCTCGTCCCGGATGCCCCAAGGAGAACCATATTCAACTAACTTCTCCAAGAAGGGAAGTGGTGGATTCATCTCGGGACCATTAACCCCTTGAGGCTTCCAGACTCCCTCATGAATCAGCTCCATTGCAATAACGGGATTAATGGCAGTCTGCCACACGACCGCTTGATCGCCATACTCCGCCATCGTTATCGCATTATTAACTACATGGTAAAGGTAATGCGCCTTCGGCTTACCCATTTTGTCGAGGCCTTGGACCAGTAAGCCAGCACATGTTTTACCAGTCATCAACGGCCCAAGTTCGGCCGGATTTGGAAGGATTGCCGCAAGGAAATCTCGGGGGGAAATTGAGGCACCGTTTCCATGTGGAATAGCGACCGGATCAGTACGATCTAATCCGAGGCTGTGAATCGCTTTTAGAATTCCTATGAACTTATCACCAAGGCCATACTTAAATGCCACCTTACCAACGTCGATGTAGCGAGGAATGAGGATTACCTCCTCGTGCTCAACATTGACACACTCAACTGGACCGATACCTTCAGGGAAGTTGAAGGTGACGGCACCCGAAAATGGCGGAGTAGTGAACCAACCTCGCTCCTTCTCCCACATTACTGGAGGATTTAAGCACTCCTCGATGGTAGTCCAGATCGAAAATGAAGGTGCGAACTCATATCCAGAAACCTCAAGATTCGAACCATCGATCACATGCATAAGGTCGACTTGTGAAAAGAGTTCATCAGCCGCGTATTTGGCAAAGATATTACTTAAACCTGGTTCGATACCCATCCCCAGGAGTGCGAAGTTCTCGCTCCAGGAAGCTGCTCGCGCAAATTGTTCATCTCCAAATTTAACACCGGTCTTATTAAACGGATCAATTGGGTCAGGGCGCGTAAGTGACATCGCCATGTCTAAATAGTTTGCCTTCTCCTCTTCGCATGCTATGAAAATGGGCATCACGAATCTTGGGTCAACTGCATTGATAACAAGATCGGGTGAGGTCTTTCCAATTAATTCTCTTACGCTCTCGATCTTAGAAGCATCGACTCTGGCTGATCTTATTCGTGGGTCGGATAGCCGATTAACGGCGGATTCAGCGCGCTTTTCATCAAAATCAGCCACCACCATTGAAGTAAGGAAATTCCTTCTGGAGGCGATATTTGCAATCGAACTTCCCACCCCACCTGCGCCAATAACGAGAACCTTCACGATACTTTTCTCCAGTCGTTTCAGGTGATACTAACTCGATTTCTAAGAGGAATCTAGAGAAACGCTATTTCGGCTCTATAATGAACTGATGCGGATGTAGTGAAGTGGTATCACGTTAGCTTCCCAAGCTGAAAGTGCGGGTTCGATTCCCGTCATCCGCTCCAAAAGCAGGCGAGTGAGAGTAATCTGCAATTGTGATCACTCGGGGTAGTCGGCCAATCGCAGTTCTAGCGCTCTCTTCACTCATTTTCTTTGGACCCTTCGCTCCATGGGGGCAGGCCAGTGAAGTAAGTCCAGTACTTCCCAACTCACAAGTGACTCCTGGCGCAATCAATCCAGCGGTGACTCAGAACAATATTGGAGAGACGATCTGCGTCTTGGGTTATACGAAGACAATTAGACCACCATCTTCTTACACAACCGCGCTAAAGAAGTCGCAACTTCGGACGCATCCTTATTCATCCTTCGGAAGTACAGATACCAGACTCTTTGAAGAGGATCACCTCATTCCCCTTGAACTAGGTGGGCATCCAACGAGCCCAAAGAACCTATGGCCCGAACCTTGGAGCGGCACATCTGGTGCGCGATTAAAAGATGCCCTGGAGAACAAGCTTCATTTGCTCGTCTGCTCACATACGTTGACATTGAAGGTTGCGCAAAAGGCGATTGCAACTAATTGGTATCTGGCCTATCAGACTTACGTCAAAGGACAGTAACGAGTTTCAATCCGTTCGCAAAGGTGATCAGTTGATTGAGGGTGAAGCCACCTTGCGTGCCGACGCGAATGTAGGTTGATGCTCGAGTCTTCGACTTAGGAGTGACAAAGGTGATCTCACCACCATGTGTTGAGAAATCAGATTTCGTACAGTTCTTACTCGCGCAGTAAATCCCGACATTCGCTCTGATGCCATTGATCGTTGTAGTCCCTAAAGGTTGCGGATTATCAACGCCGGTGCAGTTGTACTGTGCAGATGTTTCAACGAGAGCAATGCCGTGATCCATTTCGCCAAAGCCAGCGAGAAGGTACTTCTCCCGACTAGGGAATAGACGACAAGGTCGGACCTCGAAGTTGAGCGGCTTTAAACCGAGGGTGTTGCTTGGCTGATAGACCTGATAAGAGACCTGAGATTGGAGAGTCTGATATTTATCCGAACTAGCAGGTGCCAATGGCGAATTGAGAAGAAGAAGTAGCAAAGCAACAAGCGAGATTGCCAACTTCCTCATGGGTAAAGACCGCGTAGGTGGTGCGCTTCGGCAACTCTGCCGACGCCGATCATGAGTGCGCTATCGCGCCATGTCACTCCCTTTGAAGTCGACATTGACTCAACCTCTTTGAGTGCCTTCATCATGATGGATGAGAGGTTCTCTCTTACTTCATCGGCCGTCCAGAAGTAGTTCTGCTTATCTTGGACCCATTCAAAGTAAGAGACGATTACTCCACCAGAGTTAGCCAAGATATCTGGAACGACAAGGATGCCATTTTCTTGCAGAATCGAATCTCCTTCGGGGCTGGTTGGGCCATTTGCCCCCTCAACCACGATCTTTGCCTTAACCCCTGGGGCTGTTTCTTCGGTGAGTGCGTCAGCTAAGGCTGCAGGAATAAGTACATCAACATCAAGATGCAGCAACTCTTCATTGGTGAGAGTGTCACAACCTGGCAAGTCAAGATTATTGTGAGCAACGAAGTGATCCCAGAGTGCAACAACAGATGAAAATCCTGTGACTCCACCGTTGACATCAGAGACCGCCACAATCTTCATCCCCATATTTTCTAGTGCGACAGCGGCCCAGTAGCCCACTTTTCCAAATCCTTGGATCGCTACCGTTGCACCTTTGATATCGATACCACGCGCACGCAGAGCCTCTCGCGTAGCGATTGCCACTCCATCACCCGTTGCAGTGGTGCGACCGAGCGAACCACCGAGCACGATCGGCTTGCCGGTGACAACACCAGGAACGGAGAATCCGGCGTTAACAGAGTAGGTATCCATCATCCATGCCATATTGCGCTCATCTGTACCGACATCAGGAGCTGGAATATCGCGCTCTGGCCCGATGATCGGCAAGATCTCTGATGTGTATCGACGAGTGAGGCGCTCATTCTCTTGCATGGAGAGAGTCTTGGGATCAATCGCAATTCCACCTTTTGCGCCACCGTAAGGGAGATTGGTGAGTGCACATTTCCAGGTCATCAGCATTGCAAGTGAAATAGTCTCATCGAGATCTACATGAGGGTGGTAGCGCACTCCACCTTTTGATGGGCCGCGGGTTGTTGAGTATTGAACTCGGAATCCGTCATACATCTCGACATCGCCATTATCGCGGCGGAGTGGTACTGCGACTTGTAGGACTCGCCTCGGAGTTGAAAGGGTCTGCCAATCATTCTCTGAGAGACCTAATTTATCGACGGTACTTTGTAATTGAGCCAAGGCGGTATTCAGTGGTGACTTCGTTGTCATAGATCGAGCATATAACCTTTATTCGCTCGAGCGCTTAACGGTCCCCGATGGTGTCGGCGCACTGAATTGCCTGAGTGAATATTGGATTTACGCAGAATTAGCCTAGGATTCGCTCTACGCCCTGGTAACCCAATGGTAGAGGTAGAGGACTTAAAATCCTTTCAGTGTCGGTTCGAGTCCGACCCGGGGCACTCTCGTGTTAGTTAAGGAATTATTCGCTCGCTGTTTACCAATCTTCAAGCCCAATTGGCGCTGTCTCATGAAAAAATTAGGTGCTTCCCCAGTAACCGAGCCTGCACACGACCAAAAGGGGATAGCTATGCAACAGTTAGAAATACTGCCAGAGTGCTCTTTTTGCCACTCTCAGGAATTGGAACTCTTCTACACCAAGGGAACTGGACTCGTTGTTCAGTGCTCTGAATGCGGCCTTACGGCTCGTCCTTCACACGAACACCTCGTTTCAAACACCATCACACTCCTCGCTGGCTAAGGCGGGTTAAGGGTCGATTCAACGATAAAGTTTCGCCATGATCGTTGATGTCGCGCTCTATCAAGATGGATTTCGTGCCGAAGGCCCCACCGATATCTCCGACCTTGTAGATATCGCAAGACGCGATGGTGGCTTTGTCTGGGTTGGACTCTCCGAACCGAGCAAGGCTGAATTCGATATGGTCGTTGGTGAATTGAATTTCCACCCGCTTGCAGTCGAAGATGCAATCACTGCAAAACAGCGGCCAAAGATCGAAGATTATGAAGGCCTAACCTTCTTCGTTCTCAAAACCGTCTTCTTTGACCAAAAAGAACAAGAGATCACCACGGGCGAACTCCTATGTTTTATTGCAGATCACTTTATCGTCATCGTGAGACACGGTGAAGGTTCACCTCTGGCCACAGTCCGTCATGATTTAGAAGAGCGACCAGATTTGCTCAAACTTGGTCCATTCTCAGTACTACACGCTGTGGCAGATCGCGTGATTGATGGATACACATCGATCGGGGCTGCCCTCGAGCAGGAAGTGGTTGGCGTCGAAAATAGAGTCTTCAACGGAAAGCGTCAGACCTTCTCGCAAGAGATCTACTTCCTGAAGAGAGAGATTATTGAGTTTAAGCATGCGATAGAGCCGCTTCTTCTTCCCATCAATAAGCTCTCGAGTGGATTTGTCGCGGCTGTGCCTGAAGGTATCAAACCCTTCTTCCGAGATACTTCCGATCACCTCACCCAAGCGATCGATCAAGCAAATGGCTTGGACTCCTTGATTACATCAGTTCTGCAGGCTGATTTGGCTCATATCCAAGTACAACAAAATATCGATGTGAGAAGAATTTCTTCGTGGGTCGCACTCGCTTCTGGGCCAACGATGTTGGCTGGAATCTACGGAATGAATTTCCACCATATGCCTGAACTAGGCACACGATACGGCTATTACGTGGTGCTTGGAGTGATGGCCTCACTCACTGGATTCCTTTTTTGGAAGTTCAAAAAGTCTGAGTGGCTTTGATCTGCACTAGTTATTATCAAAGACTTTGATTGATCCGTCGTAGCAAGCCACCCAGGTCCGAGAGGTCGGCGCGTCATAGGTGACGCCAATAGGTTCTTTGCAGACTTTGATCGATTGCAGAATCTTCATATCTCGGGCGCGAACTTTTGAAACCGTGCCGCTTTCAAAATTAACTACGAAGAGCGCAGAGCCGTCACTCGATATTGCCAAGCTGCGAGCTGCCTTTCCGGTCGTGATCACTGCAGACATTCTCTTTGTCTTTAAGTTCCAGGCAGCAACTCTTCCAGAGAGATTGAGAGTGGCGTAGAGCATGCTGTTATCTGGTGAGAGCACCACCGCACGCGGGTTCAGGCCGATAGGAATATAGGTCTGAGTGAATGTGGTGAGATTCAAGACGTGGATCCGATTTCCACCCATCTCGGCGATGTAGGCAAAACGTGAATCCTTGCTCACGGTTATTCCGCGGGGATAGGCCCCGATCTTTATCGTCTTCACGACCTTCTGCGTATCCACGGAGATCACCTTGAGATCGTACGAACACCAATTCGTGACCAAGATATATTTATTATTTGGCGTGACCTCGACGACCTTTGGCACAGTTCCAACTGGGTAGATATTGTCGATTTGATAAGTCGAAAGATTGATCCGATAGAGAAAGCTAGAGTCGAACTTTGAATTGGGCGAGCAGGTGTCATGGCCCTCATGGTCATAACCCGGTCCATACATGGCGTAGTTGGTGACGTAGAGGTACTTGCCATCAGGGGAGTAGGCGCCTTCAACAGGAGCGCCTTTAAAGGTGGCGGTCGATTGGGAGTACCCATAGTGCGAGAGCTGCACCGAATCAGGGACGGTTGCGACCAATTCGAATGTCTGCGCGTCATAAATGGTGACGCTGTGGTTGTACATCATGTTGTGGGCGCTCACTAAGCCAGTGCCTGAGGAGCGAACAGATTTAGGCGAGATAGCGCCAGTAATGGTCTTTATCAGGGTCATCTTCGTATCGCTAGAAAGCACTTCGCTCTGCGCCATTGTGGGAATGGCACAGAGCGCAAGTACTAAAGCAAGGATCGAGTACTTTTGACGCATACCCGAAGAGTAATGGTTATGACTGTTGGTTAATTGACCACAATGTCCAGATGTGAGTGCGGACTGAGCGTGGTTGCTTCAAGATCGTCGTGATCTGGAAGGCGATATCTTCTGAACGAAGGAAGCTGGCAAGAACTGGAGTGCCTGCAGTGCGACCTGCGCCGATTGCGAACTCAGTCTCTGTGCCTGCTGGGCAGACAAGTGCAACACGTACACCCTTTTCGCGAAGTTCGCGATCGAGTCCACCTGCAAGGCCATCCTGGGCATGCTTGGTTCCTGCGTAGATTGATTCATCGCCGCCGCCACGGAAGCCTGCGACAGATGAGACGATGACGATATCGCCAGCCTTCTTCTCAATCATGGTTGGAAGGCATGCGCGGATGATATGAACAGTACCTTCGTAATTGGTACGCATCATGCGATTCACTTCATCATCGCTGTAATCCAAGATCGATCCATACATACCAATTCCTGCATTTGGAACGACTGCATCGATAGTTCCAAATTTATCGATCGCAGCCTTTGCGATGGCGCGAGAGATCGCTGGGTCAGAACAATCGCCTGCGACGTAGACGGCATTTGCCTCACCGAGTTCTGCAACGATTCCCTGAAGGCGTTCTTCACTTCGAGCGTTGAGGACAACCTTTGCGCCCTGTTCAACGAGTTCCTTTGCGGTAGCTGCGCCCATGCCAGCTGTGGCTCCGGTAATAACAACGACTTGGTCTTTGAGGTCTCTGAGTGTGTATGTCATGCCGTGAGTATGGAGGACGGGGGATTCACCCGCAACAGTTGGGCCCGTTTGAGCGGATCTCGTGACCCCCACCCGGGGATATACTTCGAGGGTAGTTTCCGGGGTCGGTGTAATTCCGAACCGGCAGTAAAGTCTGCGACCCGTTGGCAGCCAGCGAACGGTGGATCTGGTGAGATTCCAGAACCGACGGTGAAAGTCCGGATGAGAGGGAGCTATCAAGGTATTCGCGTACCTTTATTTCGCTATTGCCTGTGCGCTTTCAGCACGGCTTTTCTGCGATCCCACCCCGGGCTTAGTCGAACGGGGGATCTATGAGCACTTCTTATGAAGACGCTATGCGTCATGCACTCTCCCTTGCTCTGCGCGGAGAAGGTCGCACTGGATCTAACCCCATCGTTGGTGCTGTGATCATCGATGCTGAAGGAAATCTTGTGGCAGAAGGCTTTCACGCCGGCGGAGATCATGCCGAAGTGGTCGCTATTAAATCTGTAGCAAGAATTCCCGAAGGTTCAACCATTGTCGTGACGCTAGAACCATGCAACCACACGGGTAAGACTGGACCATGCACCGAAGCGATCATTTCTGCTGGAATCTCGCGCGTTGTTTATGCCGTTGCTGATCCAAATCCCATCGCAGCGGGCGGTTCCGATCGCCTTCGTGCTGCAGGTATTGAAGTTATTGAAGGTGTACTCGCCGCTCCATCACGGTTCTTTAATCGTGCCTGGTTAAGTGTGATTGAAAAGAACCGTCCACTCTTCATCTGGAAAGTTGCCGCGACATTAGATGGCAAGACTGCCGCGCTTGATGGAAGTTCGAAGTGGATTACGAGTGAGTCATCGCGCGAATTCGTCTCTTTGCTTCGACGCAATAGCGATGCGATCTTGGTAGGAACCGGCACTGTGATTGCCGATAACCCATCACTTGTCCCACATGATGATCAAGAGATCAAAAATCCACTTCGAGTTGTTATGGGGCTACGCGATATCCCTGCAGGATCGATCGTTAAAGATGACCAAGCCGAACTCTTACATATTCAGAGTCACGACTTCAATCAGCTCGTCAGAGAATTACTTGCTAAGGGCGTTAAGCAAGTCTTTGTCGAAGCTGGCAGCGAACTCGGAACCGCGATGATTGAGGCTGGTTTAATCGACGAGATCATGCTTTTCCAGGCGCCAACACTGCTTGGAGTAGGTCGAAACTTCATCGGAGACCTTGGTATTCATACTCTCGATCAACGTTTGGATCTCACGATTTTGGCGACTCGACAGATTGGCAATGACATCTTTACTCATATGAAGGTCGGTGCGTGATGTTTACAGGACTCGTTCAAGCAGTAGGAAGCGTCGTGAGCGTGAAGCGCGCCGAAGATAGCGCAGTCTTTACCTTTAAAGCGCCAGATTTTCTTGGGGATAGCAAGGTGGGCGATTCCATCTCGGTAAATGGTGTCTGCCTTACAGCGATCGCGATTCATGGAGATACCTTCGAAGTTGATGTGATGGTTCAGACCCTCAACCTCACCTCACTGAAGGGAATAGATACTGGATCGAGCGTTAACCTCGAACTCGCAGCGAAGGTTTCAGATCGACTCGGTGGACATATCGTTCAGGGCCATGTCGATGGCGTGGGCTCGGTTCTTGCAATTACTCCTGGTGAGAAGTGGCAACGCATTGATATCGCCATCCCATCGCACTTGATGAAGTACTTACAGCCACAAGGATCTATTTGTATTGATGGAACTTCTCTCACGGTGGGCGAACTCAACGATGAGACTAATTCGCTCTCAGTCTGGCTCATTCCAGAGACCCTTCGAAAGACCACACTTGGACTACTTCAGGCAGGAAGTGTTGTGAATGTTGAAGTCGATGTCCTCGCTAAATATGTCGAGCGGTTAATGAAGCGGGGCGAAGAATGAGCCTTGAAGCCGCACTAGCGGAATTCGCTCGCGGAAAATTCGTGATAATCACGGATGATGAATCGCGCGAGAATGAGGGCGACTTAATGCTCTTGGCCGAAAAGGCGACGCCTGAGTCGATCGGCTTTATGGTCCGCTACACATCTGGCGTCATCTGCGTTGCGATTACTCATGAGATCGCCCGCACTCTTGATCTGCCACCGATGGTGAAGCGTAATCAAGATCAGAAGCGGACGGCATACACCGTCTCTGTTGACGTTCTTGAGGGCAACACCACTGGCATCAGCGCACAAGAACGTGCCAATACGGTTAATCGTCTATCAAACCCAGAAGCTCGATCTTCTGATTTCATGCGCCCAGGTCACGTCTTTCCACTGATTGCGCACAATGATTTATTTGAATCACGCCAAGGCCATACTGAAGCCGGCGTTGTTATGGCTCATTTGGTTGGGGCACGTCCAGCTACTGCGATTAGTGAGATCGTGATGGAGGATGGCTCGATGGCTCGAGGTGAAGACCTCAAAAAATTCGCAGCCGAACACGAGATCCCAATCTTTACGATGCAGGAGCTGATCACCTACTCCCAGAACCGCCTGCCTGACATTGCGAAAGCCGCGGTTGAGTACTCCTGGGCGAAGTTGCCACGAGCGAATGCGGAATGGTCGATTGCGGTTCATAATTCGGCAGGTGGGGCAGAACATGCCATCTTGCGTTTTGGAACTCCAGGCCCGAATGCACTTCTGCGCCTACATTCAGAGTGCTTGACCGGCGATGCCTTTAGTAGCAAACGGTGCGACTGCGGCGATCAATTGG
>Ga0114960_10003075_pt1 | contig 12847 bp, 9 predicted proteins | sample C_130625_MF_Meta_FD_92637 | JGI IMG/M metagenome (GOLD analysis project Ga0114960, IMG submission 92637) | Freshwater microbial communities from Lake Croche, Canada to study carbon cycling - C_130625_MF_MetaG | ecosystem: Environmental > Aquatic > Freshwater > Lake | place: Lake Croche, Canada... | reverse complement strand
TATCTAAGTCTGGATTTCCAGTGGGTATTATTTCATCCGGATTTACCGAACATTTGGTGCAAGACCGCGCAAAATTATTAGGGATTCAGCATTGTTATGTTGGTCAAGAATCTAAAATAAATATTCTAAATACTTGGTGCGCTGAACTTAAAATTAGTTACGAGGAGGTTGGAATGATTGGCGACGACATCAATGATCTTGAAATCATGAAAAGTATCGGTTTTAGTGCTTGTCCAGCCAATGCAGTGAATGCAGTAAAATCAATTTCACATGTAATTTTATCCTCCCAAGGAGGTGCTGGATGTGTTCGCGAATTTATTGATGCTTATTTATTAAAAACACCTATTTCCTAGTGCTGAAAAATATTAAACCGATTCAAATTGGTATCATCCGAGAAGGAAAAGTGCCTCCTGATTTTAGAGTTCCCCTGACACCTCAGCAGTGTAGAACAGTAGAAACACTTTTTCCAAATGTTAAAATCTCAGTTCAAACGAGTCCGATTCGAACTTTTAAAGATGCAGACTATATTCAGGAAGGCATACAAGTGGTTGATGCATTGAATCATTGCGATATCATTTTTGGGGTGAAGGAAGTTCCTATGACGGATTTAATTCCAGAAAAAACTTTTTTCTTCTTTTCTCATACGCTAAAAAAACAACCCTACAATCGTGCATTGCTTCAGAAAATTTTAGACCTTAAAATTCGACTCGTTGATTATGAAGTAATTAAAGACAAAAACAACCAAAGACTTATTGGTTTTGGTCGTTACGCAGGAATTGTTGGATGTTATAATGCATTTCTCACTTATGGCTTGAAAAGCGGAGCCTATTCCTTAAAACCTGCCAACCAATGCGCCGATAGAAAGGAAGTGGAGCAGGAACTTAAAAAAGTGATTCTTCCATCCAATTTCAGCATCGTAATTACAGGATTTGGTCGCGTTGGACATGGAGCCAAGGAAATAATTGACCTGCTACCGATTAAGGAAGTCAGTCCAGATGAATTTCTGAATAATACTTTTGATGGTCCGGTTTATACGCAATTAGATACCGAAGATTATTTTGAAAAAACTGCAGATGGAAGTTTTGACAAGCAGGAATTTTATACACACCCTGAAAGCTATTCATCAAAATTAAATCAATTTTTACCTTTTTGTGATCTGTACATTCCATGTCATTTTTGGAACAACAAATCTCCTCTATTAATAACACAAGCAGACCTACAGCAGAAAGAAAGGAGACTACAAGTAGTTGCTGATATTTCTTGTGATATTGCAGGACCCATTGCTTGTACGATTAGACCATCAAAAGTTGCTGATCCTGTTTATGGATATGACCCAGCTACAGGACAAGAGATTGATTTCAAAGACCCCAACGCTATCGCTGTAATGGCGGTGGATAATCTTCCATGTGAATTGCCGAGAGATGCCTCTGAAGATTTTGGGAGTGAATTGATAAAGCATGTCCTTCCGAAATTGTTTGGGGCTGATCCTGATCGTATCATTGAGCGGGGGACAGAAACTGATTCAGACGGTAAATTAATGCCCAACTTTGAGTACCTGGAAAATTATTTAAAAGGAATTGAATAATGTCAACTTTATTTATTTCTGATCGAGAATTCACAAAAATAAACAGCTCTGAACTGCCAAAAGGTACTTATGAGGAATGTCAATTTATCAACTGTGATTTCTCTAATTCAGACTTAAGCTCCTATAAATTTATCTCTTGTGATTGGGAAGAATGTAATCTCAGTTTATCTAAACTCAATAATTGTCTTCTTCAAGCAGTTCGATTTAAGCAATGCAAAATGATTGGTATACATTTCGAATATGCCAATCCTTTTGGTTTAGAACTGGCTTTTGATCATTGTAATTTAAATCACTGTTCTTTTTATCAGCTTAAATTAAAAGGAACTCCTTTCTTAAATTGCGATATGAACGATGTGGATTTTACTGAAAGTGATTTAAGTACTTCCTTGTTTCATGAGTCTGACTTAAGCAGTGCTATTTTTGAGCAAAGCAATCTAGAGAAATGTGACTTTACAAGCGCTAAAGGATTTATTATTAATCCAAAAGAAAATAAACTAAAACAAGCTATTTTCTCTTTAGAAGGACTCCCCGGTTTACTTCAAAATATTGGGATTCAAATTAAATAAGTTTCCCTTCTAGTAAAATATTTCTAACAAAAGAGGCTTTTTAGAAGGTTCAATATAAGTGTCAAGCTCTTCAAAGTAAGCTTCTGATACCATGGGACAGCCCAAACTATTACAAATTTCATAAGACTGTTCCTCATCCGGGACACAGGAATAGCGATGTAAAACAATGAAACGATCAAATGCATTGCTATTGGAAGCATCTAAACCATGAAGTTTATATGATTTTCCGAACCTACCCGGATAGGACGCTCCAATTTTATATTTCCCTATGGATGTTTTATAAGAATTAGGAACATTACTAAAAACCAAGCTGTCTCTAATTAAGGTATTCGATCCACTTCCATGGGCCACCAATCCTTTACTGACAATTCTATCTGTTGTTAAATCCACAACAAACAATCGGGCTTTTCCCGAGTTGACTTTCATATCAATTAGCACAGCATATTGTTTGTTAAACGAAGGATTATTTTTCAAATATTGATGCGTCCCTTTTATTTTTAAAGCCAATCTATTCGCAAAAAAAAGTGAATCTTCCCTTGATTTTTCTGCTTCCAAATTATCCATGGGTGCATCAAAAGCGCAACTTTGCAGCGATAAAAATAATAAAAATGAAAAAATCAGGAGTTTCATAACATTACAAATTAACAAAATAAATAAACATGCTCTTCACAAATAAACAATGAAAAATTATTCCACTCTTACGCTATGGTTTAATTTCCTTTTGTAGTTTTAAGCAAATAATTTGTAGAATATGGAAGAGATTGAAGTTAAAGGAAATAAAAAAATTATCAAAGCATGGGTCTTATACGATTGGGCCAATTCGGTTTACCCATTAATTATTAGCTCTGCGATCTTCCCGATATTATTTGAAACTAAAACATCTATTAAAGATAAAATAAGTGGTAAAACCATTTATGACACGATCTCATTTTTTGGATTTGAATTTAAGAATACAGAATTCTATGCCTATCTAATTTGTCTATCTTACATTGTAGTTGCGATTCTGTCTCCCATTTTTTCTGGCATTGCAGATGCGGGAGGGAGACGAAAATTATTTATGCAGATTTTTTGCTATACTGGAGCCTTATCTAGTGGATTACTTTATTTTTTTAATGCAGACAACCACGGAGTAGATTATACTCCGTTCGAACTCGGGATTACAATTTTACCACTATTCATTGCTAGTATTGGATTCTGGGGAAGTCTAGTTTATTATAATTCCTATCTCCCGGAGATTGCAGATTATAAAGACCATGATAAAATTAGCGCAAGAGGATTTTCAATGGGGTATTTAGGAAGTTCTATATTACTCATCATAATACTTGTTTTGACAGTTTTTACTAAAACTATTCCCATAAAATTTGCATTTCCTTTAGTGAGTATCTGGTGGATTGCCTTCGCTAGCTATTCTTTTTATTACTTACCAAAAACCAAAATTCCAGAAGTGAAAAAAGGGGGTAATATTTTTAGCTCAGGATTTAAAGAGTTGTTGGCTGTATTTAAAAATATTCAACAAAATAAAATTCTTAAACGCTTCTTGTCAAGTTACTTCATGTACAACATGGCCGTGCAAACCATCATGGTCATGGCAGTTGCCTTTGCTAATAAAGAAATCCGAGGGATTAAATCAGCCGATCTAATTATCAGTATTCTCATCATACAATTCTTAGGGATGGCAGGTGCCTTTTTAATGTCAAGACTTTCCTCTAGAATTGGAAATATTAAGACCATTGGTTTGGCTATATTAATCTGGATTGGATTATGTTTAGCCGTTTATGCTCTAGTTTACAAACCTTGGCAATTTTATATCGCGGCGGCAGTCGTTGGATTGGTAATGGGCGGAATACAATCTGTTTCTCGTTCTACTTATGCAAAATTATTACCCGAGACAAATGATCTAACCTCCTATTTCAGTTTCTTTGATATGGCAGAAAAAATTGGTTTGGCTATTGGAACCTTAACTTTTGGAATCATTGAAGGATATTTAGACATTAGAAGTTCGATCTTGGCATTGGTTATTTTCTTTGTCTCTGGTTTCTTATTATTGCTTCTGGTACCCCATTCTGAAAGACTTGGGCATCGTGCTAGAAAAGTCGTCGACTGATGAAAATGGATAAAAAATTCTTTTGAAATTAACAAAAAAATAATGTTAACACTACTTACTATTCTTAACTTTGATTCCAGAATTTAGGACATGAAAAATATAATTGAAGCTGCTTGGGAAGATCGAAATTTACTAACTGATCCAACAACTATAAAAGCCATAGAAGACGTAATTCAATCTTTAGACAAAGGATTGTTAAGAGTTGCTGAACCCAAAGATGACGGTACTTGGCAAGTCAATGAATGGATTAAAAAAGCAGTTGTTTTGTATTTTCCAATTCGAAAAATGGAAGTGTACGATGTAAATCCATTCGAATTCTATGATAAAATGGACCTTAAGAAAGATTTTAAATCTCAAGGAGTTCGTGTTGTTCCTGGGGCTATTGCACGATATGGCGCCTTCCTTGCACCCTCTGTAATACTAATGCCTTCTTTTGTCAATATTGGTGCCTTTGTTGATGAAGGAACCATGGTAGACACTTGGGCAACCGTAGGCAGTTGCGCCCAAATTGGTAAACATGTACATTTAAGCGGAGGTGTAGGTATTGGTGGTGTATTAGAACCCCTTCAAGCTGCTCCAGTAATTATTGAGGACGGCGCATTTATCGGCTCAAGGTGTATTGTTGTGGAAGGCGCGCATGTTGGAAAAGAAGCTGTACTTGGCGCTAATGTTGTTTTGACGAGTTCCACGAAAGTAATTGATGTAAGTACTACCGAACAAAAAGAATATAGAGGTTATGTGCCGCCAAGAAGTGTGGTTATTCCAGGTACCTATTCCAAAAAATTTCCAGCTGGTGAATTTCAAGTTCCTTGCGCACTTATTATCGGTCAAAGAAAAGCATCTACAGACCTCAAAACTTCCCTAAATGATGTTTTGAGAGAACATCGTGTTGCTATTTAGAACTTTAGTCCCTATTTCTTTACTTTTCTGCTCCTTTCGTTGTATCTTTGAGGGCTTAAAGACTATTATCTTAATTTAAGCAAAATGGAATTAAATGCGCTAACCGCAATCTCCCCTATAGATGGACGCTATCACTCTAAGACAAGTGCCCTTCAACCCTACTTTTCGGAATATGGATTAATTAAATATCGGGTTTTTGTAGAAGTTGAATATTTTATTGCGCTGTGTGAGATTCCACTTCCAGGACTGAAAAATTTCACGGAAGAAGGAAAGAAATTAATGCGATCTTGGTGTACTCATTTTAATGAAGAAGATGCTTTATGGATCAAAGAGACAGAAATAACAACCAATCACGATGTTAAAGCAGTTGAATATTTTTTAAAAAATAAATTTAATTCAGAAAACTGGAATGAATTCTCAGAGTATATTCATTTTGGATTAACCTCTCAAGACATCAATAATACTGCAATTCCATTGTCTTTAAAGGAAGCACTTCATGCTGTTTACTTGCCCTCGCTAATGCTTATCGTAGCACAATTAGACACTTACTCAAAAGAATGGGGAAATATCCCAATGCTGGCTCGAACACATGGTCAACCTGCATCTCCAACTAGATTAGGAAAAGAAATGCTTGTGTATTCTGAGCGCTTAAAAATACAAATCGATTCGTTGATGGCCGTTCCAATAGCTGCTAAGTTTGGCGGTGCTACCGGAAATTTCAACGCACATCATCTTGCGTTTCCTGAAATCAATTGGGTGGATTTTTCAAATCATTTTGTGGACTCAGTTTTAGGCCTTAAGAGAAGTCAAACCACAACGCAAATCGAACACTATGATCAGATGGCTGCCTTGTTTGATGCCATGAAAAGAATAAACACCATTCTATTAGATCTTTCTCGTGATTTTTGGCTTTATATTTCAATGGATTACTTCAAACAGCGCCTTAAAGAAGGAGAAATTGGATCATCAGCAATGCCTCATAAAGTAAATCCAATAGATTTTGAAAATGCTGAAGGTAATATAGGACTTGCAAATGCTCATTTTGAACATCTTGCTTCCAAACTTCCCGTATCAAGATTACAAAGAGATTTAACCGATTCAACGGTCCTTAGAACCATTGGTGTTCCGATTGCTCATGCTTTGATTGCTAATTTGTCTTTGCAAAATGGATTAAGTAAAGTTCTCATCAATAAAGAAAAAATCAACCATGACTTAGAACAAAATTGGGCTGTGGTAGCAGAAGCCATTCAAACTATATTAAGAAGAGAAGGCGTTCAAAAACCTTATGAATTGTTAAAAGAATTGACAAGGACAAATAAACCTATTGACAAAGAACAGGTTCAAAGTTTTATTTTATCTTTGGATATCAATGAGGTGGTAAAAAACGAATTATTGCAAATAACACCACAGAATTATACAGGAATTTAAAAGATTTATCATGAAAAATATTTTTATATCATTTCTTTTTTTAGCGCTCAATTTTGGAGCGTTCAGTCAAGGTTCTTTTGTTGAATGGGGATCCCTTCAAAAAACTAACAGTCTACTTATTGATATGATTCCTAAAGGCGACGCTGCTTTTTTTACCCTTCGTGTAAGTGGGCGTGGTATCTTCAGCAGTTATAGAATGGAGCAATATGATAATTTGCAATTGATAAAAAATGTAAGAATCAAAACCAACACGGTTAGTGGAATGGGGAATTTAGAATGTCTTACTTTTTTTGGTGGAAAATTAAGAATGTTAATCTCAGATGGAGACAGAGAGAACAAAGTGCTTTACATGCAAGAATACGGAGATGACATGACAGCGATTGGTCCCGCAGATGAATTGGCTTCTTATTCATTACAAAGATTTAATTCTAGACCAAATTACACGGTCATAAAATCCAAAAACAATAAATTCCTTAGCGTGATATATGAAATTCCTGGAAGAAAAGAAGCTCATGATGTTTTTGGATATAAAATTTTTGACGAGAGCATGAACATAATCGAAAAAGGAGAAATTACAGTTCCTTTTGAAGGATCCCTATCTTCAGTAGAACAACATCACATCACTAATAAAGGAAGCTACTTTATTACCTTAAGTGAATATGAGAAAGGTAAAATGAAGGTTTTTACATTTTTCAAAGATTTCCATATTTATACTGTAAAAGGTGATGAAATGGTGGAACATCCATTAAATTTAAAAAGATCGCGCCTGAGTAATTTAAGCATCACCTCCAATGACGATGAGGTAATTTCAATTAATGGTACTTATGGATTGATTGATGGTGGAAATACTGCTGGTGTGAATGGAATTATATCTGTTAAATATGATGCTAAAACTGATAAAATTCTTTCTGACTCATATGTACCCTTTAGTCAAAATTTAATTACAGAAAATTGGTCTGATCGTCAAAAAGAAAAATTAGAAAAGAAAACTAATAAAGGAAAATCCAAAACTCCTGATCTTTACAGCTATGTACTTCGCACACAACATGCTTTGGCTGACGGAAGTACTGTTGGTTCTATGGAACAATATTATGTAAGAGAAGTAAGAAGAACAGATCCAAAAACAGGTGCTGTTACTTATACTTATTACTATTATTATAATGACATTATTGCATACAAAATCAATGTTAATGGACAAATGGAATGGGAAAAAAGAATTCCAAAGTTTCAAGTATCGGTAAATGATAACGGTCCGTATAGTTCTTACTTTAGCTATATCGATAATGGAAAATTATGTTTCATCTTCAATGACAACAAAAGAAATTATGCAGAAACAGGAGAGTATATCAGAGAAGGAAATTCTCCTTATGGCTTTAGTTTATCCTACCGTAAAAATGTTGTTGCATTAACTTCATTAGACCTAGCGACAGGCAATGAAAATAGACAAGTAATGTCGACCGCAAAAGAATTATCGAGTATTATCAAGCCTAAGTTATTTAAATTTGACACTTCCAAAAATGAAGTTTTAATGTACAGCATCGTTAGAAAAAAGGAACGCTTTGGAATGATGAAATTACATTGAAATGAAGCTGGTTTTTTATAGTTTTTGTTTTATCGTATTATTTTCATCCTGTAAAAATAGGAAAGCATCAAATATAGCGCCCGATTCTCTAACAGAGTCAAATTACAACGACCATTCTTATTCCAATCTTGATATCATAAACACTACTCATTTGGATTTAGAATTAGATGTTGATTTTAACAATCAAACTATCTATGGAATAGCGCGGCATACCATGAACAATAAGGGTACTGATGCTGCTATTTTTGATATTAAAGGTTTACAGATTAAAAAAGTAACCTTAGGTCCAAAAGGAAATGAAAGGGAAACAGATTTCATGATTGGAAAAATGGATGCTGACTCAATTCTAGGTCAACCACTTATCGTTAGTATTTCAAAAAAGACTCATCAGGTTAATATTTACTATCAAACAACCAGCGCATCAGAGGCACTAGATTGGTTAGATACCGCGATGACAAGTTCAAAAACAAAACCTTTTTTATACACCCAAGGAGAAGCAATACTGACAAGAACTTGGATTCCTATACAAGATTCACCTTCCAATCGATTCACTTATGCTGCTCAAGTTAAAGTGCCCAGCGATTTACTTGCTTTAATGAGTGCTAAAAATCCAAGTAAAAAAAATGAAACAGGAATTTATAAATTCACAATGGAAAAAGCTATTCCATCTTACCTTATTGCCTTAGCTGTTGGCGATATTGCTTACCATTCCTATGGAGGAAATACCGGAGTATACGCTGAAAAAGAATTGATTAATGCGTGCGCTGAAGAATTTGATGCCCTTCCAAAAATGATGGAAGCTGCTTCAAAATTGTATGGAAAATATCAATGGGGACAGTATGATGTTTTGGTACTGCCCTATTCATTTCCTTTTGGAGGGATGGAAAATCCAAGATTGACCTTTGCAAATCCAACCCTATTGACCGGCGATAAAAGTTTAGTTGCAGTTATTGCGCATGAATTAGCCCATTCTTGGTCGGGTAACCTGGTTACCAATAACTCATGGGATGATTTTTGGCTTAATGAAGGATTTACCGTTTACTTCGAAGAACGCATCATGGAAGAGATTTATGGTAAAGAAGTAGCAGATATTCTTGCTGAAATTGAATTCTTTGAGATGCAACAAGAAATGAAAGAAATTACTGCTGGCGACCATCCCGAAGACACCAAACTGCACCTGAAATTAAAAAATAGAAATCCAGATGATGGCATGACTCAAATTGCCTATGTCAAAGGGGCCTTTTTTCTAAAAACTTTAGAAGAAAAGGTGGGTAGAGAGCAATTGGATGAATTTTTGAATTCTTATTTCGACTCTTTTAAATTCAAAACAATTAACAGCAAGCAGTTTGAATCGATCTTACAGAAACGATTACTTGATCCGAACAAAACTAAATTCAACTATAAAGAATGGATTTATGAAGAGGGATTGCCTAAAAATTGTGTTAAAATTGTGTCGAAGCGTTTACAAAAGATGACGGAATTGGCTCATAATTTTAGCGCTGGTCAACCTGTATTTGAACCAAAAATTCGTTTTGTTTATCAAAAGTTAAAAGGAAAGCGTAAAAAGAAAAAAATTAAAATAGTAGAGCAAATAAAACGAGAAGATTTTATCGTTCAAGAATGGCAAGTATTCATTAGAAATTTAGACAATAACATCACAATTGATCAATTAAACAAAGCAGATAATGCGATGCATTTCAGTACTTGGAACAACAGTGAGATATTGACGGAATGGTTCGTATTGAATATTCAAAAAGGAAATACGGCTAAACTAAGACCTGAAATTAAAAAATTCATTTCAAAGGTAGGAAGGAGAAAGTATTTGATGCCGATTTACAAAGCACTGAGCATTAAACCTGCAGATAAAATATGGGCAAAAGGGGTATTTGAGGGCTGTAAATCTAATTACCACGCAGTATCTAAAAATTCAATTGAACAAGTCTTAAAGTAAAATCGTAAGATTAATTGGCTACTTCGCTCATATAGCGAATGCGTACCAATCGCAATTCCTCCTCTGTATACAATCCATCAAATTCATGGTAGGCAGTGATGAGGTCTTCCGTTTCAGCTCCATTGAAATAATCAAAGATCTCTTCTTGATTGTCGGAATCTAAAAGTGAATTGATGTAGTAGTTGATGTTCACGCGAGTACCTGAGGCCACTATAGTTTCAATCTCATCTAGAATATCATTGAAATTTTTTCCTTGAGATTTTGCAATGTCCTCTAGTGGAAGTTTCCTGTCAATATTTTGTATCAATTGAACTTTAAGTCCTGATTTATTAACCAATGACTTTACGACCATATCTAAGGGGCGTTCAATGGAATGTTGCTCCACATATTCCGCGATTAAGGCTACGAAAGGCGCGCCAAAACGCTGTGCCTTACCAGTACCTACTCCTTGAATATGAGTTAATTCATCTAATGTTATTGGATATTGAAAACACATATCCTTGAGTGAAGGCTCTTGAAAAATAACGAATGGTGGTAATTCCATCTGCTTTCCTATTGATTTTCTCAAATCAATTAACTGACCATACAATAACTCATCAAATACACCCTCTTTTCCTCCGGTTTGAATAATCGAATCATCGTCATCAGTTCCTGAGAAATCATGCTCTTTCAATAGTTTAAACGACTGTGGATGCTTGATGAAATCTCTTCCAGCATCCGTTAATTTAAGCGTGCCAAAAGTCTCCACATCCTTATACAATAATCCGCCAAGCGTAACTTGACGAATCACAGCATTCCAAAAATGCTCATCCTTATCTTTGCCCGAACCAAATGTTGGCAATTGATCGTGCTTGTATGCTTTAATGTCTGAAGTAATGTTCCCAGAAATAAAGGCGCAATAATGCTTTGATTTTTGAGTCTCGTCCAGTAAAAGTACTGCCTCAAGTAATTGCAATACATTATCTTCACCTTCTCTTTTCTCACGCGGATTTTTACAATTATCACAATGCTCATCACATAATTTTTCATCGAATGTTTCGCCAAAATAATGAAGAATGAACTTTCTTCTACATACTGAAGTTTCAGCATAAGAAACAATTTCATTGAGCAACTGCCGACCAATTTCTTGTTCAGTTATCGGTTTTCCCTGCAAGAATTTTTCTAATTTTTCAATATCCTTGTAACTGTAAAAAGCTATGCACTCTCCAATTCCACCGTCGCGACCAGCACGACCCGTTTCCTGGTAATAACTTTCAAGAGATTTCGGAATATCGTGATGAATTACATAACGCACATCTGGTTTGTCTATGCCCATTCCAAAGGCAATCGTCGCAACAATTACATCAACATCTTCCATCAAAAACATATCTTGATGCTTTGCTCTTGAAGCGGCATCTAATCCCGCATGATAAGGCAAGGCTTGAATACCATTGACCTGTAACAATTCAGCGATTTCTTCTACTTTCTTCCTACTCAGACAATAAATGATACCACTTTTTCCAGCATGCCCTTTTATGTAGCGAATGATTTGCTTTTCAACCTCTTTTTTGGGACGGATTTCATAAAATAAATTGTCTCTATTGAAAGACGATTGGAATACATCAGCATCCAACATATTCAAATTTTTCTGAATATCATGTTGAACTTTAGGAGTAGCCGTAGCAGTAAGAGCAATAATGGGTACATTAGAAATTTTCTCAAAAATCTCTCTCAATCTTCTATATTCAGGTCTAAAATCATGACCCCATTCAGAAATACAATGTGCCTCATCAATAGCAAAAAATGAAATATTTACAGAGGTTAAAAAATCAATGTTTTCTTTTTTGGTCAAGGATTCAGGGGCAACATATAACATTTTAGTTTTACCGTCCTGAATGTCTTTTTTAACTTTTAATATATCCGCTTTGGTAAGTGAAGAATTTAAAAAATGTGCAATTTCATCACTGTCACTCACCTGTCGCATGGCATCTACCTGATTTTTCATCAAAGCGATCAACGGAGAAACAATGATTGCTGTTCCCTCACATACTAATGCAGGCAATTGATAACACAAAGATTTACCACCACCTGTTGGCATTATAACAAAGGTATTTCTACCCGAAAAAACATTTTGAATGATTTTCTCCTGCTCCCCTTTAAACTGCTTGAATCCAAAAAAACGTTTTAACTCGTCTTTAAGGTCCACATTTACAACATTCATGCTTGTTCTATTATTATAGATTTGATGCCTTGACTACCCAAATAAAAAGAATCCATTTGAGCAACTTAATTATCTTTATTAAAGTTAAGTAAAAACAAGCTATAAACGAATATGTTTCAGGTTTTTTAGTCTTTTTTAACCATTGATAGCAACAACTTCAGTTACTTCTGGTAAATGTTGTTTCAAAAGATTCTCAATACCACCTTTTAGTGTTGCTGTAGAAGAAGGACAACCAGCACAAGATCCTTTCATGCGCACCGTTACTTTTCCTTCGCTAAATCCTAAAAAATCAATGGCACCACCGTCATTTTCTACTGCTGGTCTTACATATTGGTCCAACAAAGATTTAATAGCATCGTCTAATTCGCTTTCTGAAAAATCTAAAACAGGCGTATCTGAATTCTCAATTTCATTTACTTTTGGCAAAGGCATCTGAATAAGAACATCTTTTCCTTCGCCTATCCAATTTTTGACAAATTCTCGTAACTCCATATTTATAAAATCCCAGGGAACATTGTCAGTTTTAGTTAT
>Ga0114960_10003072_pt1 | contig 12849 bp, 12 predicted proteins | sample C_130625_MF_Meta_FD_92637 | JGI IMG/M metagenome (GOLD analysis project Ga0114960, IMG submission 92637) | Freshwater microbial communities from Lake Croche, Canada to study carbon cycling - C_130625_MF_MetaG | ecosystem: Environmental > Aquatic > Freshwater > Lake | place: Lake Croche, Canada... | reverse complement strand
TATATATTATATATAATAAATGTATAAAATATATAAAAAAATTATATATTATATATAATAAATGTATAAAATATATAAAAAAATTATATATTATATATAATAAATGTATTCCAATTTTCAAAATGGCCGAGTCACTTTCAACAATAATGAAGTTATAAAAGATGTTAATATGTTTGAAAATGAGAATCAAGTTCAAAATAATTTTCAAGTAGAAGCTTTATACGGAATCCAAGAAACATCTCAGTTAAATCAAGTATTCTTTTCTAAAATAAATTTAAATCGAATCCAAGATTTAATCCGATATACAGTATATGAAAAGAGTGATAAAAAGTATGTTATTGATAAGCAATCCGATGTAGAATTGGAAATTGTTATGCGATCCATTTATTTACAACATAGTCCCAACTTACCTAATAAAATAAAAGAGCAAATTGATTATTTAAATGGCTTGGTACGCGATTGGTGTGTAGAACAAATATTACCAGAAGTACAGCAATATTTTGGATATGTAAAGGAGATCACATACATGCCTATGCCAATTGATTTGCCACTAAATTTATCTTCTAAGGGATCGCGCTCTTTACGCTCCGTCACAACAACTTTTTAGGATTATAAAAATTGAAAATTAATATTATACAATAATTATAATATTAATATAAATAAATTTATTTTAGAAATAATGAATGAAGATGAAGAATCTAGAAAACCTAAAACTATTTATTTTTTAAGCAATGATAATATAACACATAATATAATGCCATTTTTAGAAAATGGAATTGCCTTGTATATAGTTTCCAAAAAATTTTTGGATTTTCGAAAATTAAATAAAAATGTGCAATTTTATTTACATAAAAAAAATGGTGCAATGAAATATTATGAAAATCGCGATTTTAGAAATTATATTTCATCATTAATGCACGACACATCTAAGCAGTTACACATTGATTTGTCACATTGTTATCAAATAGTGGATGTTTCAATGTTAGGGAATGTGTATGAACTAAATTTGACTTATTGCACTGAAGTGGTAGATGTATCTTTGTTAGGAAATATATATAAGTTAAATTTATCATATTGTAGGAGAGTATCTGATGTTTCAGCTTTAGGTACTGTTTGTGATTTAAATTTAACTTATTGTTACGGTGTGCATGATGTATCAATGTTAGGTGGGGTTAAAATATTAGATTTGTCATATATTACTGGGATAAACGATGTGAGTTCATTAAGGAATGTTCATACATTAAAATTATTATGTTGTTGGAATATAAATGATGTTTCAATGTTAGGTAATGTTGATACATTATATTTAACATCTTGTAATAGATTAGGTGCTAATGATATATCTGTGTTAGTTGGAAAAGTTAGAAATTTATATATTTAAGAAATTATGTTTATAAAAAAAATTAAAATAAATAAATATATATTTTTAATTAAATATTTTATTTATAAATTTAATAATATTTTTATATGACTTATATAATATAATATATAATGGGAGTAATTGTAAATATATTAGCTTCTATAGGTTTAATTGTTATAATCTCTTTTTTAATTTACTATACCTATGTTTACATTAAATATAGAGCTGAACAAAAAGATATTTCTCAAATAAATCCACCGGGAGAGTATATGCAAAATACGGGAATTATTTGCCCCGATTATTGGGTAAATATAGGTGTTGATAGTAATGGAAATTATCTATGTAAAAACTCATTTAATATCCCAACTGCTAATACTAAAACTGGGTCATGTAAGAATGTAACGTGTGCCGATTCTAATCAACAAACTGTTTTTACACCAATTGATAGTGGAAAAACTTGGGATTATAATAATCCACATGGATTGACTTCTTTGTCAGATAAAGATAAATATACTTTTGTGACATCATCTGCACCTTCAACAGCAACTTCTAATAATAGATGTAATTGGTTAAATTGTTGTGGTCCAAATGGAAATACACAGGCGATTTGGTCAGGTGTAAATGAAGTTTGTAATAGCCCACCAGCAAGTAGCTAAATTAGTTTTTAATTTTTATACTTAAAAAATATACTAATAAATATTATTTAGTAGTATATTTTATTTTTTTGAATATTGTTTTTTAATAAATAATTAACATATTAACCAATTAACCAGTTTAAAGGAAAAGTTCGAAAGACAAAAAATCATAGATTTTTTTCTTTCTTTTATGAATTGGCTTGAGAAATATACACCGCTTTTTTTAAAAGACCTTAAAAGCAATAAAGATGAAGTTGAAAAGGCAATTAAATGGATAAATGAGTATAAAAAAGATTCAACTAAATCAAAAAAAGTGCTTTTTATTGGTGGCGCGGTGGGTTCCGGAAAAACGAATTTGGCAAATATGATTTTTAAGGAATATGGATATGATAAAATTGAATTAAATTCGGGAGATATTAGAAGTCAAAAGAAAATAGGCGATTTTTTGCGAAAAGCCCTTACTTATAAAAATGTAATAGATATGTTTCATGATGGAAATAGACCAGTCGGTATATTAATAGATGAAATAGATACCATATGCAAATTAGCTGATAAAGGTGGATTTACAGAATTTTTAGGTATCTTAAAAATGAATGACAAATATGAATCCATGAATAGTAGTACTTCAAAGAAAAAAAAAGTTGTTATTGACATAAAAGATTATATAAAATTATATAATCCTATTATTTGCACTTCAAATGAAATCAATGATAAAAAAATAAATGAATTGAAAAAATATTCGGAAGTGGTGACACTTAATAAGCCAAATGATACAGAAATGGCATTAATTATTGACGAAATTTATAATAATGTTGGTCAATCTATTGATAAGCAGACAAAAGTGGCTGTGTGCAATTCAGCACAATATGATATTAGGCGGCTAATTATTTTATTAGAAGATCTCCATGTTTTTGCAAAAGGTAAGACAATAAATAATAAACTATTTGAAGAATATAAAAAAATATATAAGGAGAAAGATGAAGATATTCAACTTTTTGACTCAACCCGATTTTTATTATCAAAAAAGATGACTATTCCAATGGCACAAAAATACTTCGAAATAGATTGCTTATTAACACCGCTGATGATTTATCATAATAGTATTGATTATATAAAAAATAGTGATAATAATAATAAAGAAAAATTGGGAACATACAAAAACATTTTAAATTCATTATGTATCCAAGATACAATTCAAACAAATATTTTTGAGAATCAAGATTGGGACGAGTTATATGATATTTCTTCAATATATGGAGCGGTTATTCCCAATTATTATTCATGTCAATTGTCATGTAAGAAAAATAAGACTGAAATTCAATTTACCAGTTTGCTTAATAAAATTTCACAAATGTTTGTTAATAAAAAATTGTTAAATGGTGCGAAATATTCATTAGGTAAAATAAATTTTGATACAGATGAAATAATTTATTTAACGGAAATTATAAGTTTATTGTTTGAAAAATATCAAGATGAATTAAAATTGGAAGGTGAAGGTGAAGGTGATGATGATTGCGGCGATGGCGATGATGAGAAAGAAGTTATTAATAATAGCGATAATAATAATATTATTATTAATGAAAAACCTTTGGAAAATAATAGTAAGCTGGTAGCGTTACTAAATAAATATAATATTAGTGTTGAAAATTTGGAAAATATATTGAAAATAGAAAAACTGAATATGAATGATGATAAAAAAAAGAAAAAGATGACATTGCGTGTAAAAAAAGAGCTTTCAAAGTTTTTACATATTACATAGATTTTTTCATTAAATTATATTTGCATCATAAACAACATTGGAATTTTTTGAATCTTTCTTTATTTCTGGGTAACATATTTTACAATTTCCTTTACTATCTTCACATTTACAATTGGCATATGAATTTAAAATATCATCAACATAGCAGGCTTTTGGCATAAATGATGGTTTTAATCCCTCTTTTGCACAAATGGCTTGTAGTCCCCTTATTGGATATAAAACTTGATCTTTATTAATGGGTTTATCAGAATCTTTTATAGTTTCTTGAAGAGAATCTGGTAAAAGATTAGTAGAAAAATTTTCTAGATATTTTGTTATTGTTTTTGTTTTTGTATTAGTCTTTGTTCTTCTTTTTTTATTTAATATAAAATTGTTAATATAAATAAATAGTAACAAAAATAAGAGTATTAAAATTAATGTTGCAATCATTCTAATAAATAATCTATATATTTTATATAATATTATTTTTGATATTGTTTTTATAAAATATATAGATTATTTATATATTTATAGATTTAAAATGAATAAAAATTTATCAATTATTAAACCAACTTTTCTCAGAAATAATCCCAAAAAAAAAATTGATTATACTAGATTTTTATATAATATTTGTCCTATATGGCCTTATTATTTTGAATTAAATGATAATAATAATGCTGCATTTGGGTTTGATTTAATAAAAAAGAGTAATGGAACTTATAAAATAAAAATTATTTTACAAATTTTAAGTTCAAGTTATGAAAACTATAATAAAATATTTAAAAAGTATAAAATTGGTAATGACTCTATATATAGTACAAATAATTATTTATTGAAATATGTAATAAATGAATTAAAATCTTTTTTTCCAAATATTTATAATAAAGAAAACAATGAAAACAATGAAAACAAGGAAAATAAGGAAAATAAGGAAAATAAGGAAAATAAGGAAAATAAGGAAAACAAGGAAAACAATAATAATGATTATAATGCAAAAAATTTAAATATTATTGGAATAAAAGAACTTTCACATCTTATATTGAATAATAAAACTTTATTTAAAACAGGTGCAGGTCTATCAAATAAAGTAATTCCTTCATTAAAAAAAATTAGAGAATTTGTTACGAAAAATTATAATACAAAAAAATTTTTAGAAAAACCGGATTTAATTATAAAAAAATTGGAAAAATGGTTTCAGAAAGTATTAGATTCTAAACCAACTATGGGTCATAATTATTTGGAAAAAATTTGTAATGAGACGCATTCTAGTATCATAACAGGTAATTTTGATAATTTACATGAAAAGAGCGGAATTATTCCTATAAAAGTTCAAAAATTTGGAAAAGAATTTAATGAAGAAATATTAAAGAATGGAAAATTTATAAAATTATTAGTTGTAATAGGAATTAATATAGATTTCATGAAAATAATTGAAGATTTTAGGAAAAATGGTACTAAAATAGCCATATTTGCTTATAATGAAATGTCAATTCCGTATTTTGTAAAAAATGACGATTATATAATAATTGGTGATTTACATAAAAATTTGAAGGAATTATATAAGATGATTGTTGAAAATAAATAATAAATTATTCATTATTGTTTTTACTAAAAGAAAATATATATAAATACTAATTATGTATATAATCAAATGAATAATAATAATACTAATTTTTTCTGTATTAATAAAAATGAACATTGTTTAAAACGTCAAAGGAATTATTCTATTGAAGCAATTTGTGATGAATCAAATGAGTACCAGAATTTATTAAATAATTTTCAACATATTGATATTAATAATACAAATAATGAATTATTACAAAAGCTGGTTACAAAGATAAATGATTTAGAAATTATTGTTAAGAAAAATTCAAGTAATGTCAATAATTATAATAATTATAATCAAAAGAATTTAATTGATGAAATTGAAAAATTAAATATAAAAATGGATAAAATACATAAAAATATAGAAAAAAATTTAGTTGAAAAGGAATATGTTATAGAAAATTTGCAAAATGAATTAAATATATTAAAAGATGAATTAAAAACAAATATAAGTGAAAAAAGAGATAATGATTATTTTTGTTAAAATAAAAATATTTTATATTTATATAATATATATACTAATATGGCATATTCTGGAAATGCTAGTAATATAAATTTTAGTTTTGAATATGCACTTTCTATTATTGTTGTTTTGATTGTTTGCAATTTATTACTGAAACAGGCGCCTCAAATGAATACTGTGTTGGTACTTGTTGTTGGATTATTTGTGGGATATTTGACATTACTATTAATGAATAATGTTTTTCCGCAATTGAATCAATTTGGAAGTAATATTTATCAATATTACTCTTTCCAATTTATGAATAATTTTTCAAATATGGGTTATTTACAAATTTGGCCGCCTATTTTGGCAATTTTGGTTATTTTCGTAATATTATTGTATAATAAACAATTGGGTTAGGTTAATTTATTAAATTGAGATTGAAATTGATTATTTTTTAATTGTATAATTAAAAAATAGGTAGAAAGTTAATGTTATTTTACATTTTTTTAATATTATTTATTTGCATTCTTATTTTTTCCTTATTGTAAATGAACTTTTGAATATCACGGTAACCAGTTATAGAATTAAATTCATTAATAATCTTTTTTTGTTCTTTTTGAAGTGTAAAAAGTATTAATCCTTATACTGTTTTAATTAAAGGTCTTAAAGTATTAGCTGTGCCATTTGATATTGATGAAGTATTTACAAGTTGATTTTTTATTTTTGTAACTCCCCTTTTTGCTTCTGTATTATTTCTAATATTTTCTGCCATAAATTTTTGAGTAAATCCTAAATCAGAACGCATTTTTGTTAATTTTGTTAATAATGTTATTAGATTTTCAACAGAGGGTAAATTTTGTGTTTCAGCTTTATTAAGTAATCTTAATAGATTCGAGTAGTTTGGAGCTGTTAAATTTCCATTACCTCCTGCTACTGCCATGACTGAACTTCCTCCTGCGCCGCCCATAGCTGATCCATTAGAATTTGCTTGAGGTAATTTTTTATTTGAACTATTCGACATTTTTTATTATAATATTAGTATATATTTTTTTTGAATATTAAGAAAAATAAAAAGATATTTTAAATATTATATTTCTAAATAAATTATGTGACTTAATAATATATTATGGATAATTGCAAAATATTAGCAGAAACATATCTTTTGAATCAAAATCCTTTATACGCATTTAATTTTCCAATTTCTCTTTTAGTTGGAATTGTATTTTTCGGATTATCTAAAGCATTTAATTGGTCAAAAAATTCGTACATCAATCAAATTTTAATTCCAGTTGTTGCATTTTTATGCACAATGGTTATCCTTGATATAATTTCAAGATTAATGATTTCAAAAAGTGCGAAAGAGGCGATTGTTGCACAGTGCGCTTCTAAGGAAAATTTTGCTAATAGTATGGCTAAAAAAAAAATGATGACTACAGAAGAGGAAGAACATGTAAATCCGAAACTCCCAATGCAACCCAAAAAAAAAATGATTGAAAGCTTTAATAATATGTTTGTAGGACCTGATAATAATTATGAAAAACAGAATAACAACAACAACAACGAAAATTTTAATAATATTGTTGAAGAACAAATTAGGATTAGAGAAAATATTGAAGCAGCTGATCTTGATTACACTTCTTTGAAACCCATGCCAATAGAAAGTAAGGATTTTGTGGGGGCAAAATGCATAGAGCCCAGTAATTGCTTGAGCTTGTGTTCTGGAAGCGGTGCTGAAACAAACCCGTGCAATTTGGTGACTGCAATTCCTGGGCCACAATGGTTACCGGAAACAGCGGCAACTGTGCAAAACCGATTGGTGAATAATGATTACACTGCCCCGAAATGTAGCTTTGCTCAATAGAAAGAGACCTTCCTCTTTATTTTTAAACTTTATGAAAGAAACCTAGGTTTCTTTCGAACTTCCTCTTTATTTTTAAATTTTATGAAAAAACGGTGTTTCTTCATAAATAAAGTTTGATGAATTAGTTAGCATTGAACAGTTTGCAAGGAGGTCCGTTAGGAAACCTGGGTTTCTTTCTAGTTAGCAAAAACTGTGGACCCCATGCCCGCCATAATACGAAATACGTTATAACTGACTGCGTACATATAACAATTATATCTATTTTCAATGGGATATGTATTAAAAATATTCACACGAAATTCTTGGTAATCTAATCGAGAAAAGTTTTGCGTACCTGAGGGTTGGTGGTCTTCGGGCTTCCAAGCAAATGAGAGTACATATAAGCCGGGAGCAGAAAAGCCCGTGTGATATTTGAATATTTGTAAATTGGCATAAAATCCCTGTTCTTGTACCACCATTCGATCATTATTATTGAAAACCGGTTGCGCCGATTCCATAATTGCATAATAAGTGCCGAAGAAAGTTTGCGTTTGTTCAGGTGTTAGTTTATAAACAGATTGCGCTTTAACCCCATTGACATAATCGGTGAAATTTTCCTTAATATAAGATAATTCGGGGGCATAATATTCTGGATACCCGAAAAAAGGCTGCTTACTTTGCCAATAGGAGAAGTTAGTAGGGGCATCTAGACCAGTGAAGTTATACCATGTATTTGTCTGGTCTAATCGATCATTGGTAAGAAACCAGATTATCTCTTTCACTGGATGGGAAAATGTTGTTTCTAAATAATTGGGGCCGGCTTTGAGTCCCTGAAATAAATTGAATTGCGTTTGTGTAATTAAGTATTCATGAGTTGTTTGAGCAAACATTTTACGTTCATCATCGCCTAAATATACGTAATTACCAAGAATATAAGTATTACTTTGCCAATTATTTTGCGTAAAATAATAGAAAACATTGGTCTGGTCATAACCCAATGAAAGCAAGTAATTCCGGATAGTAATATTGAAATCGCTGTTTTGATAATCCCCGAAAAGCTGTTTGGGGCTCACAAGGGGTTTTCCAATGCGAATCAGCTCGTTTAAGGGGCGGAAATTGCAATCTATGTAGAGCTCATTATATTGGAGGGCGATTAAAGGGATTGATAGACCGGAGTTTAAGCAATACCAGAATAGGAGAGGAATGTATAAACGGCGGGCGTTAATTGCGATGGTTTGCGTAGTTATGTCATTACTGAGATTTTGACCAGAGTTGGCCATAAAAGGTTCTCCGCCTATACAACGGCGCCAATTTTGTTGTTCAGTGCCATTCAGAGTTAAATCTGCATATACTTTCATGAAATCCCCGCGTTGTTGGTCAAGCACATTTCCGTCAAGGCGAATGAGAATATCTTGAATGATTACAGTTCCTAGGTCATCTGCCCAACCAAAGGGAATTAAATTATTTGTGTAAATGGCGGGAAGGTCATAAACTAAGTATGTATCGGCAAAAAGATCGGCATTTCTGTCGATTTTGCAAGTGGCTTTTGTATATTGTTGGGGGGTAAAAGAGGGGATTGGGTCAAAAGGTAGGTTTATATATTCTGTGCCAAATTGCGTATATCGTTTATAGACAGTTTTGAAGAAAGTCATTTTTGGGTTACCCGTTAGGTATAAATCCTGGGCTCCCTGAAATATAAGTTGCATAATTCCACCTGGCATATCTAATTATTATAAGTATAAATTATTTTAAATAATAAATATATTTAGGAATTTATTTAAGTATTTATTTAAGTATTAATTTAAGTAATTTATTTATTTTTTTCTAAAGTAATTATATAAAAAAATCGAATGGCAACAAAATCTTCTCAAAAAATAGATGGGGTTGAGGTGACCGAAACCATACAAGGAGGAGATGTTAAATTTAAAGCTGATGGAAAAACAATCAAAAGTATTAGTCAAACTAAAAATAGCAGGGCAGACCCGGGAATATATTTAATTAGCTCGGGAGATTTAAAATATTTGAGAACACCTGATTTAAATTTGAGTAAAACTGTAATTTTTACTAATTCAATAACAGGTCAAGCTGTATCTATTAAAGCAACTAATACTAGAGGGAAAATAAAGCTGCCCGATGCAGCTGCAGCCGCTAGTGGAGGTGTTGCTGAAGTAATAAATGAAATTCCGGCCGCTGGTCCCTCAGCTGTATCTTCAAATGAAAAAAAAGGCATTCGTATTGAAGAAGTTGTAGGTGCTACAGCAGCACGTGGAGGCAGTGGAGGTAATGGTGGTGGAGCAGGAGGCGGAGGTGGTCCTAATAATGTAGTTAATAATAAAAGATCAGCTGCGCAATTAGCATCTATACCAATTTCAACAGGAACTAGTAATGTAAATAACCCATCACAAGCTGCTGCAAGTAAAGGTGCAGGAAATGGAGGTAATAATAAATTAAATAATTATACATTTGAATATGAAGTAAATAGACAAATTAATGGAGCAAAAAATAATTCTACTGGAACCCTCAAAACAATTTTCCCTGATTCAAAAATCTATTTTAATTTAAATAGTTATACTAAATGGGGAGATTCTGCTACTGAAGTACCTATTACTTTTAAACAAGATAATATTCTATATTCTATATTAAAAAAAAATATGGTTGGAAAAATAAGAGATATAAAATCTGAAGGAGAACAGTCTTCCGCATCATCTTCTTCAAGAATTAGTTCTAGGGTGGGAGGTGCTGGTGGTAATAATAGTTTAGCTTCATTAGAAACTGGTAATGAAAATAAAATTAAATCTCTACCACCTTCTGCAAGTGGAGCTTCAGATGGTGGTAGAGGTAAAGTTTTTATTCCAACACAAACAATTATTATACAAAAATTTCCTCCTACAGCTGAAGAAATAGAAAGTTTAGAAGTTTATTTAAAATCTTGTAAAACAATTTATGATACCTTACAAGAAAATTTTGAAGAAATTTCAACTGGTGCAGTATTACAGGAAATTATAAATAATACCAAAGCTCTTACAAAATATAATGAAAAAAGAGAATATAATAGTTATACCAATATGAAAGATAATTTTAAAAATAAAACTTTTAATGACAATGAAACAGCTATTAAAGTTTTATTTACCGCTGCAAAGGAAAAATATACTGAGTTTTTAAAAGAATTAGAAGCATTGAAAAATAAATTAAAAACAAATAAAATAAATACAAATTTATTAATTAATAGCTTAGTTAGTATAATTAAAAATATTCAAACCATAGAAAGTAATTTTAATAATGTTTTGGACGATTTTAATAAAAAAACCATTAATAATATTACTTTGAAATTAGGGCCTATTCGTACAAATTTAATTTTATTATTAAGAAATTCAAGATTACTAAATGGAACCATTGATAAACAACTTACTATTTCACCTATTAGACCAAAAGGTGAAATAGTAACAATTACTCCAGGAAGTACAATGAATAAACTTGTAAATGAAAAAACAGAAATAATGAAAACAATATTAATTCAATATAAAGCTTATTTAAAAATAATGATTTTACATTATTATGTAGATTTGATAAATAAGGAAATTAATCCTATTAAAAATAGAAATTATGCATCAATAAAAAATAATTTAGGAATAATTAATCAATTACAAATTGATTATGAATTAATAGAGAGAAATAAAAAACTTTTACAAAGTATTAAAGATTTTATAAGTAGTCCATTAATAAATGCTGCTAATAATGTACTATTCCCAATAGGAACTGCCCAAGTACAAGTAATTACAAAATATAGTACTGATTTAAATACAGAAATGATAGCATCAAATACAAAATACAAAGCAAATAAAGCTGCTTTTATAGCAAATGTAACTAAAAAAATTGAGGCATCTAAAGGAGTAATTCAAAAATCTCAAAATTCTTTAATTAACATAGCGGAACAAGCTGCAAAGAATATAAAGTCTGCTTCTGTGACAATTGAAAAGACTTATACTAATACTAAATCTTTAATAAAACTAATGAATGATAAAAACAGTTTCAAAAATAATTATGAAAAATTTATGACAATATATGAAAAATTGGGTCCTATAAAAAATTTAGCAGAAAAAACTATATCAGATTTTATGAAATGTATTGATGATGCAATTAAAACTGATACTAGTGGAAGAACTGCTTTAGGATTACCTCCACATGCCCCTAAATTAAGTAATAAAAACAAAGCCAAAGCTAATAGTACTGCAGGTGCTGGAATATAAAATAATGTAAAAATAAGGTAAAATTAATAAATCCCCAACAAACAAAATCCTAAAATATTCAATCAATAATATTATTGATTAAATAAAAAAATCTTAAAAACCTACTTTTTGCAAAAAAAATGAAAAGTTGCACAAAATTTGCTACTCCAAAAAATGAAAAAACCTATGTCTGTGAAAAAAAATCACCATTTTTGCAAAAAAAACTGTAATCCCTACACGTAGCGTGTTTCTTAAAAATCCGCCCCGTCTAAGGATTTTTTCTTAAAAAAATGTGATGTGAAATTTTAGCTCAAAAAACGGGAATTTGTAAAAATAAATGCTTACACGTAGCGGGCATCTTAAAAATCCGCTCTCGTCTAACCATTTTTTCTTAAAATGCAAAAACGCGTTTTTGCAACCAACATACACAAAATTTCGATTTTTGAATGCCTAGACGTAGCGGGCATCTTAAAAATCCACCCCCGTGTAGCCATTATTTCTTAAAAATCGCTTCGCGCCTATGCCACCAATTACAACCCTATTTTTTACAATTTTTAAAAATAGACGTAGCGGGTTTTTGACAAAATTAGACAAAATCCGCCACGTGTAGGGATTTTTTAGACAAAATAACCTATGTCTGTCACATCCCAAAAACGGGTTTATGACACAAATTACAACATGATCGCAAATTTTTTTTTTCTAAAAATCCTGACACGTGGCGGATTTTTTCAAAATTAGACAAAATCCGCTACGTGTAGGAATTTTTCTGAAAAAATAATCCAAAAAAACATTTTTATCAATGAAAATTTGTGAAATTTGGAATTATTGTTTAAATATCAGTAAAAATCAAGAAAAAAATATTTTTTAAAAAAGTGCAAATTCATCAATAAAACTAGTAATTATAAAATGTTACAACAGACATTGTTAAAATTTTCGGAAAATAAAAATGCAAATCTTATTGGACAGCTTGCAACTTTTTTTGTGCAAAAAGTTGGAAAGT
>Ga0114960_10003071_pt1 | contig 12851 bp, 14 predicted proteins | sample C_130625_MF_Meta_FD_92637 | JGI IMG/M metagenome (GOLD analysis project Ga0114960, IMG submission 92637) | Freshwater microbial communities from Lake Croche, Canada to study carbon cycling - C_130625_MF_MetaG | ecosystem: Environmental > Aquatic > Freshwater > Lake | place: Lake Croche, Canada... | reverse complement strand
GACCCATCCCGAACCCGGAAGCTAAGCCAGCCAGCGCCGATGATACTACCCAACAGGGTGGAAAAGTAGGACACCGCCGAACACACATTAAGGAACACCCCCCGCAACAACGGGGGGTGTTCCGCTATTTAGATAACCGCCGGCGCATTGCGCGGAATTCAGTCTTGGTTGAATATCGGTTCGCGTTTTTGCGTGAATGCGGTCATTCCCTCGACCATATCGGGGCTGCCGAGAGTGGCGTGAAAAGCCTCGCGCTCGTCGCGCAGCGATTCGACCAATGTCTTTTCATCACCGGTCACAAGGCAACGCAATATCGATGCCACCGCAATCTGTGGCATGTCAGCCAACTCCTGAGCCAGGCTGGTCGCACGTTGCTTAAGTTCCGCATTAGGCCAGATGAGGTGAGCCCGTCGCAGTGGTCCAGTCGTTATGGGACTCCGTTGCCCGGTATTCGGGCGAGGAGGAATCAGCAACGACATGGCATTGAACAGGCGCCGGCGGCATACGCCGGATCAGATCATCCGCAAGCTCGCTGAGGGCAACAAGCTGCTTGCTTCGGGCCAGGAACTCGACGCAGTGTGCCGGCACATGGAGGTCGCTGAGTCGACGTGGCAGCGCTGGTTGGCCCAGTACGGCGGGATGAAGGCCAATGAGGCCAAGCGGCTCAAGGAACTCGAGGCTGAGACCGCCCGGCTCAAGAAGTTGGTCGCCAACCTCGCTCTCGACGTCGACATGCTCAAGGAGATCTCGGCGGGAAACTTCTAACCCCGAACCGCAAGCGCAGCGCCGTGGTGGCGCTGCGTGAGCGGTTCGGGGCCTCCGAACGGCGTGCCTGCATGGTGGTGGGCATCCACCGCTCCACGATGCGCCTGGGGCCGCCGCCGATCACCACCGAGGAGGCTGAGCTGCTTGCCTGGTTGCGCACGTTCTCCACTGAGCGGCCTCGCTGGGGGTGGCGGCGGGCCGCGAAGATGGCCCGCCGGGCGGGCTGGCAGGTCAACGACAAGCGCATCCGTCGGTTGTGGCGTGAGGAGGGTCTGCGGGTCCCTCAGCGCCGCCGCAAGAAGCGGTTGAGCGGGGTTGGTGTCGCTGTGGGTGCGATGTCACCGATTCGTCCGAATGTCATCTGGGCGATGGACTTTCAGTTCGATACCACTGCTGATGGGCGCACTGTGAAGATGTTGAACGTGATCGACGAGTTCACCCGCGAAGCGCTCGCGATCGACGTCGATCGTGGTATCGACGCGGATGGTGTCGTCGATGTTTTGGATCGTCTGGTCCTTGACCACGGGGCGCCGCTCTATGTGCGCTTCGATAACGGGCCTGAGTTCGTGGCGCACGCCGTCAATGATTGGTGCCGATTCAACAGTGCCGGTTGTCTTTTCATCGATCCCGGATCGCCGTGGCAGAACGCTTGGATCGAATCGTTCAACGGCCGACTACGCGACGAGCTACTCAACGCGTGGCGCTTCGACTCACTGCTGGAAGCCCGCGTGATCATCGCAGACTGGCGCTGCGACTACAACACCAACAGACCCCACTCCGCCCACGGTGAACTCACCCCGACCGAATTCGCTCGCCAGTGGACCACCACCCACCAACCCCAAGCCGCGTAGCGGTCCCCCTGACCAGCAAAATTCCCCGCCCTGCATGTTCGCCGGGCTGGACCGGCTGGGAGCCGCGGCCGCTGAACGGGGGGTGTTGATCAGCGATGCAATCCGCTATGCTCAGCCGTAGTCCGCCGCCCGCAGGACGACGGCAAAAAATGATCCATGATCGGGAGCGATCCTTGAAGGTCTACAACGTCGTCGCTTTGGCCGCTCTGGCCGTTCCCGCCGCCGCGCTTGCCGGGCCGGAAGTCGCGCAGGCGCATCCGAAGCCTGTTCCGGGCACGTCCTCGGAGGTTGCCACTCCGTTGCCAACCACGCCCGGTCCGATCATGGGGACGGTGGTGAATCCCGGTCCTCTCGTGGGCACGATGCCGATCATGGGGACGGTGGTGAGTCCAGGTCCGGACATCATCGGCTACGCCGCGGACGGGACTCCGATCATGGGGACGGTGGTGAATCCCGGTCCGATCATGGGGACAGTGGTGAATCCCGGTCCGATCATGGGGACGGTGGTGAATCCCGGTCCGATCATGGGGACAGTGGTGGTGAATCCCGGTCCGATCATGGGGACAGTGGTGAATCCCGGTCCGATCATGGGGACAGTGGTGAATCCGGGAACGCGTCATCACCCGCGGTTCAAAGGCGGCAACCGGCGACCCACTCGCTGAGCGCTGTGCCCGGTGGTCGGCCGGCCGGTGCGGAACTAGTCATGACCGGATGGTGGGACACCCTCTTCGGTGAAGTCGGTATGGACGGCGTGCTTGAGGCCTTTCGCGGTGGTGAACCCTTCGTCGTCCACGGGGAGCGCGAGCGTCTGCCCGGGTGGATGAACCACGACTGCCTGGCTTCGGTCGAGGCACTCAGTCAGAGCTACACCGGCCGCATCCTCTATGGGCGGCGGGATCAGGGTCCGCGATCGACCTTGGTGGAACGCGGTTCGGCCGCTGACCTGTTGGCTGCCGGAGAGGCCCTGTATCTCCCGGATGTTTCTGAAGTCATCGCCGAATCAGATCCCTGGCTTCGTCAGTTCGAGTCGTTTTTGGGAATTCCGACGGGCTGCGCACGGGCCACCGCCTGGGCTGCGCCGGCGGGCGAGGGTACCGCGGTGCACCTCGATGCCGAGGACGTGGTTTCTATCCAGTTGTTGGGCCGCAAGACTTTTGCGGTGGCCGAGCCCGCCGCCCTGCCGTTCCCCGTCGGTTTCCAGTTCGGTCCCGGCATTCCCGCGGCTGCCGACCTCTACCCGCAGGCCGCCGACGGCTTTCCGCAGATTCGCGACGCTGTGTTCACCCCTGTCGAACTGGTGTCCGGCTCTGTTCTGGTGCTTGCGCGCGGTCACTGGCACCACACGCGGGCGCCGGAGGTGTCATTGTCATTGTCGATCATCATGACACCGCCCACGCGACTCGATTGGGCGCTGGCCGTTCTCCGGCACGGGGCGTTGCAGGATATCGAGATGCGCCGCCCGTTGTATGGGGCGGCGACAGCCACCGAACGCGCGCGCTGTGCCGCCGGCTTCTCGGTTCTCGCCGCGTCGTTGGCTCAGGCCAACGGCGACGCGGACTTCAGCGATGCAACCACGGTGCAGGGATTCCCGTCGGTCACGGTCGAGCACGGCGACGGTCTGCAGTTGCACAATCACTACGACGGCAGCCGACGCGCACTGGAGTTGACACCTGAGGCGCAGACGCTGTTGGCATGGTGGGGGGGTCGAAGCGCGGCCTTTACAGTGGCCGACGCGCGAGCGGCGCTGGGCCCCGGCGTCGAGGCGAGCCTGGGCGAACTGGTGCAGGAGGGCGTGCTTTATCGCTGGCCCGTCCCCATGATTCGCCCCTGACGGCACCCCACCGACCCGACCGAATTCGCTCTACAATCGACCACGACCCACCAACCCCAAGCCGCATAGCGACTGGACCACCAAGCGGGTCCCCCTCACAGACCTCGGTAACCAGGCCAAGCTGCAAGGCTTCCGGGCCGGACAGTGTCTTGGCGCGGAGGATCAGATCCACCGCGCGATCGCGGCCGATACGTCTGGCCAAACGGGCACTTCCGCCCCATGCGGGCACCGAGCCAAGGTGAAGTTCCGGCAGGCCGATACGTGCGCCCTCCTCCGCGGCAAGACGGAAGTGGCAGGCGAGCGGTAGTTCGAGTCCGCCGCCTAAGCAGTTGCCGAAGAGTGTCGCGATCCATGGCTTGGCCATATTTTCTATTTCCCCGAGTACCCGCAGGCGCTGGTCGAGGATGGCATCGACACGTGCGGAGTCGCCAAGGGAGCTGATGAGCTCATTGAGATTCATGCCCACCGAGAAGTTCTGATCACCAGCGGCAGTGATGACCACAGCACGGATGGTGCGGTCGCCTGAGATCGTGGCGACCAACGATTCGAGGCTATCCATGAATGCCAACGACATGCGGTTATATGGAGCATCGTCAATCGTGATAACCGCAACTGGGCCACGTTGTTCGTATTCCAGGCCAGTCTCATTCATCGCCAGAGCGTACTAGCGGTGTGGTTAACGGCGTCGATGCCCGTATCCTTCTTGCGATGGCTGACGACAGAAAAGGCGACGGTGGCCGGCGTCCTAGCCGTCCCGAACGAGGTCGCCCCGAACGAGGCCGCCCCGAACGAGGCCGCTCGGATGGCTCGGCTCCCAGGCGGTCCGGGTCGCCCCAGTCGGGTCGGCCCCAATCGGGTCGGCCGCAGTCCCGGCGCCCCTCCGATGCTGAATCCGCGCTCCGCGAGTCCAGTGGGCCGGCCATCCCGTCGACCGTGGAAGCCAAACAACTCGCACCTGAGATCCGGGCCGAGTTGTTCACCCTGGACAAGTCCACCGCAGATACCGTGGCCCGCCACCTCGTGGCCGCGGGTGAACTGCTCGACTCTGATCCAGAGGCCGCACTCGCGCACGCCCAGGCCGCGCGCACCCGATCCGGGCGGATCGCCGCGATCCGGGAAGCGGTCGGTATCGCCGCCTACTACTGCGGTGACTGGGCGCAGGCACTGGCAGAGTTCCGGGCCGCCCGGCGGATGGGCTCCAAGTCGCAACTGCTGCCATTGATCGCCGACTGCGAACGCGGCGTCGGTCGGCCGGAGAAGGCCATCGAACTGGCGCGCGGACCCGACGCCGCCGAACTCACCGGCGACGACGCCGACGAACTGCGAATCGTTGCCGCGGGCGCGCGTACCGACCTCGGACAGCTCGACCAGGCGTTGGCATTGCTGTCCAGTCCGGCGCTGAATCCCGCGCGCACAGGCTCAACAGCGGCTCGGTTGTTTTACGCATACGCCGATACCTTGCTGGCGCTCGGCCGTTCCGATGATGCGCTGCAGTGGTTCGTCCACACTGCGGCGGCCGATCTCGATGGCGACACCGACGCCGAGGAGCGGATAGATGAGCTGGCTACAGGTGATCAGGTCTGAGATGAGAATGCTTGCACAGCAGCATGATTGCCTACTGCTCGACCTCGATGGCACGGTCTTTCGCGGCCATGCCCCGACCACCGGGGCGGTGGAGACCCTGGCGAGTATCGAGTGTCGCGCACTGTTCGTAACCAATAACGCATCCCGTTCTTCCGATGAGGTCGCTACGCACCTGTGCGAACTCGGCTTCACCGCCACCACCGACGATGTGGTGACCAGTGCGCAGAGCGCGGCCCGGATGCTCGCGGCCCGACTGCCGGCCGGGGCGAAGGTGCTGGTTGTCGGAACGGACGCGCTGGCCGCCGAGGTCGATGCCGTCGGGCTGGCGCCCGTGCGGTTAGTCGCCGATGAGCCCGTCGCTGTCGTTCAGGGTCTCTCGATGAGTATCGGTTGGGCGGAACTGGCCGAAGCGGCGCTGGCGATCCGGGCCGGGGCACTGTGGGTGACCGCCAATCTCGACGTGACCCTTCCCACCGAACGAGGCTTGGTGCCGGGCAACGGATCTCTGGTCGCAGCAGTGCGGGCCGCCACCGGTGCCGAGCCTCTGGTAGCGGGTAAGCCAGCCCCGGCACTGATGCGGGATGCGTTGGCGCGCGGGGACTTTCGCACACCGCTGGTAGTGGGTGACCGGCTCGATACCGATATCGCCGGCGCCAACGCGGCTGGTCTGCCGAGTCTAATGGTGCTCACCGGGGTGAATACCGCCGCCGATGCCGTGTTCGCCGTCGACGACCACCGCCCCACCTATCTCGGCGAGGACCTGCGGGCACTGAGCGTTGATGCCGACGCTTTGCGTATCGGTGCGCACCCGGCGTGGCGGACCGAGGTCGCCCCCGATGCGGTGACCGTCACCGCCACCGGAATAGACCCGATCGCCGACGATCTGTCGGTGGTGCGGGCCACCGCTCGTGCCGTCTGGGACGCTAAGCGCAGCACAGTTCCCCCGGCTATCCGGGCCGGCGACGATACCGCCCGCGCCGCGCTGGACCGTTGGGCACTGTTGACGCCGGATCGGCTAGCGTGAGCGGTGTCATGACCACCGATCCGCAGCAGATCCGCGCTCAGGTCGCCGCCGTGCTTGCTGACATGCCCTATCTCGACCTGGAATTCCGGGATAGCACATCAGCCGATATCAGCGATATCGACGCCGTCGGACGCCGACTCGAGGAAGCGCACCAGATTCTGGTCGACGCGCTGGAATCGGTCGAGAAGGGCTGAGCTGCGTATGACGCGGCGCGCCCGGGTGGACGCTGAACTGGTTCGACGCGGGTTGGCCCGGTCTCGGCAGCAGGCGGCCGAATTGATCGGTGCCGGGCGGGTCACGATCGACGGCATGCCCGCCGTCAAGCCGGCGACCGCGGTCGCGGTGACCTCCGCCTTGTCCGTCGAGGGTGCCGGAGAGCGGACCTGGGTGTCGCGCGGCGCGCACAAGTTGATCGGTGCGCTGGATACCTTCGGGATCGACATCACCGGCCGGCGTTGCCTGGATGCCGGCGCGTCCACCGGGGGGTTCACCGAGGTGCTGCTGGACCGCGGTGCTGCCGAGGTGGTCGCGGTGGATGTGGGTTACGGCCAACTCGCCTGGTCACTGCGATCGGATGCCCGGGTGCGGGTCATCGAGCGCACCAATGTCCGCGAACTCATCCCGGACGTCATCGGGGGGGCGGTCGACCTGGTGGTCGCGGACCTGTCGTTCATTTCTTTGTCCACAGTGCTGCCCGCGTTGACTGCATGCGCGGCACCGGACGCCGATATCGTTCCCATGGTGAAGCCGCAGTTCGAAGTCGGGCGCTTTCAAGTAGGCCCCGGTGGGGTCGTGACCGATCCGCAGTTGCGGGCCGGTGCGGTGCTGGCCGTCGCGCGTCGCGCCGCCGACCTGGGCTGGCAGACCGTCGGCGCCACCGCCAGCCCACTGCCGGGCCCGTCCGGCAATGTCGAGTACTTCCTATGGCTGCGCGCCCAGACTGATGGCGTCCGGCCTGGCCGGGCTCTGACCGGCGACGTCCTCGATGCCGAGGTGCATCGCGTCATCGCGGAGGGGCCCCAGTGACTACGAACCCGGTGACTGAGGACCCGGTAATCACAGACCGAGCTATTCTGCTGGTTCTGCACCCCGGACGTGACGAGGCTAACGAGACCGCACGCCAGGTTGGAAAAGTCCTGCAGGCCAACGGAATCGATCTGCGGGTCCTGGCGACCGAGGCGGCCGACCTTGGTGTCGGCACCGAGGCCGTGGACGGTGACCGCCATGCCGCCGACGGGTGTGAACTCGTCCTCGTGCTCGGCGGTGACGGAACCTTCCTGCTGGCCGCCGAACTGGCCCGCAATGCCGGAATCCCGGTGCTGGGAATCAATCTCGGCCGAATCGGGTTCCTGGCCGAGGCCGAAGCCGAGGCCCTCGACAGCGTTCTCGAACATGTCATCGCTCGCGACTACCGCGTCGAGAACCGGATGGCTCTCGATGTTGTGGTCAGCCTCGACGGTGCGGTGCTCTCGCGCGGCTGGGCGCTTAATGAGGCCAGCCTGGAGAAGGGTGGACACCAGGGCGTGCTCGGCGTCATGGTCGCCATCGACGGCAGGCCGGTGTCGGCATTCGGCTGCGACGGCGTGCTGGTGTCCAGCCCGACCGGGTCGACGGCGTACGCGTTCTCATCGGGAGGGCCGGTGGTGTGGCCGGATCTTGAAGCCATCATCGTGGTGCCCAATAACGCCCATGCATTGTTCGCCCGGCCGATGGTCACCAATCCCAATGCGGTGATCACCGTCGACCTCGATGCCGACAACGTCGATGCGGTGGTGCTCTGCGACGGACGCAGAGAGGCCGCCGTTCCGGCGGGCGCACAGCTACAGGTCACCAAGTGCCAGACCCCACTGAAATGGGTTCGGCTGGACGGTGCGCCGTTCACCGACCGGTTGGTGCGCAAGTTCCGGCTGCCGGTGACGAGTTGGCGCGAGCGGTAGATGCTCGCCGAGATACGGATTGACTCACTGGGCGCGATCAGCGCAGCCACCGCCGAGTTCGACCGCGGTCTCACCGTTCTGACCGGCGAGACCGGCACCGGCAAGACCATGGTGGTGACCGGACTGCATCTGCTCGGTGGTGCGCGCGCTGATGCCACCCGAATCCGGTCGGGCGCCGATCGCGCGGTGGTGGAGGGCCGGTTCAGCACCGAGGACCTCGACCGGACCACCGGCGCGGCGATCGATGAAATCCTGGACTCCTCGGGTGCCGACCGCGATGACGACGGCAGCGTCATCGCGTTGCGCTCGGTGAGTCGCGACGGGCCGTCGCGGGCCTATCTCGGCGGCCGTAGCGTACCGGCGAAGACGCTGACCACCTTCACCACCGGACTGCTGACCCTGCACGGCCAAAACGATCAGTTGCGGCTGATGCGCTCCGACGAACAGCGCGGGGCACTGGACCGGTTCGCCGGTGTCGCTACGACAGTGGAGCGATACCGCAAACTGCGCGATGAGTGGCTGGTCGCGCGGCGCGACCTCGTCGACCGCACCAATCGCGCGCGCGAGATGGCGCAGGAGGCCGACCGGCTGAAGTTCGCGCTGACCGAGATTGACGGTGTCGATCCGCGGCCCGGTGAGGACGAGTCACTGGTGGCGGAGATCCGCCGGCTCTCCGAACTCGATGTCGTCCGCGAGGCCGCCGTCGGTGCGCGTGCCGCGCTTTCCGGTGCCGACGAGGAGGCCGTCGACAACCACAAGGGCTCCGCCACAGACATTCTCGCCCGAGCCATCACGCAACTTGAGTCGGCAGACGACACGGCTCTGAGTTCCCTTGGCCGCCAGCTCACCGATGTGCTGAGCGTTGTCGGTGACGTTGGCCGCGAACTCGGCGGCTTCCTGGCCGCACTGCCCGATGACGCCAGCGCATTGGAGACCAAGCTTGCCCGCCAGGGCGAACTGCGCACCCTGATCCGCAAGTACGCCGCCGATGTCGACGGGGTACTGGCCTGGGCGGCTGAGTCGCGGCAGCGATTGGCCGCACTCGACGTCTCCGAGGAGGCACTGAGCGGGTTGTCCCGCCGCGTCGAGGAGCTCGCCGCGCAGGTGGCCGCCTGCGCGATTGAGCTGTCCAAGAAGCGCACCAAATCCGCCATCGGACTGGCTAGGGCTGTCACCGGTGAACTCGCCGGTCTGGCCATGTCTGATGCCGACTTCACCGTTGCGGTGACGACCATGCCCGCGCGTAACGACGACAGCGCGCCACTGACGCTGCCGTCCGGGGAGTTGGCGCATGCCGGCGCCGACGGGGTGGACGCGGTTGAGTTCGGCTTCACCGCGCACCGCGGCACCCAGGATCGGACCTCGGTGTTGCCGCTGAACAAGAGTGCATCGGGTGGCGAACTGTCCCGGGTGATGTTGGCTCTCGAGGTGGTGCTTGCGGCCTCGGCGGAGGGCACCACCATGGTGTTCGACGAGATCGACGCGGGCGTGGGGGGGCGGGCCGCGGTTCAGATCGGCCGGCGGCTGGCCCGGCTGGCCCGCAACCACCAGGTCATCGTCGTCACCCACCTGCCACAGGTGGCGGCATACGCCGACACCCACCTGGTGGTGGACACCGCAGCCGACGGCATCGGTGCCGGGGCCAGCGAGGTGCGCCGACTCGGCGAAGAGGATCGGGTCGCCGAATTGGCCCGGATGCTCGCCGGTTTGGGTGAATCCGATACCGGCCGGGCGCATGCCCGGGAATTGCTGGCGGCGGCGCAGGACGAGCGGGCTGCGCCGTGATCGCCGTCTGGTTGACCCTGTTACCGATGTGACAGAAAGTAACTTCTGGGGCTGTTGTTACGGCGCGCCTACCCGCATCACAGGTCGGTCACGGCCAAAATCAGCCACATGAAGATGTCAGCGATCCTCTCGCGTAATGCCAATGCACGTCCCGGCGTCACCGGGACCGCCCGGGTCGATAAAGACACCGACCGCCTACTGCGGCGCATCGGCGCCGGCGACATCGTCGTCCTCGACATCCTCGACCTGGACCGGGTGACGGCCGATGCGCTCGTCGACGCGGGGGTGGCCGGCGTGGTCAACGCATCCCCCTCCATCTCGGGTCGCTACCCCAACCTCGGTCCCGAGGTGCTGGTGGCCAACAACATCACCCTCATCGACAATGCCGGTTCGGAGATCTTCAAGAAGATCAAGGACGGCGCGAAGGTGCGCCTGCACGAGGGCGGGGTGTATGCCGGCGAACGGCGACTGGCGAACGGTGTCGAACGCACCGATGAAGAGATCGCCGACCTGATGCTTGATGCCAAGACAGGTCTGGTGGCCCATCTGGAGGCCTTCGCCGGCAACACCATTGAGTTCATCCGCAGTGAGAGTCCACTGCTGATCGACGGGATCGGCATTCCGCACATCGACGTGGACGTCTACCGCCGCCACGTCATCGTGGTGGCTGACGGGGTGAATGCCAAGGACGACCTCAAGGCGCTCAAACCGTTCATCAAGGAGTATCAGCCGGTGCTGGTCGGTGTTGGCGCCGGTGCGGACATCCTGCGCGACAACGGTTATCGGCCGCAGTTGATCGTCGGTAACCCCGATCAGATGAGCGCCGAGGTGCTCAAGTGCGGCGCACAGGTGGTGCTGCCCGCCTACGCTGACGGCCATGCCGACGGCCTCGAGCGCATCCAGGATCTCGGTATCGGAGCCATGACGTTCCCGGCGTCAGGTTCGGCTGCAGATCTGGCACTGCTGCTGGTTGAGCACCACGGCGCCTCGCTGATCGTGACGGTCGGCCAGTCCGCGAGCATCGAGGAATTCTTCGACCGCACCCGGGTGCAGAGCAACCCGTCGACGTTCCTGACCCGACTCAAGGTGGGCGAGAAGATCGTCGACGCGAAAGCTGTTGCTACGCTGTACCGCAACCACATCTCCGGTGGAACCATTGCCCTGCTGATCCTGGCAGTGCTGTTGGCCGTCATCGCCGCACTGTGGGTGTCGCGGGCAGACACCGTCGTGATCGACTGGATCACTAATTACTGGAACCACTTCTCGACGTGGGTGCAGAGTTTGGTGACCTAGCATGGTCACGCTCCGCCATCACGTCATCTCACTGGCAGCGGTGTTCGTAGCACTGGCAGTCGGTGTGGTGCTGGGTTCCGGCGCGCTGTCCTCGACGATGGTGTCGGGCCTTCGCGGCGATAACGGTGTTCTGCAGAAGCAGGCCGGCACCCTTACCGATGAGAAGGGTTCTCTGTCCGAGAAGCTTTCGGCAGCAAGTGAATTCGACACCCAGATGGCGGGCCGGATCGTCCGCGATGCGCTGGCCGGTAAATCAGCGGTGATATTCCGGACGCCTGATGCCGAGGATGACGATGTCGACGCGGTGGCGCGACTGATTGGACAGGCGGGCGGCACGGTGACCGGCACCATTGCGCTGACCAATGAGTTCGTTGACGCCAACTCCGCAGCGAAGATGAGTTCGGTGGTCAACTCGCCGATCCTGCCCGCCGGTGCTCAACTCGACACCACGCTCACCGATCAGGGCTCCCAGGCCGGCGATCTGCTCGGCATCGCACTGCTGATCAACCGTGACCCCACGATCGTTCCGGTCGACGACACCGCCCGCGATGCCGTGCTCTCGGCCTTGCGCGACACCGGTTTCCTCACCTACGACCATCGTCTCGGTGCGGCCGACACGGCTGTGATCGTCACCGGCGGCGCACTGGCCGACACCGCAGGCAACCAGGGCGCGACGGTGGCCCGATTGGCCGTCGCGATGGCTCCGCACTCCTCCGGTGTGGTGCTCGCCGGTCGGGACGGCTCGGCGAACGGCGTCTCGGCGGTGGCCGTCACCCGGGCCGACACCCCCATGGCCGGGGCCGTCACCACCGTGGACGACATCGGGATCGAGTCCGGCCGAATCACCACCGTGCTGGCACTTCAGGCCATGATCGCCGGTGCGCCACCCGGTAAATACGGCATCGGTGCCGGCGCGGCCTCGGTCACCGTTCCCCAGTAGCCGCGCCGGGCGGGCGTGTCAGCGCCGCGCTGTCCGGGTCGGTGTTAGGGTGAATTTCCGTGGGTCGGCAGGCCCCAAACAGACCGTTCGAGAGGGTTTCCTCCGCGTCCGGCCTGGAAAACCAAAGTCCTGCGTCGTCGTCACGGAGGTTGCTCTTGCCCGCATTGCGCAAGCACCAGCAGGCCCCCACCAAGCACATCTTCGTCACCGGCGGCGTCGTCTCCTCACTCGGCAAGGGACTGACCGCCAGTAGTCTCGGCCAGTTGCTCACCGCCCGCGGCCTGCAGGTGACGATGCAGAAGCTCGACCCGTACCTCAATGTCGACCCCGGCACCATGAACCCGTTCCAGCACGGCGAGGTGTTTGTCACCGAGGACGGCGCGGAGACTGATCTCGACGTCGGCCATTACGAACGATTCCTGGATCGCGACCTGTCCGGATCGGCGAATGTCACCACCGGGCAGGTGTATTCGAAGGTGATCGCGCGGGAACGCCGCGGCGAGTACCTCGGCGACACCGTGCAGGTGATCCCGCACATCACCGACGAGATCAAGAGCCGCATCCTGGAGATGGCACTGCCCGACGCCGCCGGCAACCGGCCCGACGTGGTCATCACCGAAGTGGGCGGCACCGTCGGCGATATCGAATCCCAGCCGTTCCTGGAAGCCGCGCGGCAGGTGCGCCACGAGTTCGGCCGGGAGAACTGCTTCTTCCTGCACGTCTCGCTGGTGCCGTATCTGGCGCCGTCGGGGGAGTTGAAGACCAAGCCCACCCAGCACTCGGTGGCCGCCCTGCGCAATATCGGTATCACGCCGGACGCGCTGATCCTGCGCTGCGATCG
>Ga0114960_10003069_pt1 | contig 12854 bp, 7 predicted proteins | sample C_130625_MF_Meta_FD_92637 | JGI IMG/M metagenome (GOLD analysis project Ga0114960, IMG submission 92637) | Freshwater microbial communities from Lake Croche, Canada to study carbon cycling - C_130625_MF_MetaG | ecosystem: Environmental > Aquatic > Freshwater > Lake | place: Lake Croche, Canada... | reverse complement strand
TGCAGCACGACGTATCTGGGCTAAAATGATGCAATCGCTGGGTGCTACAGACCCAAAAGCAATGATGCTTCGTTTTCATACACAAACTGGAGGCGCAACCTTAACGGCACAACAACCTTTAAATAATATCAGTCGGGTTACCATACAAACATTGGCTGCAGTGTTAGGTGGTACACAAAGTTTGCATACAAATGGTTACGATGAAGCTTTAAATTTACCAACAGAAGAAGCTGCTAGAACTGCATTAAGAACACAGCAAATTGTAGCATTTGAAAGCGGTGTGGCTGATACAGTGGATCCACTAGCCGGTAGTTATTTTATTGAAAGTCTTACCAATGAAATTGAAACTGCTACTCAACAGTTGATAGAAAAAATTGACATAATAGGCGGAAGTGTTGCAGCAATTGAATCAGGGTTCATGCAAGATGAAATTGCCAAATCAGCCTATGAATACCAACGGAATATTGAAAAGTTAGACAAAATAATAATTGGTGTAAATAAATTTCAAATATCTGAATCCAATCAAATTCCATCTTTTAAAATTGATGATTCCATTCAAAAAATACAGTCCGATAAATTAGTTATACTTAGAAATAAAAGAGATGCAGAAAAAGCAAACGCATTATTAAATAAAATAGAATTAGTTGCTAGATCTGATGAAAACTTAATGCCTATTGTTATTGAAGCAGTAGAAAACTACTGTACTTTAGGTGAAATAGCAGATGTATTACGCAAGGTTTTTGGTGAACATAAATAATTTTTAATACCTTTTTAAAATCCATTGAATGAAAAAATTCATTTTCTGTTATATATTGTTAGTACCTATTCTTTTAAATGCACAGGTAACGCTAGCTGTTATTGAGCAAGCATCAAAAAAAGTAAATGATTCAGTCATTGCGTGGAGAAGACACTTGCACCAATTTCCAGAATTATCAAATCGCGAAACAAATACAATGCAGTATATCGTTTCAAAATTAAAAGGATTGGATTTAACAGTTAAATCGGGTGTTGCTAAAACTGGTGTTGTTGCAATACTAAAAGGTAACAAACCAGGACCTGTTATTGCATTGCGTGCAGATATTGATGCATTACCTGTAATTGAGCGATCAAACTTAACTTTTGCATCTAAAGAAATAGGAGAATACAATGGTCAAAAAGTTCCTGTGATGCATGCATGTGGCCACGATGCGCATATAGCCATACTTTTAGGTACTGCAACTGTTTTGAGTAAAATGAAAAACGAAATAGCTGGAACTATTGTATTTATCTTTCAACCTGCCGAAGAAGGCACTCCAGGAACAGAAGAAGGTGGTGCACCTATGATGATAAAAGAAGGTGTCATGGATAATCCTAAAGTAGACGTGATTTTTGGTTTACACATGAATTCACAAACCGAAATTGGCACGATTAAATACAAATCTGGCGCTGTAATGGCAAGTTCCGATTGGTTTACCATTAAAGTAAAAGGCAAACAATCGCATGGTTCACAACCTTGGAGTGGTATTGACCCAATTGTAGTTTCGGCACAAATTATTAATGGCTTACAAACCATTGTAAGTAGACAATCTGAATTAACTAAAGCGCCTGTAGTTATTACCGTAGGAAAAATTAATAGTGGTGTCAGACCAAATATTATTCCAGAAGACCTCATTATGGAAGGAACCATTCGAACTTTAGATGCAAGTATGCAAAAAGATGTTCATGAACGCATACGCATAACTACCCAAAAAATAGCAGAAGCATCTGGAGCTAAAGCTGAAATTAGTATAGATACAAAAACACTTGTAACTTATAACGATCCTGCACTTGTTAAGATGATGTTACCTTCATTAGAAGCTGCAACTGGTAAAGGAAATTTAATAGAAAACGAATGGACAACTGGTGCAGAAGATTTTTCTTATTATGGACAAAAAGCACCTGCGTTTTTTTTCTTTTTGGGAGGAATGCCTAAAGGACAAAACCCATTAAAAGCTGCACCACACCATACCCCAGATTTTATTATTGATGATAGTAAATTAGACCTTGGTGTAAAGGCATTTTGTAATTTAGTATTTGATTACTCGAAATTGAAAACATCAAAATAATTCACTAAACTAATCCAATGAAATATTTCATTAGTTTATTTTGAATAATCTCTTGCACCAAATAACAAACTACCAATTCTAACCAAATTTGACCCAGATTCAATGGCAATTTTATAATCACTACTCATACCCATAGACAGAATAGAAAAAATATTATTTAATTGATATTTTTGGTATAAGGATTGTAAATGATTAAACTCATTTTTTAAGACCTGTGTATCTGAACTAAATGAAGCCATTCCCATCAAACCCTTAATGTTAATATTAGAAAGGGTTGCAGCTGCATCAATAGCATCAGCTAATTCGTGTTCATCCATCCCAAACTTAGTTTCCTCTTGTGCTATATGAACTTGTAATAAACAATCAATCACACGATTGTTTTTTATAGCTTGTTTATTTATTTCTTGTAATAATTTAAAACTATCAACACCATGAATTAAATGAACAAATGGAGCAATGTATTTTACTTTGTTGGATTGTAAATGTCCTATAAAATGCCAACGAATATCTAAAGGTAAACTTGCCTGTTTATCTACTAATTCTTGTACATAGTTTTCTCCAAAATCTCTTTGTCCTAAATCATACAATTCTTTAATAGCTTCATTTGGCTTGGTTTTACTAACGGCTACAAGTGTTGTATGCTGTTCTAATAAAAATCTAGAAATCTCTTTGTATGTATCTATTGCTACTAACATTTGGTAAAGATATTTGGTATTGAGCCTTTGTTAATTTAAAATTTATTTTGCTTGCCTCTTTTGTTGCCAAACTAAATTTTCTAATAATAATAGTTGATTATATGCAGGGCTATGATAAGTGAATTTAACCAATCCAGTAGATGAAGCTATTTTTTTAAATGGATTGGTTAACATTGATGCAATATTGGCAATGAAAAAAGGGTAATCGTCCTCTTCTATTAATTCAATTAAATTAGATTCAGCAGGAATAACCATCCTTGGCATTTCAATTCCCCAACGCATTAGGGTTGTACTTAAAATTATTTTTTCTAAAAAACTATTGGAATGATGGTAACTGTTTTTTGCTGATTCGATTAATTGATATTTGTACTGCTCTAATGCAGGTATTGGTTTTAAAGCCATTAATCGAGATAGGTGGTAAAGAATTATCGCTGTAGTATTATAATGCGGAGATATATAACTGGCCGCAGTTTCATATTGATTAGACGCAATCACTTTTACAATCAAATCCACACTAGCAGAATCGGCTTTTGAAAATGGCAACTGATATTTTTGAACAAAATACAAGACATTCATTAAAACAGATACGTCAAAATCAACCGGCATTTTTTTTCCAAACCAAGTTGAATAGGCAGGAATATCTTGGTATTGTTTAAATGTATTGCTGATTTTTTTCTTTGATTGATTGGTATAATCTTGCATTAATTCATGTATGGCATTAGCCACTGAATTAGGAGCATTCATTGCCATTAATAGTATTACTGTATCATCAAAATCATCTGGTAATGCTTGAGATGTATTGAATACATTTAACAAGCCACTATTAGGAAAAATTCTAGGCGTATCTGTCGACCAAAAATTATACGTATTTCTACCTTTTTGATTTTTAAACTTATTGAAATAGGGTTTTGCTTGGTTGATGATATTATCTACTTTTTGCTTTTCAATTATATCGAACTGATTTTCTAAATCTCGAAGTGTAAAACAAATCAATCCAGTATAAAAAGCATTGATATCGGCTTTCTGACGGTGTTTATTTAAATGATATGTTCTATAAGAAGCAAATGATCCTTTAGGGATATTGCCATCTGTATTAGCCTGCATTGAAGCAATTCTTTGTAATAACAATTTTATTGATAGTGAATCACTAGCCTTCACTGAAAAACAGGATAGGCAGAAAAATATAATGGGATAATATAAACAATTACTATACTTCAATTTTGTAAATGTAATATCAAATTGAAACAATTGTATACAAGAAGCCCAATGTTTTCACATTGGGCTTAAAAGGGTTAATATCATTATTTTAAAATACTTCGACTAATAACAATTCTTTGCATTTCGCTAGTGCCTTCATAAATCTGTGTAATTTTAGCGTCACGCATCAATCTTTCTACATGGTATTCCTTTACAAAGCCATATCCACCGTGAATTTGAACAGCCTCAGTTGTAATCCACATTGCTGCTTCACTAGCAAAAACTTTTGCAATAGATGAACTTAAACTATAGTCTAAGTGATTGTCTTTTTCCCAAGCAGCTTTTAAGCATAATAGTCTTGCTGCTTCAATTTTTGTGGCCATATCTGCTAGTTTAAACTGAATGGCTTGGTGGTGCATGATTTCTTTGCCAAATGCCCTGCGTTGTTTGCTATAAGCTAGGGCTAATTCATAAGCACCACTTGCAATTCCTAAAGCTTGTGAAGCAATACCAATTCTTCCGCCACTAAGGGTTTTCATAGCAAATGTGAATCCAAAGCCATCTGCACCTATCCTATTTTCTTTTGGCACTTTCACATCATTGAACATAATAGAATGTGTATCACTACCACGAATACCTAGTTTATTTTCTTTTGCTGATACAGTGATGCCAGGAGTATTTTTTTCAACAATAAAAACGTTAATACCATGGCTACCTTTTAACACATCTGTTTGCGCAATAACCAAGTATACTGAGGCCGAAGATCCATTGGTAATCCAATTTTTGGTGCCATTAATTAAATAATGATCAACCATTTCTTCGGCAGTAGTTTGTTGACTAGTTGCATCACTACCAGCTTCTGGCTCACTCAATAAAAAAGCACCAATATATAATTCGCCATCTTTAGTTCCTTGAGCCAATGGGACCAAGTATTGTTGTTTTTGCGCTTCTGTTCCATAGGTTTCAATTCCCCAGCAAACCAAACTATTATTAACGCTCATACAAACACTGGTACTAGCATCAATTTTACTAATTTCTTCCATCGCTAATACATAACTAACTGTATCCATTCCACTTCCACCATATGCAGGATCTACCATCATTCCCATGAATCCTAGTTCTGCTAGTTTAGATATTTGTTCTCGTGGAAATTGTTGTTTTTCATCTCTTTCAATTACACCTGCTAAACATTCGCTATTTGCAAAATCTCTAGCCGCTTTTTTTATCATTAATTGCTCTTCCGTTAATTCAAAATTCATTGAAAAATATTTTATGTTGTAAAAATAAGGGTTTGCAATTTCATAGCTAACGTTTGTTAGTTAATTATTTATAAAAAGAGACTGTATTAGGTTACAATCTCTTTTTAATAATCGGGGATACTTTTAAATGTAAAATGATTATAAATCTTTCAAAGCAATCAAACGCTCCCAACGATGCTTTAATCCTTTATTTGCCATTCCTAAAAATTCTGAAGCTTTTGATGGATCATTGTTTTTAATAGTAGCAAATCGATTTTCATTATACAAAAAATCTTCTAATGGCATAGATGGATCTTTACTATCAATTACAAAACGACTTCCCTGTTCTTTCATTGGATTGTAACGGAATAGCGGCCAATAACCCGTTTTAACAGCTAGTTCTTGTTGGTCTAAACCATGACACATATCATACCCATGTGCAATACAATGACTATATGCAATAATAATGGATGGACCAGGATATGCTTCTGCTTCTAAAATGGTTTTTAAGGCATGAACATCGTTGGCACCCATGGCTATTTCAGCAACAAAAGCATTTCCGTGTGCAATAGCTTGCATGGCTAAGTCTTTTTTGCCTGTTGTTTTTCCTTTTATAGAAAACTTTGCACTTGCTCCTATTGGTGATGCTTTTGATTTTTGTCCGCCAGTATTTGAGTAAACTTCGGTATCAAGCACCAAAATATTTACATTTTCACCAGTTGATAGCACATGGTCTAAACCACTATAGCCAATATCATAAGCCCATCCATCTCCACCTACTATCCACATAGATTTATGCGATAAGAAATCGGCAATTTGCAATAATAATCCAGCTTCTGGTTTGTCTATTCCTTTCAAAATAGATTTAAGTGTTTGAACATTTTTTCTTTGTAAGATAACAGACGCTTCATCTGATTCAAGATTATTTACAATTGCATCTGTTAATTCTTGACCAATATCTGCACGCAATGATTGTAACATATTCAAACCATAACTACGTTTCATATCAGTTGCCAACTTAATACCTAAACCAAATTCGGCGTTGTCTTCAAATAAAGAATTTGCCCATGCTGGCCCCTGACCTGCTGCATTTTTACTCCAAGGAGTGGTGGGTAAATTACCACCAAATATGGAAGAACACCCAGTTGCATTTGCCACAATCATTCTATCGCCAAATAATTGTGTTAAGAGTTTTAAATATGGTGTTTCACCACAACCACTGCATGCTCCAGAGAATTCAAATAGTGGTTCTAATAATTGTGAACCTTTTACGGTACTTCTATTAATTCTTGTTCTATCAATATCTGGTAATGAAATAAAGAAATCCCAATTCTCTTTTTCTGTTTCTTTTAACGGCAATACTTCTTGCATATTAATTGCCTTATGTCCTGGCTGCGTTTTACTTTCTATCGGACAGACTGCTACACAAAGATTACAACCTGTACAATCTTCTACTGCAACTTGTAATGTATAAGATTCAGTGTCTTTAAAAAATTCTTTACCAATTGGGGCAACATGTTTAAAGAAGTTTGGAGCATCAACTAATAAATCATTGTTATACACTTTAGGACGTATAGCTGCATGCGGGCAAACAAAGAAACACTTGCCACATTGAGAACATAAACTAGCATCCCAAACCGGAACTTGTTCTGCAATATTTCTTTTTTCGTATTTAGTAGTAGCTGATGGATAAGTACCATCTGCAGGGAAAGCACTTACTGGCAACTCGTCTCCTTCTCCAGAAATAATTTTTGCCAACACTTGTTGGACAAAACTTGGTGCATTTCCAGATATTGCAGGAATGATGGCTCTATTGCCAATTGTAAAGTTCGAATAATCAAGCAGAGAAAGGTTTTCAAGCGTTTTATCAACTGCATCGAAATTCTTTTGAACAACCGCTTCCCCTTTACGTCCGTACGTTTTTTTAATAGCCGATTTAATATACCTTATGGCTACTTCTTTTGGCATCACATTAGATATAGCAAAAAAGCAGGTTTGAAGGATTGAATTAATTCTTGAACCCATGCCTGTTTCTTTTGCAACTTTAGAAGCATTAATTACATATAACTTAATGGCTTTTTCTTTTATTTCTTCCTGAATTTTTTGTGGAAGATTATGCCAAACATCTTCTGTTGCAAATGGTGCATTTAACAAAAGTGTTGCGCCGTGTTGTGCATCTTTTAAAATATCATAAGTCTGTAAATATGAAAAATGATGACAAGCAATAAAATTGGCAGATGTAATTAAATATGTTGATTCAATTTTCTTTTCACTAAATCGCAAATGAGATACCGTTAATGATCCAGATTTTTTTGAATCATATACAAAATAGCCTTGCACATGGTTATTGGTGGTATCACCAATAATTTTAATGGTATTTTTATTAGCACTTACCGTACCATCTGCACCCAAACCAAAAAACAATCCCCTAAAAAGGTGTTGGTCTTCTAGTGAGAAATCTTTGTTGTAAGATAAACTTGTATGAGTAATATCATCTTCAATGCCAATCGTGAAACTATTTTTTGGTTTGTCTTTTTTAAGTTCCTCAAAAATAGCCATCACCATTGCAGGATTAAATTCTTTTGAAGCCAATCCATAACGGCCACCAATAACTTTTGGCATACCATGTTCCCATCCTGCATGTAAAGCATTAATCACATCCATGTACAATGGTTCTCCTATGGCACCTGTTTCTTTACAACGATCTAATACAGCAATATTTTTTACTGTTAATGGCAATGCATTAATAAAATGTTTCACCGAAAAGGGTCGGTATAAATGAATATTTAAATAGCCTGTTTTTTCGCCCTTAGAATTTAAATAATCAACTGTTTCATGAACAGCACCTGTACCAGAACCCATAATGATAATGATGTTCTCTGCTGCTTCGTGTCCATAGTATTCGAATAATTTATATGCTCTACCTGTTAACTGTTCAAATTGTTGCATCGCTGTTTCAACTATTCCAGGAACTTTCCAATGGTATTCATTACAAGCTTCCCTACTCTGAAAATAAACATCGGGATTTTGTGCTGTTCCACGAATAGATGGATTCTCTGGATTCAAAGCCCGATACCGATGTTTGGCTACATCATTTACATCAATCATTTGTTTGATGATTGAATCGGGTAAAACATTCACTTCATTTAGTTCGTGTGATGTTCTAAATCCGTCGAATATATTTAAAAAAGGAATACTTGAATGCAATGTGGCAGAAGTTGCAATCATAGCCATATCATGTGCTTCTTGTGCATTGTTTCCAAATAACATAGCAAATCCAGTTCCTCTAACTGCCATAACATCACTATGGTCTCCAAAAATTGATAGTGCATGTGTAGCCAAAGCACGTGCTGCAATATGAAAAACAGTTGGCGTTAATTCTCCAGCTATTTTATACATATTTGGAATCATTAATAATAGTCCTTGCGAACAAGTAAACGTAGAAGCTAATGCACCTCCTTGAAGGGCACCATGAATGGCGCCAGCAGCACCTGCTTCACTTTGCATTTCAATGATTTTGGGAACTTGTCCAAAGATATTTTCTTTGTTTTCACTACTCCATTCATCGGCCCATTCTCCCATTGTAGAAGAAGGAGTGATAGGATAAATAGCACATACTTCACTTGTTTTATAAGCTATATGCACAGCAGCTTCATTTCCATCCATGATAGCCATTGAAGCTGCTTTTTTTAAAATTGATTGGGAAGGTTTTGTGTGGGTTATTGAACTTTCCATAAGTTAGTAATTAGATAAGTTTGAATGCACAAATTACCAATCACAAATACCTCAAAATATGATTAATATCAGCTACAAGTATGATATTAATCGGCTTTGTTTATATAATTACTTATTGAAAGTTCTAATATTACTATGCTTTATCTAGTTTTATTACGCGGGCATTTTTTTGGGCTTTTAAGGCTAATTCAGTAGCAAGAAAACAATGTGCTTGCGGCATAGCAGTTTCGGTTCGATTAATTACATCGTCTACAAATTGCTGTCCAAAGGGTAAAGGCTCGGCATTGCAATCAATATATTTGGTTTCTTTTTGAGTAACCATGTATAAATGATTACCACCATTATGACCAGAAGCTATATCAACATTTTTTCTAACCTCAATAAAGCCTTCGGTTCCTAAAATGGTTAAACGACCGTCTCCCCAAGAAGCCAAACCATCTGGCGTAAACCAGTCAACCCTAATATATCCCATACCACCATTTCCGCTTAACATCACGTCTCCAAAATCTTCGAACTTAGGATATTGAGGAAAATTGGTATTAGCAATCTGAGAAGCAACCACTTCTGCTTTTGTAGTACCTGTAAAAAATAAATACTGATCAAATTGATGAGAACCAATATCAGTGATAATTCCACCATATCGTTGTTTATCAAAAAACCATTCTGGTCTTGTTTTTGGAGACATTCTGTGTGGCCCTAAACCAATTGTTTGAATAACTTTTCCTATTGCGCCAGATTTTACCAACTCACCTGCTTTAACAGTAGCACGATTTTCAAAACGTTCACTAAACATAATTGAATAAATACGTTTGGTTTCTTTTTGAACACGTTTTGCTTCGGCCAATTGCTCGAGCGTTGTAATACCTGGCTTGTCAACCAAATAGTCTTTACCATGTTGCATTACGCGAATGCCAAGTGGTGCTCTTTCGTCAGGAATACCTGAACTTAATACTACTTGTATGGTTTTATCTTCTAAGATTTCTTTTTCAGAACTTGCTAATTTAACTTCTGGGAATTTTTTAACAAAAGCAGCTACTAAGTCTGCTTCTTTAGCATATAAAGAAACCAATTCTCCACCGCCGCGTTTTACAGCTTCCACCATTGAAAAAATATGGCTGTGGTTAATATTAATGACAGAAAAACGAATTCTTGTTGCAACTGGTTTGTTTTCATCCAATGGTTGAGGACGATTTTTATTGGTAAACCCAGATAAAATTGCAACACCAGAAGCTGCTGCGGTATTTTTTATAAAGTTTCTACGATTAGATTGTTTGATTTCCATATGAGCAATTTTTTTTTAAATTTAATTTAAAATCACTTACCAATACTTTTTTTGTAGATTATATAATACCACTTTATCTGTATGATTTAATTTTTTAGTGCTGTCTTGTAAAAAATGTCTTTTAAATGATTGAATGGCAGCATTAGAGTCCTTAACATTATATCCAATAATTCTAAGTGCCTGTATGGAATTAAAATTTTGTGGAATTGAATCTAACACGGTATCATACCAAAGGCCAAAACCATTGTCTGCCAATGTTTTCCAAGGGAATCTATAATTTGGATCGTTCTTTCTTGTTGGGGCTATGTCTCCATGTCCTATAAAATTAGCAGTAGGAATTGTATAAGTTGATTTTAGTCGAGTCAACAAACTAATTAAACTTTTAATTTGTAAACTATCAAAAGTTTCAAATCCATTATTATCTAATTCAATACCAATAGAAGCAGAATTAATATCAATTAAATTACCCCATTTAGAAACACCTGCATGATAGGCTCGCAAGTAATCGTTTAACATATGGTGTATGGTGCCATCTTTACAAATAACATAGTGTGCACTTACAGCCGATTTAACGGTTGTAAATGTGGCAAGTGTTTGTAAACAAGCATTTTGTGCGGTATGATGAATAATTATAAAACTTGGTTTACGTAAATTAAAATTGGTAGTGCCCACCCAGTATGGCGGTTCTTTAATAGAATCAGTAGTCCATTTTTCTAATGGATTTTCTTTAATAGACAATGCAAGTTTTTTTACTTGTTGTTGGTACTGCTTATTTGAATCTTTGTAAGGATTCCTTGAACAAGCCAAAAATCCAGCAACTACAATTACTAATAAAATAAATCCCTTATGGATAAATTGATTTCTTTTCATCTAACATAATTAAAAAAAAGAAGCCAGCTAACTTAGGTGTTAACTGGCTTCCTATCATAGAATAAATTTATTTAGCATTCCAAGTATTATTAGCACTATTCATATCAGGGAATACATGGTCTGGATCAATAACTACTTTTTGTAATTCTTCGGTTGTATTTAATTTCACTTTCCAAGAAGCATTATTTTGCCATACTTCAACTGGCAAAGTTTTCCTTTCTTTAACACCCGATTTGGTGGTGTATTCGATGATAACTGGCATGGCTAATTGGTCTAAATTGTCAATGGTAATTAGTGCGCCATTTTTAGCGTCACTACCAACATAGTCAACTTTAGAAATGGCTTGGTCTAATTTATAATTCTCTAAGAACATGCCTCTCCAAAACCATGCTAAATCTTCGCCTGCACTGTTTTCGATACTTCTAAAAAAGTCATAAGGAGTTGGATGTTTAAATTTCCAATCACGTATGTATTTTTTAAATGCATAATCAAAACGATCGACACCTAAAATTTGCGTACGTAATAAGGTTAATGCATAACCAGGTTTCATGTATAATTCAGTACCAATATTTCTTTCTTGTAATACATCGGGGGTGTTTAACATTGCTTCAGATGTTGGTCCGAATAGAAATTTTGCATATTGGTGCCAGTCTGTTTTTCTGTCTTTGTATTCTCCATTATTAAAATCATCACCTGCTAAAGTATTAATGAAAGTATTAAAGCCTTCATCCATCCAGCCATATTTGCGTTCGTTGCTTCCTACAATCATAGGAAACCAAGTGTGTCCAAATTCATGATCTGTAACCCCAAATAAACCTTGTGTTTTAGCAGTTGAACCACAAAACACAATACCAGGATATTCCATTCCACCTACATTACTTGCAACGTTAGAAGCAACAGGGTAAGGGAATTCAAACCAACGCTTGCTATAATTTTCAATACTTCCTTTTGTATATTCTGTTGCACGACCCCAACCTTTTATACCAGCAGACTCAGCAGGATAAACACTTGTAGCCATACATTTTTTTCCAGAAGGCAAATTGATTTTTGAAGCATCCCAAATAAAACTTTTTGAACTTGCCCAAGCAAAATCACGTGCATTACTAATGGCAAATTTCCAAGTACAGGTTGATTTGTTTGGTCTTGAACTAGAATCGGCAACCTCTGCCTCGCTACGAATAATAATAGTAGTATCTGATTTTTTTGCTTGAATAAATCTCTCTAATTGTAAAGGAGTTAGCACTTCTGCTGCATTTAATAATTCACCCGAAGCAACTACTATATGAGAAGCAGGAACAGTAATACTAGCTTCTAAATTTCCATACTCTAAATAAAATTCACTTGCACCTAAATAAGGCAATGTATTCCAACCTTGTACATCGTCAAATACACAAACACGCGGATACCATTGTGCCACTGCATAAATATTTCCAGCTTTAGTTTTTAAAATACCTGTTCTATCAGAACCATACTCAGGTATTACGTAGGAGTAATTAATTTTTACCGTGATAGATCCTGTTTTTGCAGCTAGTGCTTTGTTTAAGCGCAATTGCATACGTGTATCAGTAATTATAAATGGAATAGATTCCGCTGGCTTTCCTGTAACCAATAATTGAACGGAACTTATTTTATAACCACCGCTAAAGGTACTTTTAGCATCTCCATAACGGCTTCTACCTGTTGCAGGCATTTTTGCTTGACCACGAGAACTTAGTTCGTATAAATTTTGGTCTAATTGCAACCAGATATAAGG
>Ga0114960_10003068_pt1 | contig 12855 bp, 11 predicted proteins | sample C_130625_MF_Meta_FD_92637 | JGI IMG/M metagenome (GOLD analysis project Ga0114960, IMG submission 92637) | Freshwater microbial communities from Lake Croche, Canada to study carbon cycling - C_130625_MF_MetaG | ecosystem: Environmental > Aquatic > Freshwater > Lake | place: Lake Croche, Canada... | reverse complement strand
CGGCAATGGTGAAGTTGCTATAACCGTCAGAGCGCCCGAAGTGGCAGGGGTGCACACCATCACAGCGACATGTGGTGCTTGTCAGAATCGTATTGCAAGCAAAGAAATTCTGATCAAGGTGCCTGATTTACTGGCTATCTCACCGAGTCCACCCAAAAATGGTGATGGCTCTTATGCGTATGCTTTGACCAGTGTGGATAGAACGCATGCAGGTAACGGTCGCTTTCACAAAAATCAATATTATTTGACAGAATTTTCTAGAAAAAATGTCCGTGCATTGATCGACGCTTTTGTTGCCGAAGGCTGGGGTACTGTCGCTTTGAATGATGCCAGCTTGCCATGGGGTGGTCGCTATGACATCAACGCCAACTGGCGAGGCCCCCATGAAGGTCACCGTGAAGGGCGAGAAATTGATATTTCATTCACGCGCGCAAGAAACCCGATTTCAGCAGTCAAACAAAAAACCTTTTACAAAAAATTTTGTGAAGAAAAATCGGTTCAGGTGCCATTTTCAATTTTGCATCACTATGCGCTGCACCCACATTTTCATGTGTATCTTGAAAAACAAACCAGTTGTTGGATGACGGAGAAATGAACATGCCATTGAAACTCTTCTTACGCAGAACCATTTTGCTTTTAACGATGACGCTTAGTGTTGCTCACGCGCAAGACAGTGCCATATTTGACAGCCAAAAAAACAGCTGGAATTTGCAGTACCAAGACCCGGAGACGTCACAGTGGGTTCGTAAAACCTATGTTCAGCAAAATGCGATTCTTCCAAGCTTACGAAGCACAATTCAGAGTCAGCAAAACCAACTGCTCTATCGATTTCGAATCAGTAACAGAGCCGATGCAAAGCAGCTTGTGGATACATTTCGGATTTGGGGGATTACGTCGATGTACAAGATTCCAGACCTGCCACTTGTGACTGCGTCAGCCAAATTGAATCCTGAACTTGAGGATAAGCAGCAATGGGACCAGTTAAATGCCAAACGGCGGTTTGAAAAAAGTGTAGTTTTTGCGCCCAAGGGGTGGAGTGCCGGACTCAGAGTCGACGAGCAGGCGGGTCAAACCAGCTTCGTGTGGTCGCCAGGTCTGAAAGACTCCGATCCTGACGGTATTCCGCCCGGAAAAGCGCAAGATGGATTTATGGTCCTGAGATCCGAATTGCCCGGTGTGGCACGCGCAAAATTGACGGGCTCAACCGACGAGCCCTGGGGTTTGGATAACTTGCCTGACACCCCGTTTTGGAAACAAAAAATTGCAGAAATTCAGGATCGCGATTACGTGTTGGTTCCCGTTCTTGCGCCGGTCATTCCGATTCCTACGCCTTACAGCGCAGTCGAGTTGACACGCAGATTGCAAGTACATGTGCAAACGTGGTTGAAATACGGCCATGTTCAAGCAGATGTTTTGGCCAGGCTGAACCGGCAGTTCGATGTCCTGATCCCTGCACTAGAAACGCATAACAAGCGCGCTGTGCGAGCTGCGGTGGAGGCTTTGCGTAAAGAATGCAGTGACCATCATGCTGACTTGCGAGATGAATTCGTGAAGGTGGGCGAAGACAATCAGGATGCTTTGCCCATGCTGAGAAATGCATCTCAGCGTGCGCCAACTTCAACCGTGGGAATAGACCGTGTCGCTGCCCGTGCACTGATCTTTAATTTGCAATATGTTGTGGCTCGGTTGGATTGAGTTTGATGAAACTGTATTGGTGGAGTTGTAGGAGTTTGCCTTGCAAGCGAAAAGTTGCTTATGCAAATGCCGCATCGCCAGCAGGGCTGGCTCCCACAAAGAGCGTTTTTCAGTTTTGCAGTCAGTTATCAGGGAAACGCTGATGGTGTCAGCGCGCTGAATTGGAAGACTTATATCCATGTATTTTAGGTAATTAATTCCGTATAATGCACGGATGATTGACCGCTATTTGTTTTCCTCGATACGCAAAACCTTGTCGGATGTGCCGGCCGTTGCCTTGTTGGGTCCCCGCCAGGCAGGTAAAACCACACTGGCCAGGTCTTTAGGTGAGCACTTTGCGCAAACCGGGACAGCTGCCAGCATTTATCTGGACTTGGAAAGTCCCGGCGACAGACAAAAGCTGACCGATCCAGAGGTCTATCTTGCACATCACGCCGACAAGTTGGTGATTTTGGACGAGGTGCAGCAAATGCCTGCGCTGTTTCAGGTGTTGCGGGGTTTGATTGACCAAGGTCGCAGGCAAGGGCTGGGCACTGGGCGTTTTTTGTTACTGGGTTCTGCCACGGGTGAATTGCTGCGGCAGTCGAGTGAAAGTCTGGCGGGTCGGGTGGCTTATCTGGAGTTGGCGCCACTGCACGTCTTGGAAGTGGGTGCAGATCAGCAAGACGCTTTGTGGCTGCGCGGTGGGTTTCCCAACAGCTTTTTGGCGTCCAGCCTGTCTAAGAGCCTGACCTGGCGGCAGAACCTGATCAAAACTTATTTGGAGCGTGACATCCCCAGCTTGGGTGCGCGTGTTCCGGCTGAAACTTTGCGCCGCTTATGGACCATGCTGGCGCACCAGCAGGGCAGCTTGTTGGACGTGTCGCAACTGGGAAAAAATCTGATGCTCGATGCCAAGACGGTGAACCGTTATCTGGACATGTTGGTTGATCTGATGCTGCTTCGCCGCTTGCATCCTTGGCACAGCAACATGGGTAAGCGTTTAGTGAAATCACCCAAAGTGTATGTGCGTGACAGTGGTCTGGTGCATGCGCTGCTAGGCATTGGCACACACGACGCGCTGCTTTCGCACCCGGTAGTGGGCAACAGCTGGGAGGGTTTTGCGCTGGAGACTTTGCTCAACGCGGTCCCGCTCAACACCAGCAGCGGCTTTTACCGCACCAGCAATGGCGCAGAGGTGGACTTGCTGCTGGACATGCCCGGCCACGGTCTGTGGGCAATTGAAATCAAACGCGGCGCAGAAAGCAAACCACGCCGTGGCTTTTACAGCGCGTGTGAAGACTTGCAGCCTGCCAAGCGTTGGCTGTTGTATCCGGGGTCAGAGACTTACCCGGTCGGGGATGGGGTGCAGGTGATTGGTCTGAGGGCCTTATCTGGCTTGGTCCAGCAATTGGCGAATGCCTGGCAGCGATAGAAAACATTCAAGGACGGCCTTGACCCGAAGCGACATGTCCCGTCTCACCCGGTGTCTATACTTAAAACTCCCCACCCTGACTTGGAGACCCCATGCCTTTAGTGACCACGGACGATGGCGTTCAACTGCATTACGAAGAAGCCGGCACCGGCACCCCCCTGATTTTCGTGCACGAGTTCGCGGGCGATCACCGCAGTTGGGAGCCGCAAATCCGGTTCTTCTCGCGCCGCTACCGCTGCATTGTGTACAGCGCACGGGGTTATCCACCCTCGGATGTGCCTGCACAAGGGGCCAATTATTCACAAGAACGCGTTTGGCAAGACCTGCGCTGTGTGATGGATGGACTGCAGATTGAGCAAGCCCATCTGGTGGGCCTGTCCATGGGCGCTTTTGCTTGTTTGCACTTTGGGTTGCATCACGGCACGCAAGGCCGAGCATCACGGGCTTTGTCGCTCACCTTGGCCGGATGTGGTACAGGATCTCATCCTGCGGTGTACGCAGATTTCAAGGCCCAATCCAAGGTCTTGGCCCATGACATTGAGACCTTGGGCGCTGAGCATTTGGCCAACACCTACGGCATGGGGCCTTCGCGTCTGCAATTCAAAGCCAAGGATCCGCGCGGCTACAACGAATTCAATCGAAACCTGGCAGAGCATTCGGCGCTGGGGTCGGCCCGCACTTCACGGGGTTACCAGGGTGAGCGTCCGAGTCTGTATGCCTTGACGGACCAGATTGCCCAGGTCAATGTGCCCACCCTCATCATGACGGGCGATGAAGATGAGCCCTGTCTGGAGCCTTCATTGATGCTCAAACGCGCCATCAGCACCTCGGTGCTGGCCATGTTGCCAGGCAGTGGGCACGCCATTAACTTGGAAGAGCCGCAGTTGTTCAACCAATTGCTGGCCGACTTTTTGGCGCAAGTTGAACAGGGTAAAAATTTTGTGCGGCCAGTGGCAACCCGTCCCGCCAGCATCTGGGGCCCCAGCGGTGATCCTCGCCGCTGAACAAGCATGTCCAACTCAGTGACCCAAGCCTAAAGAGATCCACATGACAGAACAACCGATCCATTGGGAAACGGACGGCACCAGCCGAATACCGTTTGCCGTGTACACCGACGAAGACCGGCACAAGAAAGAGCTGGAGCGCTTCTTTTATAAAAGCCACTGGAGCTATGTGGGCTTGGAGGCCGAGATCCCGAACGTGGGCGATTTCAAGCGCACCGTGGTGGGTGAGCGCTCGGTCATCATGACGCGCGCAAGCGACGGTCAAATCCATGTGGTAGAAAATGTCTGTGCGCATCGGGGCATGCAGTTTTGCCGCGAGCGCCATGGCAACAAAAAAGAGTTTGTCTGTCCGTACCACCAGTGGAGCTACACGCTAAAGGGCGACTTGCAGGGCGTGCCGTTTCGGCGTGGCGTGCGGCAAGAAGGCAAGGTCAACGGTGGCATGCCCGCCGACTTTGACCCCAAGGACCACGGCCTGACTTCCCTGAAAGTGGCCACGCGCGGCGGCGTGGTGTTCGCTTCGTTTGACCTTAAAGTGGAGTCGCTAGAAGACTTCATGGGCCCGACCATCCTCACCTACTTTGACCGCCTTTTCAATGGCCGCAAGTTGGTGGTGTTGGGCTACAACCGGCAGCGCATTCCGGGCAACTGGAAGCTGATGCAGGAAAACATCAAGGATCCCTACCACCCCGGTTTGTTGCACACCTGGTTTGTGACCTTTGGCCTTTGGCGTGCCGACAACAAGAGCGAGCTGCGCATGGACGCACACCACCGGCACGCAGCCATGATCTCGACCCGCGGCAGCGCAGGCCAGGCCACGGGCGCGGCGTCGCAGGTCACACAGGTCAGCAGCTTCAAAGAGAGCATGCAGCTTAACGATCCGAGCTTTCTGGACATCGTGCCGGAGCCTTGGTGGGGCGGTCCCACGGCGGTGATGATGACGCTGTTTCCGAGCGTGATTTTGCAGCAGCAGGTCAACAGCGTGTCGACGCGGCACATTCAGCCCGACGGACACGGCGCATTTGACTTTGTCTGGACGCACTTCGGCTTTGAAGACGACACACCCGAAATGCACGAGCGCCGTCTGCGCCAGTCCAACCTGTTTGGCCCGGCCGGATTTGTGAGCGCCGATGATGGCGAGGTGATCGAGTTCTCGCAGCAGGCATTCGAGTCCAAACCCGAACACCGCATGCTGGTCGAATTGGGCGGCCGCGACGTGGGCGAGACCGACCACATGGTGACCGAGACGCTGATTCGAGGCATGTACGCTTACTGGCGCAAAGTAATGGAGGCATGAGCAAGATGACCATGGTGAACTTTGAAACCCATCTGGCCTTGACACAGTTGTACGCCGACTACGCCCTGGCTGTCGACAGCGGCCATTGGGATTTGTGGCCCGAATTTTTTACCGAGCAAGGCATTTACAAATTGCAGCCGCGTGAAAACTTTGAGCGTGGATTCCCGCTGTGCACGCTGTCTTTCACCAGCAAGGGCATGCTCAAAGACCGCGTGTATGGCATCCAGGAAACGCTGTACCACGACCCGTACTACCAGCGTCATGTGGTGGGTGCACCCGTGGTGCGCAGCGTGGAAGAAGGTCGCATCCATGCCGAGGCCAACTACGCGGTGTTTCGCACTAAATTGGACAAGGCCAGCACGGTTTTCAATGTCGGCCGCTACATCGACACCATCGTGCTCACATCTGAAGGCCTTAAATTTGCCGAACGCCTGTGCATTTTTGACAGCGAAATGATCCCCAACTCCATCATTTACCCGATCTGACCCGTATCAGCATGCGTGGGAGCCAGCCCTGCTGGCGATTTTTACAGCTCGCCATTAAGAAATCGCCAGCAGGCTGGCTCCTACAAAAAACACAGCGAAAGAAAGCAATGAACCACTGGACTGACGTGGCCGCCGAGGCCGATTTGTTTGAAGGCGCAGGCATCGCCGTGGCCCCCGAGGGCCAAGACATTGCCCTCTTCTGCGTTGACGGTGAAGTGTTTGCCATTGACAACCTGTGCACCCATGGCAACGCCAAGCTGTGTGATGGCTTCGTGGAGGGCCACAACGTGGAATGCCCGTTTCATCAAGCGCAGTTCAGCTTGCGTGATGGCTCAGTGGCCTGCGGCCCGGCCACTGAGCCCGTCAAGTCTTGGCCGGTCAAGATCGAAGGCGGGCGGGTGTTTCTTCAGCTGGCCTGAGCACTGGTCTTCAATTCAGGGGGGGCTGCGTGTCAGCAGCATCGCGTCCCCATAGCTGAAAAACCTGTACTTGTTGACAATCGCGTGCCGGTACAGGTCCATGATGTGTTCATAACCCGCAAACGCGCTGACCAGCATCATCAAGGTGCTCTTGGGCAGGTGGAAGTTGGTGATCAGGCGATCGACCACCTTGAACGCAAACCCTGGCGTGATGAATATCTGCGTGTCGCCGCTGGCCTGACCCGATTGGGCCCATGATTCCAGCGTCCGCACCGTGGTTGTGCCGACCGCCACCACTTGGCGGCCGCGCGCTTTGCAATCGGCAATCGCTTGCTGTGTGGCCTCGGGCACTTCGTACCATTCGCGGTGCATGGTGTGCTCGGCAATGTTTTCGGTCTTGACAGGTTGAAAAGTGCCCGCACCCACATGCAAGGTCACGCTGGCGCATTGGACGCCATGCGAATCCAGTTGGGCCAATAAGGTGGTGTCAAAATGCAGCGCCGCAGTGGGTGCTGCCACGGCACCTGGGACCCGCGCAAACACGGTCTGGTAGCGCTGCGCGTCTTCTGCTGTGTCCGCGTGTTGTATGGCGCCAGAAGGGCGCTCAATATACGGCGGCAGGGGCACCACGCCGTGCTTTTCCATCACCGCGTGCGGTTCTTCGCTCAGTTGCAGATGAAACAGTGGGCCGTTTTCATCAGGCCAGCGGCCGATCAGAACGGCATCACAACCCCCGTTGAGTGCCCCCCCCGCCATGAGCATGCGCCCCCCCACCAGAGGTTTTTTGCTCACTTTCATGTGCGCGACCACCTGGTGGCCCGGCAATACCCTTTCAATCAGAAGTTCCAGTTTGCCGCCGGAAGCCTTTTCACCAAAGAGGCGTGCTTTGATGACTTTGGTATCGTTGAAGACCAGCAGGTCGCCCGGATTGAGCAGATCGGGCAGTTCGCGGAAGATGCGATCCACCACCGAGACCGGCGAGCCGTCTAGCAAGCGGGAACCACTGCGCTCAGTGGCAGGATGCTGCGCGATCAGTTCGGGGGGCAGCGCAAAGTCGAAGTCGCTGAGCGTGAATGAACGTGCGGGTATTGCGGAAAAATGCATAGATCTTGAGGGTCGGACGGACCCGTGCCAAGTGAAAAAAGGCTATTTTCGCAGAGTACCGGTGGAGGCCTTATTCATTGCGCAGAGATTGGGTGGTGGTTGCGCTGGGTTTGACCCGCTCGTTCACCCAGCGCAGCAAATCAATCCACATTTGCCGCATTTCGGCATCGGTCGGGGTGAGCAAGGCGTTGGGCAATTCGATGGTCACCACGGGAACACCTCTGTTAACGCCGGCGTAGTTGCCCAGACTGCCCGGAAAAATACCCACTTGGTCCAAAAATAAACGCCCCAATTTAGGCGGCGGCGCACTGGGTCCATCGTAGTCCAGCAGCCCATAAGGCGCATGGATACTGACAATCAAATCAGGTTTGAAACTGTCCAGTTCGTTGTGCAAAAAACGCGATTCAGGTTCTGACAAAGGTTTGGGACCTGGCCAGCGCCGGGGGTCGCGACGCGTGCGGGTTTCCCAGTAAAACTTGGCTTCTTTGGCCCATTGGGGCGTTGGGAAGTTGCGATTCAAGTCCACGCCATTGGCGTTCATTCTTCGCGCCGGCTTGGCCACCAATCCGTCCGGATTGAGTACCGGGATGAAGCGCCAAAGGGCATTGGAGGGGGTTTCATTGGCATGCTGGATCCAATGCAACACCAACGATCCGGAGGATTTTTCATCCCCATGGATACCGCCTACGACCAGGATGCGCAACTGGGGACTTGGGGCCGTGATATCGCGGGAAAAAATGACGCGCCCCTGGACTGACTTGCCCTCTGTGGGCTGCAACTCAGCGTTCATGCACAGCCGCGTTTTGACATTGGGCAAGCGCGGCACCAGAACGTCACAGATGTTGTCTTTGCGCGCTGTCGTGGCAGAAGTCGGTGGATTGCTGTGGGGCTGAACGGCCGCGTGAACGGGAAGACTCAACAGGATGGCAAAGTACAGACTGTTCAGCAGACAGCGGCGCATCCATGACAAAGGGTCATCGAATCGGACAGAGCGGGTAATAAACTGTGGCCAGAGCAAAAGGTACAAAACGGGTTTTCTAAAAGATTTAATACTATTTTAAGGGGCGGTCGCAGTTTCTGTTCCTGTCCCTGCGTGCACAATCACTTCATGCCTCGGCCCCCCGTTACCCCGACCCCCGCTAAAGCCTTGTCGGCGCCGCAAAAGGCTTTGCGCAAGCTGGGTTTGCACCGTGACATCGATCTGGCGCTGCATCTGCCTTTGCGCTACGAAGATGAAACGCGGATTGTCAAACTGCGCGATGCGCGAGATGGCGATACGGTGCAGATTGAGGCCACAGTCACGTCGTGTGACATCACCTTCAAGCCGCGCAGGCAGTTATTGGTGACGGTGGACGATGCTTCGGACACCTGTGTGTTGCGGTTCTTCAGTTTCTATCCCTCCCATCAAAAAGCCTTGGCCGTGGGCAACCGCCTGCGTTTGCGCGGCGAGGTGCGCGGCGGTTTCGGGGGGTTGACCATGATGCACCCCACGTTCAAAGCGGCGGGCGGCGAGTTGCCAGGCGCACTGACGCCGGTTTACCCGACGGTGGCCGGCTTGCCCCAAACCTACTTGCGCCGCGCGGTGATCACGGGCTTGAATCATGCCGATTTGACTGAAACCTTGCCGCACGCCCTGCCGTTGGGCTTGCCCTGGCCCGACCCCCGGGTTGCCTGGGACTTGCGTGCCAGTTTGCAGTTCTTGCATCACCCGACCCCTGATGTGTCGATGGCCGCGCTGGAAGACCGAAGCCACCCCGCCTGGATCCGCCTGAAGGTAGAGGAGCTGCTGGCCCAGCAACTCTCGCAGCTCACCGCCAAACGCGAACGCGATCGGCTGCGCGCGCCTCGTCTGGTGCCGCGCTCCGAAGGCTTGCACGCGCAATTGCTGGCGGCCCTGCCCTTTACCCTGACCGCAGCGCAGCAGCACGTGGGCAAAGAAATTGCAGCCGATCTGGCCCGCGCCGTGCCCATGCACCGCTTACTGCAAGGCGATGTGGGCGCCGGTAAAACAGTGGTCGCCGCGCTGGCGGCGATGGTGAGCATCGATGCAGGCTGGCAATGCGCCTTGATGGCCCCGACCGAAATTCTGGCCAGCCAGCACTTTGGCAAATTGGTCGGTTGGCTCGAGCCCTTGGGCATCAGGGTGGCCTGGCTGACCGGCAGCCAAAAGAAAAAAGAGCGCACGACCATGCTGGCCCTGGTGGCCAGTGGGGAGGCAGCTTTGGTGGTGGGCACGCACGCCATCATCCAAGAGCACGTGCAATTCAAAAAACTGGGGCTGGCGGTGATTGACGAGCAGCACCGCTTTGGCGTGGCGCAGCGCCTGGCCTTGCGCGGCAAGATGCAGGAGGACGGTATGGAGCCGCACATGCTGATGATGACCGCCACGCCGATCCCGCGCACCTTGGCCATGAGTTATTACGCGGACCTGGACGTGTCGGTGCTCGACGAGCTACCGCCTGGACGCACTCCCGTGGTAACCAAGGTCGTGTCTGACAGCCGCAGGGACGAAGTGGTTGAGCGCATAGGCGCCCAATTGTCGCAAGGCCGTCAAGTGTATTGGGTGTGCCCCTTGATTGAAGAAAGCGAAGCGCTGGACCTGACCAACGCCACCCAAACCCATGCCGACTTGAGCGACGCCCTGCCCGGCGTGATGGTGGGTTTGTTGCACTCCCGCATGCCCGTGGCCGAAAAAAAAGCGGTGATGGACTTGTTCACCAGTGGCGTGATGGGGGTTTTGGTCAGCACCACGGTGATCGAAGTGGGTGTGGATGTGCCCAATGCCTCCCTGATGGTGATTGAACATGCAGAACGCTTTGGTTTAAGTCAACTGCACCAATTGCGCGGACGGGTCGGGCGCGGCGCGGCGGCATCGGCATGTGTGCTGTTGTATGGCACTCCTGATGGCGGTCGCCTGAACGAGACCGCCCGCGAGCGCCTGCGTGCCATGGTGGAGACCAACGATGGCTTTGAAATTGCCCGAAGGGATCTGGAAATCCGGGGGCCGGGGGAGTTTCTGGGTGCGCGCCAATCCGGCGCCCCTTTATTGCGATTCGCCGACCTGAGCAGCGATACACATTTGCTGGAGTGGGCCAAAGCATTGGCCCCTGACATGTTGGACCGACACGCCCATTTGACCCAGCGTCACATTGCCCGGTGGTTGGGTGGAAAATCGGAATATCTGAAAGCCTGAACGAGAGCCTGCAAAGTGACCCTGACTGAACTCAAATACATCGTGGCCGTAGCCCGGGAAAAACACTTTGGCAAAGCGGCAGAAGCGTGTTTCGTGTCGCAGCCGACTTTGTCGGTGGCCATCAAAAAACTCGAAGAAGAACTGGAGCTGAAGATTTTTGAGCGCAGCGCCAACGAAGTGACGGCAACGCCTTTGGGCCAAGAGATCATCGAGCAAGCGCAAAGCGTATTGGAGCAAGCGGCGCAGATCAAGGAAATTGCCAAACGGGGCAAAGACCCCTTGGCCGGCACTTTGCGATTGGGATTGATCTACACCATTGGCCCCTACCTCTTGCCCAGTCTGGTCAAACAAGTGATTGCGCAGGCCCCCCAGATGCCTTTGATGCTGCAAGAAAACTTCACTGTCAAATTGCTGGAAATGCTGCGCACGGGCGAGACAGATTGCGCGGTGTTGGCTGAACCTTTTCCTGAGACCGGCTTGGCGATTGCGCCTTTGTATGATGAACCTTTTATGGCTGCTGTACCGATGGGACATCCTTTGGCCCAGCAAACTTCCGTGACAGCAGAACAATTAAAGAACGAGACCATGTTGCTGTTGGGAACCGGACATTGTTTCCGCGATCATGTGCTGGAAGTTTGCCCTGAGTTCGCCCGGTTTTCCAGCCACGCCGAAGGCATTCGGAAAAGTTTTGAAGGCTCTTCATTGGAGACCATTCGCCACATGGTGGCTGCTGGCATGGGGGTGACGCTGGTGCCGCGATTGTCGGTGCCGCAAGCCGCTTTGCAAGACAAACCACAGCATCAAAACGAGGATGCTTTCGTCAAATACTTGCCCATCACGGATGCAGCCGGGGGGGCAGCGCCATCGCGCAGGGTGGTGCTGGCATGGCGGCGCAGCTTCACCCGTTATGAAGCCGTAGCCGCTTTGCGCAATGCCATTTATGCCTGTCCATTACCTGGCGTCACGCGGCTGTCGTGAGGTCTGCATTGATGCGAGCAAAAATTCACCTGTATCTGGATCTGATTCGCTGGAATCGCCCTGCGGGCTGGCTGCTGCTGCTCTGGCCCACTTTGGCCGCCTTGTGGGTCGCTGCAGACGGCTTTCCGGGGTGGCATTTGGTCACGGTATTTACCATCGGAACTGTCTTGATGCGCAGTGCAGGTTGTTGCTTGAACGATGTGGCAGACCGCAACTTTGACAAGCACGTTAAACGCACCGCCGATCGTCCTGTCACCAGCGGTCGTTTAGCGGTCAAGGAGGCTTTGTTTTTGGGTGCCATCTTGGCGATGCTGGCATTTTGCTTGGTGCTGACGATCAACCGCACGGCAGTGATGTGGTCGTTTGCGGCGCTGGCGACGGCGGTGGTCTATCCGTATGCCAAGCGGGTTGTTTCGATGCCCCAAGCCGTACTGGGCATCGCTTTCAGTTTTGGCATTCCCATGGCCTTCGCGGCGGTGCAAAGTGAGGTGCCCTTGCTGGCGTGGATTCTGTTGCTGGGAAACTTGTTTTGGGTCTTGGCCTATGACACAGAGTACGCAATGGTGGACCGAGACGACGATCTGCGCATCGGCATGAAGACCTCAGCCATCACTTTAGGTGACAAGGACATCCCCGTCATCATGGGCTCTTATATGGCGTATCTGGGGATATGGGCCTGGGCGTTGGGCGACCGCATCCAAGGCGTTGCGGTTGCAGCGACTGGCGTGATCGCGCTCTTTCAAGTGCTCTGGCACCTGACCCTGATTCGCCACCGTAACCGGGAAGCTTGCTTCAAAGCTTTCCGAATGAACCACTGGCTGGGATTGACGGTTTTTGTGGGGGTGGCACTGGGTTTGGCGCCGTGACGCCGTGAGTGAGCGGGCTTTCAATCAGGCCTTGCCGAACTCGTCGCCCAACTCGCCTGCACGTTGTTTAGCCGCCTGCATGGCTGCGATAAAAGCCGTCCTGATCCCTGCAGTTTCCATCGAGCTGATGGCGGCATAAGTGGTGCCGCCTTTGGACGTGACGCGCTGACGCAGCACGTCGGCTGACTCGTCAGATGCGCGGGCCAGTTCAGAAGCCCCGGCAAAGGTGGCCACAGCCAAGTGGTAAGCCTGCTCTGCGTTCAGACCCATGCCCACACCTGCCTGCGTCATGGCTTCGAGGAAATAGAACACATAGGCAGGACCCGAGCCGGACAAAGCGGTCACCGCGTCGAGTTGCTTTTCTGCCTTTACCCACATGAACTCCCCTGTAGTGCGGATG
>Ga0114960_10003064_pt1 | contig 12864 bp, 6 predicted proteins | sample C_130625_MF_Meta_FD_92637 | JGI IMG/M metagenome (GOLD analysis project Ga0114960, IMG submission 92637) | Freshwater microbial communities from Lake Croche, Canada to study carbon cycling - C_130625_MF_MetaG | ecosystem: Environmental > Aquatic > Freshwater > Lake | place: Lake Croche, Canada... | reverse complement strand
TTCGACGAACGTCGGGTTGCCTACCTTGAATCACACCTGAACGCCTTGGCAGACGCAATTGCGGATGGCGCTCCGGTGAAGTCGTATTTCGCGTGGTCGCTAATGGATAACTTCGAGTGGGCTGAGGGTTATGCAAAGCGCTTTGGTTTGGTGCACGTGGACTTTGTTACTTTAGAGCGCACATTAAAGAACAGCGCAAAGTTCTACCAGAGTTTAATTGCTAACCAGCGCGCCCAAGCTAACCCTGTTCTGATTTCTGCGAAGTAGTTTCACTATGAAAAGCCAAAGCAAACTCACTTACACCCAAATTGCTCGTGAAGCTGGGGTGAGTGAAGCCACGGTATCCCGCGTTCTAAACGGTGACGTTCGTGTTGATCCTGAACGTGCACGCCGAGTGCACGAGACCGTAGCAAAATTGGGTTACAAAAAGAATCGGGCCGCAAGCGCTTTGGCTACCGGTCGCACCGGCATGATCGCTGTAATTATCGATGACGACCTCTCAATTTTCGCTGACCCATTCTGGGCTACTGTCACATCAGGTGTGAGCCGAGTGCTGATGGAAAACAATATGCAGACTCTGTTACTTGTGGGCGCAAGTAACAACTCAGATAGTAATTTCTCGAATTACCTAGACAGTGGCGCAGTTGACGGCGCCATTTTCTTTCAGGTTCATGATGAAGAAATTGTTTTCCAACTTGCCCAAGAAGGTCTTCCAGTTGTGATGGCTGGTACTCCGGATATTTATCTTCAGTTCTTGCACGCAGATACCGACAATGTTGGTGGTGCAAAGCAAGCAACTCAGCACCTAATTGACTGTGGCCGTAAACACATTGCAACCATTACTGGCGAAGTAGCGGCAAGCGCAGGTGCTCAGCGCCTCGCCGGATTCTTGCAAGTGCACATGAATCTGGGTCGTGAAGTTCCACCTTCGATGATTGCTCATGGCGACTACACGCATGACAGTGGTTTTACCGCAATGAACCAGTTGCTTGATAAGAACGACAAACTTGATGCTGTTTTTGCTGCTAATGACTTGATGGCAATTGGTGCCATGGCCGCAATCCAAGATCGTGGTTTGACTGTGCCTGGCGACATTGCACTCGTTGGTTTCGACGACACAATCGTTGCGCAGACATCCCGTCCAGCATTAACTACTGTGCGCCAGGACATTGTGGGACTTGGGGCTGCAGCCGCTGAGTTAATGATCCAGCAGCTCAATGGTGAAGAACCTAAACCGAAATTGCTCGAAACATCACTTGTGATTCGAGAAACCACCTAAAACACCAGTTTTTGAGATGTCTAGTGAACATCTCAAAAGTTTGCCTGAGAGTTTTTTGGGCAGGCTAGGTATGACTCACCCGAGTTATGCTGTAAACAATCGTGTGTGCGAGCGATTGTTGATGCAGTCTTTGTTGATTGCATCGCAACCTGAGAGGACATGTGCGCAGGCCATGAATAAAAAGTTTTTTGCAGCCTTAAGTGCAATCATTGCGATTGTTTTAGCATCTTTGACTATTCCCGCGAAAGCAGACGTTCAGTGGGCGACTGGCTTGAAGTGGAGCAACCTACATGTGAAGTCTGAAAACGGTGTTTTCGAAAACTGGCACCGTGAGTGGACAAAAGAAAAAGCGACTGATCTTTTCGCGCCAGACAAAATTAACTTCGACTCTGAGACGCAGCACAATCTTGCCTGGGTGCGTACTGACCGCAACTCATTCACCAGCACTTACACAGGTGGCGCAGCACAGGCTAACAAAAATGTTGCCTTCGTTTTCCAGGGTTATGACGCTGATGGCAATGCAATGAATTACTCCGTGGCTGTGCCCGGTGTTCCATCGGTTCCAGCTCCGGTTTTGAAAACTATTGCTGGAAGCCCTACTTACCTTGATCTTGTTACTGCAAAAACTGACAGTGAAGGCAACGCGCAGGCAACTGTTACTTTGACTCGGACGGCAGCTGAATTCGACAGCATTGTCGTTAGCATTCTTACTCAGACAGGAACACTAACTCCAACGGTTGCTGACAAATCTGTAGTTGTGAAGAAGAAGCCGCTAACTACAAAGATGGTTACCAACATTTCTTACACACCAGTAGCCGGCGCACCTGTCGGCACTATTTACCAGTACTCAACTGATGCTGGCACAACTTGGTCTGACACTCCATCAAAGAATTTCAGCATTGCCCAGACTGCTAACCCAGTTCTAGTTCGCACCGCAGCTACTGCTGGCCCGCAGGTTATTACTTGGCAGAAAGCCGGTTGGCGTCCGATTATCAAGCTCGTCGGCACACCAACTGGTCGCCAGTGTGTACTGAACCAGCCGACTATTAATTTGTGTGCGGGCATTGATTTCCGCGACGAGACTTTCGACTGGAGTGTGGCAAACCGCGCGTGGTTCCAGGGAAGTCAGACCTACGATTACGCCCAGGCTTATGCCAAGACTTACGCGCCAGGATCAACTGTTGCGTTGAAATTCTTTGTGCGCGATGTTTGGGGAACTCCGATTGCAAAACTGCCATTGGCGATTTCGCTGAAGGGAACTTCCGCCAAGTGGGGTAAGTACCCAAGCACAGTTAAAACGGATGCCCAAGGTTACGCAAGTTTCACAGCTAAGAACACTAACAAGCCTGCTGAAATTAATGCGCACGTTGATGTGAACCCGGATCCACCTCACAAGAAGACTGTTGGCATCGTAGGTTTCGTGGTCTACGTAACTTCGAACCAAATCGATGAAGTTGCAGATCAGATGTGGTTCCAACTGGCTTCGGATATCACGATCAACGGTGGATGTCCAAATTCCTTGAATACAATTCGTTGCCCACTTGGCGATGCAGTGTTCCCAATTTCTTATCGTGGTCCAAATGTGGCAGATGGTAAAGGAAACTACAGCGCCGGCGGAAAGATGAATCCTGACATGACGTTAGATCCATCTGGCACTTCACTTAATGACACAATCATTGCCGCATTCAACATAACGGCATTGAAGAACCTAAAGCGCCAGTTCATCTACGCGCCAGAAGTGACCATCACTGCCGATAATGGTGGGCTATCAGCTTTAGCAAGTGCCGATCAGAAGAATGCTGGATTTAGTGACTTCAAGAGTTCCGCCAATTTCAAACCAGTGACGACTTTTGGCTTCACTTATTACCAGGATTTGGTATTCATGGCGACTAATCCAGGTGTAACAACTTGGACGGTCAAGCTGGGCAATTGGAGCTATTCGTTCACACAAAGTTACGTTGCCCCATAGGCAACAGCCCTATTTTCACCTTGACGGGTGGCCCGTAATGAGAATTACTGGCCACCCGTCGATTTTTTCCTTTATTTGCAAGGGGAAATTGGCGAAAAAAATAAATTAGTTTTTTGTCTATTTCTATTGCGCATACCCCTACTTAGTGCCTACTATTCATGAAGGATGTGTGTGCGCACTCCAAGTGATTTGGTGTATCCAAAGAGGTATTCATCAAGCTGAGTGCGTATTGGTTACTTTCAGATCACTTTCAATTAACCCTTATTGGAAGGACCTTTCTAATGAAAGAAACTTGGAGTGCGATGCGTAAAATCATCGCGCCAATTATGTTTGTCGCACTAGCGACAACAGGCTTGACTGTTGCAGGTTCAACTGCAGCTCATGCCGATACATCGACCATCACTTTTGATGGCTCGACATATGATTCAATCGCTTCCGCTTATGGTTGCGACTGGTGGACTTCTGCTAATGATGCACAAGGCAACACCACAGGAAATGCACTTCAGTGTTCACATCCTGGTACTGCCGGCATTCGCTTGACTGCTTCAAGTGGCATGTCATTCACAAGCAGCAGCGCATCTTCAGTTAGCTTCAAAGTCTTTTCACTAGATGCTCCGGCAACCCTTAAGGTTCGCATTGTTGCTGAAGGTGTTGCAGCTCCAGAAGCTACTTTGAATGTTCCTTCAGGCTGGTCAAACCAGACTGTAGATTTCTCAGCCGTATCTGGCTACAACGCAAGCGGCTCATACAAGCGTCTTGACATTGAAGGAAGCGGCGAAGGCCACTTCTGGGTAGATAACATCAACCTACTAATCGACGCTCCAGCTCCAGTGGCTGAAACAAGTGGTTCAAAGACCATCACATTTGATGGTTCAACTTACGACTCACTTGCTTCTGCATACGGTTGTGACTGGTGGACTTCTGCAAATGATGCAAAGGCCGATGGCACTTTCAGCACAGGCAAGGCACTTCAGTGCTCACACCCAGGTGTTGCTGGCGTTCGTCTAGCTGCTTCTGGCACAAAGTCATTCACCAAGAGCGGTAACGCTTCAGTTAGCTTCAGCGTATTCTCCATGGATGCACCAACAACACTTAAGGTTCGTATTGTTGCTGAAGGTGTTGCAGCTCCAGAAGCTACCTTGAGCGTTCCTGCAGGCTGGTCAACTCAGACTGTAGATTTCTCAGGCGTATCTGGCTACAACGCAAGCGGCTCATACAAGCGTCTTGACATTGAAGCAAGCGACGCTGCGAGTTTCTGGGTAGACAACATCAACCTTTACCTAAATGTTGGTGGATCTACTCCTACTCCGACAGTTTCTCCAGCACCAGGCGTTTTCTTGAGCTTTGATGCAAATGATGATCTAGGCAAGCTTGCTAACGTCTTCGAAGGTGCCGGCGGCGCAATCGTTGATGGTCACTTTGAATTCACAGCTACAGGTCAGCCTTGGAGTGGTATCAACTTGATCAATACTTCATCTAACCGCGTTCTAACCAACGCTGCTAACTCTGTATTGACATTTGATTACACCAATCCAGACAGCGCAGATGAGTCAGTAATGGTGAAGCTTGAAGGCACTGGCCCAGCGGCTCTTACTGGTCTAACTGCAAAGCCAGGCGTTAACCATTTCTCAGTTGACTTCTCAAAGGTCAATGGCTGGGATGGCGCAGCTACCTACAAGAACTTGGCGATTTTCCCAGGTTTCGGTGCTGACGTACAAATGCCTAACACTGCTCGTGATGGTCAGGTTTACCAGATTGACAACGTTTCATTTAACGGTGGAACAAGCGCAGATGTTTACACTGCGCCTGCTGGTCTAGTAAATGCTGAAGCAATTCTTGTTTCATCAAGCCTAAATGGTCCATCTGCTCCAATCGGTAACGATTGGTGGCACGGCAATGCACCAGCTGACAACTACGTTAAGTACGTAAACGCAGGATCAACTTTCACAATCACCTACCACATCGCAAATGCTTCAACGCATGCAGCGCTTGCTGGTAAGACTGTGACCTTGAGCCCAAGTTCACCTACTGGCAACACTGGTCCGACTGCTGCAGTAACCGGTACCAGCAACAGCAATGGTGACGTGACTTTCACAATCACCAACAACAACACAAACTCAACAAGTGAGTCTTACCGCGCAGATAACACCGTATGGTCTGATGCAGTCGGTCAGGAATACAAGTATGAGTTCTCAGTGTCTGCTGTTTCAGGTGCAGAGTCTGTAGCTCGTACTGACAACATTTGGGGTCACGTAGTTACTACTGCAGTTCCTGCCTACTCAGCTGATGTGACCTTGAAGTCAAGCTCATTGGTTGGTCCAGGCGCAGCTGTTGGTAACGGTTGGTGGCATGGAAATGCTCCAGCTGACAACATTGTTAAGTACATCGTTGCTGGCCAGAACTTCAACTTGGTTTACCACGTTGCAAATCACACCGGTGGCGCAGCAGTTGTTGGCAAGACTCTTACCTTGTCAACCGCAGGCAACGCAACCATCAGTGGTTCATTGACAGCTGTAACTGACAGCAATGGTGATGCAACATTCAACTTGACCAGCACAAACACAAGTTCAGATGCTGAACTTGCTCGTGCAACTGGCACAGAGAATGCTTGGACCCCTGTTGATGTTGTTGGTGGAACCGAGTACAAACTCGACTTCACACCTACCGGCTTGTCAGCAAATGGAAACATTGCTCGTGCAGACCTTGTTTGGACACACACAGTAAAGGCATTCAGTTCATCTGCAGCACTTACTGGTCTGTACGCCAAGGTCAATAACAGCACCAGCAGCGTTGTAGTTGGTTGGAACCCTGTAAGTGGCGCAAGCTACAAGGTAACTTTGACCGGTTTGAATGGCGCTAAGGCATTCAGCAAGGTTGTTACTGTTGCCTCAGGCTCTAGCTCAACAACAATCAGCCTTCTACCAATTGGTTTGCTAAATGTTAAGGCAAGCGTTATCGCTTACTCAGCAAGCACAGTAAGTTCAGCAAGCACCAATGGCGGTCTTGCTGGCTTGGCCAAGAAGGTTGCTGCTGCTCCTGCGCTAGCACCGGTTATCAAGTCGGTTGCAACAGGTATCAACAAGGTAACTGTTACTTACAGCCTAATCCAAGATGCAAGCAACGGTGGTGCGACTGTTACTGCGTACCAGTACTCAACCAATGCAGGCTCAACTTGGACTAACGCTCCTGCTAGCCCATTCGAAATCACGGGCTTAGCAAATGGTGCGATTGTCAAGGTACGTATGCGTGCGGTCAACGTTGTTGGCAACAAGGCATCGGGCGACATTGCGGCAACTGTTCTAAACACACCAAAGGTAGCGCCAGCGATTACTTCGGTAACTGCAGGAACTGGCAAGGTGACTGTTAAGTTCAGTGCTGTTGCGACATCAAACAACGGTGGCTCAGCAATCACTAGCTACCAGTACACCATCAATAACGGTACAACTTGGTTGACCGCGGGTGCTGGAACTGGCTTCGACATTGCTGCTACCAAGGGTGCAATTGTAAGCGTGAAAATGCGTGCAGTTAACGCCGTTGGTGCGGGTGTTATGTCAGCTGCTAAGGCCTCAACAGCAGTTAAGTAACTCTTAACCGCTAAACCCAGATTTGGGCTGATCTGGCGCCGCAAGGCGCTGGGTCAGCCCAAACTGTTTTCCTGACTGTTTTTTGTTCTGTATAAACATCTACTTTTACTTTCATTCGAATTTCGCGAACAAATGCCAAATGGAATTAAATGCCTGAAAGCGGTTTCGCAGAGGGAAAATGGGTATTACATTAGTAGTCAGGCATGTTGTGCGGCGTGCGGTAGCAAAGGTCTTATTGGGTTAGGCGACCAATTATGGCTGGATTCATTATTTCGCCCCCCGGAAGGACATCCGCAAAATGGGTTTTGTAAAACCAGTGCGTTCTTTAATTTTCGCTTTTTCAGCTCTCTTAGCCTTCGGCACGATAGTTGGCCCAGTACAGGCTGCTGCAACAGCGACTCCATTGTTTTTGAGTTTTGAGAGTGATGATTCGCTTGGTGTAGAAGTTGCCAAGCCATCAGCTCCGGGACATTTATTAGGGTCTTGGTACCCAGGTGCTGTCACCGCAATTGCAACGACCCCACCTGCTTCTCACCCAGGTCAGGCGCTGTCTTTTGTGAAGTCAAGTGCTGCTGCAGCATGGAGTGGATTTACGGCTTTCGATGGTGGATCAGCCACTTCCTACACAAGCGCTGATGAGCCAGTCATTAGTTTTGATTACTACTCGCCATCAGCAACTGATACACCAGTTGAAGTCAAACTTGAAGTTGTTGGTTCAGCAAATAAGTCTGCTTACAAAGTTTTAGCTGCTGCGCCTGGTTGGCACACTTTGTCTTTCGACATGTCTAGTGGCGCCAAGAACTGGTCTGGTTCTGCCGGCTATAACCGATTAAGCGTAATTCCAGATTTCGGTGGAGATCAGGCTGTAGCTGGACTAACAGCTGCAGCTGCTAGCGGCCAGACTTACTTCATTGACAATGTTTCAATCAATGGCGGAACTTTGGCAGATGTACAGACTGGTGGACCAGCGCCGACACCAACACCAACTTCAAGCGCAATTCCGGTCTTCTTAAGTTATGAAGCAGGTGACGGTAATGGCGCAAATTCAATCTCGACCGATGCAGGCCTTGGCGCCTTCGAAGGTGGAGCAGTTGAAATTACAAATGTTCCAACAACCGGTGGTCATAGCGGTAAAGGTGCGAAATTCACCAAAGGCAAGAGCGGTAACCCATGGAGCGGTTACAAGTTCATTTTTGGTGCTGACGGATACCGTTACACCAATGCTGCAAAGAAACTAATTACTCTGGATTACTACGCCCCAGTTGCATCCCCAGTTCAGGTAAAGCTTGAAACCGCCAGTGGCGATTCTGTCATGTTGACCAAGGCCGCAAGTGTAGGTTGGAACTCATTTTCATTCGACATGTCAACGGCGCCAGGCTGGTCTGACAATGTTGCATTCAACTTGGTAAGCATCTTCCCAGACTTCAGTGATGACAAAGCATTTACATCATCAATGGTGCCAGCTAACGATCAAGTTTTCTACATCGACAACGTGTCCATCAATGGTGGCACATTAAGCGATGTCGGATTACAACCAACCCCAACTTCATCACCATCGGCAAGCCCAGCGCCTACAGGTATAGCTTGTGTAAAGGGAACACCAACAATCCGGTTGCTGACTCCAGCGATGTCTGATTTGAATGGGACTCCATCGGGTTATGACGGCGTGTACCAGTGGAACGATCCAGGTACTACTGTTTACTCGCACAACTTCCCATTGCGATCAACTGTTGCTGTGACGTATCAAGCATTTGATTTGAACTGCAAACCTGTTGCCGAGGGAACACAGATTTACTTAGCGGTTAATGCGAATTACAGTCGAGCCAAGACTGCATTCATAAATGTGTATCACGATCCGAACTCTGGCGTAGATTCAATCACTGGTGTTGATCCAATCCCAGTTGAGTGTGCTGCAAGCCAGTTCTGTGGCGATGGTCAGACCGTTTTGATTCAGCCAACCGATGCAAATGGTCGGGTTACTTTTGAGTTGACTAACCTCAATGCAACTTCGCCAGAAGTTAAGCCACAGAGCTTGTCAAGCCTTCCACAGGGAACGAACCTAATGCAGAGCGTATTTAGCCCGTCATTCTCTGATTTCCACGATGACGGAAATGGGCACAACATTGGTGCTGGTGGTGCGAACATCTTCAGCAAGGAAGCTGTTGACGTTTTGTGGCCACATTTCACCAATGGACTAGGCGACGTTGTTCAGCCAGGTGACGTTATTGGAACAACTGGTGTAAATAAGACTCTTGTTTACACAATTCGTGATGCTGCTGGCAACGCGATTCCAAATGCACCAGTAACCGTGATCACTGATGATGGCGGAACACTCGTGAGTCCAAGTTCTGCAAGTGCCGTTCAGGATATCAACGGATTCAGTAGTGTCAGTGCAACTGCGGATGCGCAAGGCAAAGTTACTGTGGTGGCGAACTCAACTAAGGCTTCAACTCAGAACATTCGGGTGAAGTATTCAGTAACGGCTGCAGATACAGCTTTGACAGCAGTTAATGGATTCGGCTCAATCAATTGGCAGGCAGCGAAAGTCGCCCAAACAATTGGCGCAGTGAAGTCTCCACTTGCTCGTGGCAAATTTGCCGTCCTACCGGCTACAACTAGCAAGAAACTAGCCATCAAGTGGGCTACTTCTACCAAGGCTATTTGTTCTGTAACTACTGCTAAAGGCGTAGCTAAGGTAACTGGCCTAAAGAAGGGTACTTGCAAGATCACTGGCACCAATGCGGGTAATGCCTCAGTGTTGCCAGTAACGAAAGCTGTAACAATCGCAGTCAAGTAAAGCGACTTTAAGTAATGGTGGTCAGGAAACTGGCCACCATTACTTATTTTGCAATGTATTTTCTAGTTAGGCTCACCAAGAAATTGCCTGCTCAATTCACAATTTAATCGAGCTAGCGGAGGTGGCACCGGTTGGCCGCCGCTTTGATTCCTTCAAGCTAAGTGTGAGTGGCAACACTCTTTGAATTTGCGACACAATAGAGTTATGGCCCGTCGCAATCTCCTTCATTTAACTCAAGAAGAGCGACGATCTTTGGCTATTCCTGGACTAATCGCTTTCGGAATTTTTATTTTTGTGTTTCTGCTCGTTGCTACTGGTTTAACACATAATTTTGACGTTTCGCTTACCAGTAATCTGTATAGAGCTAAACCTTGGACTGATAAGTTGCTCGGCCAAATTGAAGCGCCAGGTCAACGCAGATTTGTTTATCCATTCGCCATCATCCTAGGTTCCATAATCACTTATCGCCGCAAGGATCTTTTGCCAGTAATCGTTACTGTCTCGGCTCTTATTTTTACCAACGCAGTAACTGGATTTTTTAAATTGATTATTGCTCGAGGTTTTCCGCGTCGCGCTGGACCAGAAGCATTTGATTACGCAGCCTTTAAAGGTGACGGCTCCTTGATGAGCTATGCACATTATGTTTGGCAACTCGGCGCATTTCCATCGGGCCACACAGCAAATGTTTCAGCGGCCGCAACCTTGTTAGTTATGGGCGCATATTCTGCAAGGCCTGCTCATCGAAAGTGGGCTGTGCCTATCACCATCAGCGCCATAGTTGTTTGCATAATTACCATCGTTTGTAGTTGGCTACGCAATACGCATTGGATGACTGATTTAATTGCAGGTATCGCTTTGGGGGTAGCAACTACTGTGGCGACTGCGCTTTGGGCTCTGCATTTGCCTCAAGAGTGGCGACACCCCGATCTGGCAGGCAAGTCTCGACTACTGATTTTCGGATCTGGCGTTCTTTTTATGCTGTTGATTTTCTCATTCGCCTCAAGCTCGGTGCTAAGTCACTCTGGCACTTCGGTAGTGCTAGTTGTTGGGGTTCTTGTCGCTGTGGCCCGTCAGTCGCATAAGACAATTCAGCGCGTCAATTCCGATGAGGATAAGCACGAAAACGCGTAAGTTAGATATGTGGAAACTGCAGAATTAGAACAGCAAGTACAAGCTTGGCTCGACCAAGATCCAGATCCCGAGACGCGTGAAAAACTTCAACGTTTGAGTTCGGAGTCTGCGGTTAATGCCACCTCGCTAGCAGAACTGCTTGATTGCTTTAATGGGTCTTTGCAATTTGGTACGGCCGGATTGCGCGGCGAATTAGGTCCTGGCCCTAATCGCATGAACCGAGTTACTGTACTCAAAGCTGCTGCTGGACTGGGCCACTATCTTCTTGAACAAGGCCTGGCTGGCAGTCCAGTTGTGATTGGGTATGACGCCAGACATAACAGTTCAATTTTTGCTACTGATAGCGCGCAGGTGTTAGCGGGTCTTGGCTTCAAGCCTTTAGTTTTTGAAACAGTAATACCAACGCCAGTTTTAGCATTTGCAATCAGAAAATTAGATGCGTCTGCGGGCATCATGGTGACTGCCAGCCACAACCCTGCGGCTGATAACGGCTACAAAGTGTATTTAGGCGATGGCAGGCAAATTGTTCCACCAAGTGATGCAGAAATTGCGGATTGTATTGCCCAGGTGACGGATGTGCGTTCACTTATCCGAAGGGAAGATTATTCCCAGGTTCCAACTGGAGTAGTTGCTGAATATGTTGCGACCACAGCAGCCTTGATAAATAGCGGGCCAGTCCCTGTGGCTGAAAGAGAGACTCTACGGTGCGTTTACACGGCTATGCACGGAGTGGGCTGGCAAACATTTGCCGCAGTGGTTCAAGCATCAGGCTTTAGCATGCCCGAAGTGGTCGCAGCCCAACGTGATCCCGATCCAGACTTTCCAACAGTTGCATTTCCAAACCCTGAGGAAGTCGGCGCTCTAGATTTAGCCATCGCATTTGCCCAAGAAAAGAATGCGCACCTCATTGTGGCGAATGATCCAGATGCTGATCGCTTGGCTATTGCACTGCCTACTAGGGAAGGACAGTGGGCAATGTTGCGCGGTGATCAAGTAGGTGTGCTGTTGGGCTGGTGGATGATTGAACGTAGCCGACTTATTGGTTCGCCCTTGGTTGGAACGTTTGCCAACTCAATAGTTTCGAGCACCTTGTTAAAAGACATAGCTTTGTCAGCTGGGCTTGAGTACCGGCACACATTGACCGGATTTAAATGGGTATCACGGGTACCCAACCTTGCCTTTGGTTACGAAGAAGCGCTGGGTTACTGTGTTGATCCAAAGAATGTCTCAGACAAAGACGGAATCTCGGCTGCTGCGATGTTCTTGGAACTATTTACCTACTTACTTTCTCAAGAGAGAACAGTTTGGGCTGTCCTTGATGACTTAGCGACTGAACACGGACTTCATGAGACTTCGCAAGTTTCAGTACGTATTGCTGATGTATCGCGAGTAAAAGCCGTGATGACCAATCTGCGTTTGGAAACTATGACTGAGTTTGGCAATCATCCCATTGCCAAGTTCGTCGACCTTGCTGTTGGCAGCGAGCTTCCGCCAACTGATGGTGTGCTGATTGAGTTAGCGCCACATGGAAATGTGATTTGGTCTCGAGTAATTATCAGACCAAGTGGAACCGAACCTAAAATCAAGTGCTACCTTGAGGCTGTGAGTAATCAAAAGGGTTTAGTTACTGCACAGGTATCAGCACAAGATTGGCTAGCCGAGTTGGCAGAAATTGCTGAACCACTTTTGACAGGAGAAAAATGATGCAACGTTCTGAGTTAGCGCATCTAGTGGACCATACACTTCTAAAACCAGAGGCGACTAATGCTGATGTTGTGGCAATTTGTCAGGAAGCATTGGAACTCGAAACTTTCTCCGTTTGCATCTCGCCCACTTTTGTTGAACTCGCAAAACAAACGGTTGGAGATCAGATCAAGGTGGCCACCGTTTGCGGATTTCCAAGTGGCAAACACCAATCCAGCATTAAAGCTATGGAAGCCACACTGGCAGTTCAGCAAGGTGCTGATGAAGTCGACATGGTGATCGATCTTGGACGCGCTGTAATGAATGATTGGGCTGCAGTTGAGGCAGACATTACTGCAGTGCGAATGATGATTCCTGATGCGTTACTTAAAGTCATATTGGAAACAGCCGCTTTAACGGA
>Ga0114960_10003060_pt1 | contig 12873 bp, 10 predicted proteins | sample C_130625_MF_Meta_FD_92637 | JGI IMG/M metagenome (GOLD analysis project Ga0114960, IMG submission 92637) | Freshwater microbial communities from Lake Croche, Canada to study carbon cycling - C_130625_MF_MetaG | ecosystem: Environmental > Aquatic > Freshwater > Lake | place: Lake Croche, Canada... | reverse complement strand
CTGTTGACCTTGGCAATCTCCAGCATTTTTGGAGTGATAATGCATTTTCGAGCCGGGCACATTCGCAAAACAAGTAAAGAAGTTCTAATGACTTCGCAAGACTTGGGCCAGCCACTCGCGGCTAAAGTCACTTTCGTGCAGTTCTCTACTGCATTCTGTCAACCGTGTCGAGCCACCAAACTGCTGTTGAACTTGATTACCAAGGACACCGCCGAAATTGGTCACATCGAAATAGATGCTGAATCACATCTTGATCTAGTTCGAAAATTTCACATCACCCGCACCCCAACGACCCTCGTGGTTGATCGCACCGGTCGCGTTATCGGCAAAGCAGTGGGCCTGCCCAAGAAGCAGGAAGTTCTTGCCACAATTGCTGCGCTTCTTGGTACCTAATTTGCCGGATATGCCCTAGTTAATTCATCAAGGTAAACTTGACTTATTCAAGAATTCCGAGGCAGGTGAAGTATGGCGAGCATTTTGCTACTGACTCGAGCAGTTACGCCATCTTCTACAGTTCTTCCAGGATTAGAACTTCTTAGCCATCATGTGCAGGTAATGACGCCAGAGCCAACTGCGCTTCTGACGGCCCCACATTGCGGTTTAATTTTTGTTGACGCGAGAATTGACCTGCCTGCTGCGCGGAGTTTATGTCGGTTGATGGAAGCCACCGGAAATACCTCCCCGGTTATCGTTATTGCAACCGAAGGCGGACTCGCTGCAATCGCCCCCGACTGGGGAATCGCTGACGTTATTTTGGACAGCGCTGGTCCAGCAGAGATAGAGACTCGGATTCGCTTGGCGGTTGGCCGAACCACAGTTGATTTTGCCCAAACTTCGCAAACGGAAATTCACGCTGGCGAATTAGTAATTGATGAAACTGCATACTCAGCCAAACTGCGTGGAAAAATTCTTGATCTGACCTACAAAGAGTTTGAACTTTTGAAATATCTTGCACAACATCCTGGCCGAGTATTTTCTCGCTCACAGCTTTTGCAAGAAGTTTGGGGTTACGACTACTTCGGTGGAACTCGAACCGTAGACGTACATGTTAGGCGTCTTCGAGCAAAGCTCGGTGTTGAAAACGAATCCTTGATCGGCACAGTCCGCAATGTCGGATACCGCTTCGTTGCGGGACGTTCCGACACTTCTGAAGATTCGTTAGTTTAAGTCGGGTGCGTGGCATGGAGTTTTTCATCACGCAACATAATTCGTTAACCCTGCGCGAAGTAGCTGAAGTTAAAACACTAATAGCTGCGGTTGCGATTGAAGACGGTCTTGCTCCACTTGGGGAACACGTACTAATTCATCTGCACCATGGTGGTGACCAAGATGCAATCCAATTACTAGCTCGCAATGAAGAAAATGAGTTGATTGGTTACCTGCACTTAGACACAACAGATACAGTTGCTGGCCCAGCAGTTGAAGTTGCTGTTCAACCAGATGCGCGTGGCCAAGGACTTGGAACCGCGATGGTAAAAACTGCGGAGACTTTAACCAATGGTCAACCAATTCGACTCTGGGCACACGGCTTGAATGGCACAGCACATTTCCTTGCTAATGCGCTCGGCTACGCAAAAGTTCGCGAGTTATGGCAAATGCGGCGGTCCTTGTTTACTCCGTTTAACACGTGCAAAGTTCCTGATGAAATTAATATTCGTAATTTTGTTATTGGACAAGATGAAGACGCCTGGCTGGCTGTAAATAAGGAAATTTTTAGCCTTCATCCAGATCAAGGATCTTGGACTAGAGAAGACCTTGAAATCCGAATTAGTGAATCGTGGTTTGACCCGGCAGGTTTTTTCCTGGCTACCGATTCGCATGACAACATCATTGGATTCAATTGGACCAAAATTCATGGTGGCCACCAACATGGTGATCATCAGCATCCTGAGATGGGCGAAATATACGTACTCGGAGTAATGCCGGGCTCTGAAGGCAAGAGTCTAGGTCGTGCTTTAACTATTCATGGTCTCGAATATCTGCGTGACCATGGATTACCGGCTGTGATGCTGTACGTTGAAGCACAAAATGAGCGTGCGATTAAGTTATATGAATCTATTGGTTTCAATCACTGGGATACGGACATCATGTTCCGCGAAAACTAATTACTCAGTAACTAGTTTTGAGCCAGTTGGGAATTCAACCCGATGACCTTCCACAAATAACCAAGCTGACTGACGCCCTTGAACTTCCCATTCATACGGACCGCCAACAATCGCGGTGTCTTCATCGATTCCTACGACCGTGACTCCAGCAGGAACATTCATAAACCGAGCAAAAAAATCTGGAACATGCGAGAACATACGATCAAAATGTGGCAGAACTCGAATGTGCGGCAGTGTGCCCAAACCCTGAGTTGGGGAATGCGAGGTAAGACGCAATCCAGGTATGTGATCGGCTAAAGCCATTGCGCCAGCGCTACATCCAGCGAGTGCTGCGCCATTGCGCCAAGCGGAGTCAATCGCTTTCCAAAGCAGAGTGTCTCTCAAGGTATTGGCCAAGAAAGATGGATTGCCGCCAGATAAATAAATCAGACCAGCATTATCAACTTTGCGAGCCAGCTCTGGCGAGTCTGCATCCATTCGTGAATGAGCAACTACTGGAACCGCCTCAACGCCCATGCGTTCTGCTTGTCGTATGCCCAAGTCGACCCAATAATTTACGCTCTTTTCGCCTTCTGGCGCGGCGGCAGTTGGGATTTGAACATACTTCGGACTACGTCCAGCAATTAAATCGGCTTCGACCTGCTGCATGACTGGTAGGTATTCGCCTGAACCCACTAATGCGATCGGGCCCGGTGTACTCAATTCAACAACTCCCAATTAGTTGTGTCGGAAGAATCCTTAATGGCAATATTTTGAGTGAGAAGTGAATCCCGAATCAGGTCGGCGTCGGCCCATCGCCCCTCTGACCTAGCGGACTGACGAAGTTGCAACAGCATCTTAACAAAAGGGGAAATGATTTGATCTAGATCAACTTTTGGAGTGGCTGCTAACTCGCCTATTTGCAAAACAACAGCGTGAATTTCACGACGCAAACTCTGATCACGTTCTGGGGTATCTAGTTCAAGCAATGCTGATACCGCCTCGGGCACTTTGCCTGAATCTAGAAGGGCGCTGACCATGGCGATCGAAGATTCGTTGTTACTTGCAGTTGTTGTCGAACGTGGCACGGCAACGGCAGCAGCAATTTCATCCGAAGTTATTACTGAACCTGATTTGAAAGTTCTACTATTGTCACCTTTGCGAAGTGTTAGAACCCCTCGACCGAAGACGGTTGCAGTTTTTTCGTCGATATCAAAACTGACACCCGTGTGCTCATCGATACCGAGGATGAATGTGTCCGCTGGTAGCAGTTGTTCCAGCAGGGCTAACCGAGTTTCACCTAAATAGCAGAATCGGGTGTCATGGTTTGCACCTTCGGTGTTATCAAAGTGTGGAATTACGGCTGCTTTGAGACCGGTGTATTTCTCCAAGATATTTAAACCCGACAACCAAAATGGATTCTGGCCTACTTTGTAGATTTCATAAACCGGGACAGTATAAGAACCAAGTGTGAGCGCAGCTGCTGAAGCAAAAACGGCTGATCCACGTGTTAGTACATCGCCGACATGCTCCGCTAGGCCGGTGTTCTGCCAAGTGCTCAATGCATAGGTTGGACTGCCTGGGCCAGCAAACAACCATTTGGCTTGCTTGATGGCGGAAATGGCCCGTGCAACTGTTGCTTCAGATTGGGTATCCGAACGCATAGTAACTAACTGGATATCTCGGCCTACGGAGTTCTTAAAAAAGTCAGAAATTCGTGCACTTAAATCATCGGCATTTTCCTGGAAGCCAAATGGAGTGTCAAGAAATACGGCGGAATGCATATCTACGGGAACATTAGCCAAAATCTTCTGGTGAGGGGTGACCATAGTCGGGCTGGTTTCTCCGCTACCCATGATCACAAGTTGTCTACTCACGCTTAAATCTTGGCATTTATGTGCACATTCGTCACATCCTGCCGAGTAAATACGCTGTAGGCGTTATGCAACTAGACCTTGTTAACCTTCTTATGCCACGCTTGTCCCATGACAACTCCAGAAACTGTGCGCAATTCTTCAAGCGGCTTGCCAACAAATCGCTTTTTAGATCGTGAATTATCTTGGCTGGCATTCAATAAGCGGGTGCTTGAACTTGCTGAAGATCAGAATTTGCCGTTGCTCGAACGCGTTAAGTACCTTTCAATTTTTGCCAGCAACTTAGACGAATTCTTCATGGTTCGGGTGGCGGGACTAAAGCGTCGGATTGCGACAGGTATCGCTGTTAAATCTGCCAGTGGCCGAACGCCAATTGAAGTACATGAATCAGTTCTTGCTCGCAGTCACGAGTTGATGACTGAGCAGTCACACATCTTTAGATCAGAGATTTTGCCAGCATTAGTGGCCAATGGAATCGACATCTTGCGCTGGGAAGAACTAACGACAGATGAACAAGAAACCCTGACAAAACTTTTTAACGAGCAAGTATTCCCAGTCTTAACACCACTTGCTGTTGATCCATCACATCCATTCCCTTACATATCCGGTTTGTCGCTGAATCTGGCAATCCTTGTGCGTAATCCGGAAACTCAGAATGAACTATTTGCCCGCGTAAAAGTTCCTCCATCATTACCTCGCTTCCTACAAGCAAATAAACAGCGCCTAGTCCCACTTGAGGATGTAATCGCGGCACATTCCCACATGCTGTTCCCTGGGATGCAAGTAGTTCAACAACATACTTTCCGTGTCACTCGTAATGAAGATTTAGATGTAGAAGAGGACGACGCTGAAAATCTACTGCAAGCCCTAGAGCGTGAACTCATGCGTAGACGATTCGGCCCACCAGTTCGACTTGAAGTAGAAGATTCAGTTGACGAACATGTTCTTGAACTTCTCATCAGCGAACTTGGAATTACCGAGAATGAAGTGTTCCGCCTTGAAGGTCCACTCGATTTGAAATCTCTAATGGAGTTGTATTCAATCAACCGGGGTGATTTGAAGTCGCCACCATTTGTTCCTCATACCAGCACAGCGTTGGCAGCAGTTGAAACTGCCAGTGCGCCTAATGTTCTTGAAGTTATGCGGAGTAGAGATGTACTACTTCATCACCCTTACGATTCGTTTTCTACCAGCATGCAGTTGTTCCTGGAACAAGCCTCTGAGGATCCGCACGTTCTCGCGATTAAGCAGACGCTCTACCGTACTTCAGGTGACTCTCCTATCGTGGACGCACTAATCAATGCGGCCGAAATGGGTAAGCAGGTTCTAGCTGTTGTCGAAATCAAGGCACGATTCGACGAGCAAAACAACATTGATTGGGCACGCAAACTTGAAGAGGCCGGTGTACATGTTGTTTACGGCCTAGTTGGATTGAAGACCCATGCCAAACTTTGTATGGTTGTGCGCAGCGATGCCGGCAAACTGCGCCGATACGTGCACATCGGCACTGGTAATTACAATCCAAAAACTGCGCGTATGTACGAAGATTTTGGTTTGCTAACTACGGATCCACAAATTGGTGAAGACGTAGCTGGCTTATTCAACCACCTATCTGGTTACGCCACTCAAGGTGATTACCATCGCCTAATGGTTGCGCCTGGTGGATTACGTCAGGGACTAATTGAACGCATTAATCGTGAGGCAGATTTCGCAAAATCTGGTCAAGCTTCAACAATTCGAATTAAGTGCAATTCAATCGTTGATGACGCAATTATTGATGCGCTTTACCTAGCATCCCAGGCTGGAACAAACATCGAAGTTTTAGTACGTGGAATCTGCGCTCTTCGTCCTGGTGTTGCTGGACTTTCTGAAAACATTAAGGTGCGATCAGTGCTGGGCAGATTCCTTGAGCACAGCCGAGTATTTGAATTTAACAACGGCGGTCAACTGGAATCATGGATCGGTTCAGCTGACATGATGCACCGAAATCTAGATCGACGTGTTGAATGTCTCGTGCGCTTGGGTGATTCAGATGCACAGACGGTGAAGCAAGTTCTTGATCTCGAGTTATCTGACTCCAGCGCCTCGTGGCATCTAGACCAAGAAGGTGCATGGATTCGTCACTATCTTGATGCTGAAGGTGAACTTCTTGCCGACAGTCAGGAGAAACTGATTGAATCGCATCCATCAAGCCGGGCAGTAATTACAACACCTACCCCACGTAAATTAGAAAACATTCTGAATAGAGTTGGCTTGCGAAGTGTTCGATGATTCCATAATTGCCTCCGGTGCTGTTCCCACTCGACAAGGCGAATCTGGTCCTGAATATTTACTAATACACCGCGCACATCGCTCTGACTGGACACTACCCAAAGGCAAAGTAGAGCCGGGCGAGCACGCAATTGCAGCTGCTATCCGTGAAGTCCGCGAGGAAACTGGCTTCGCTGTGGTGTTAAGTGCACCCTTACCTACCCAACATTATTTAGTTAGAGGTCTGCCAAAAGTTGTTTTCTATTGGCATGCAACTATCGTTGGCGGCTCATTTGTTCCTAATGATGAAGTTGATGAAATCCTGTGGTTGCCACTAAGCGAGGCTATAGAGAAGTTAACTTACGAACATGATGCTGATGTCTTACGCGCTGCCGCAACCCTCGTGCCAACTACTCCGTTCGTAGTCCTTCGCCATACCCAAGCAATGAAACGTGCCGAATGGCAGGTATCAAATGATGCTCTCGCGAATAACGATGCGAGTCGGCCTTTAACAGCAGTTGGTCGGATACAAGCGCATGGACTAGCCAGCGTGCTTTCCGCTTTTGGTATCAATACCATTCATTCATCAGATTCCAGACGGTGCCGCGACACAGTTGGACCATTTGCCAGTGTACGAACTCTGCCAATTGCGTTGGAACCATCACTTAGTGAAGAGCGACATACTGAAAATCCGAGGAATGCTCACGAGCGTGTTAGTCAACTAGCAGCTGCGAGTGACCCGCTTGTTTTGTGTACGCACCGGCCAGTGATTCCAACGGTGATGCAAACTCTTGCGGAGAAATTCAATATCACCCAAGTAGTTGATGATGCCTTTGACCCAGCATTGGCACCCGGTTCTTATGTGGTTTACCACCGAGCAAATCATGATTTACAACAAGTTGTTTCGGTAGAACGACATCGACTAAGCGACTAGTTTTAAAGTACTCGCTGGCCTTTGCCTAAAACTACTATTCCGCCTTCACTTACGGTGTAGCGCTGGCGATCCAAATCAATGTCAACACCAATCTGAGCTCCGTCAGGCACAATTATATTCTTATCTAGAATTGCATTTCGAATTACAGCGCCGCGACCAACTCGGACCCCAGGCATAAGTACCGTGCCATCAACATAAGCGCCTTCTTCTACCCGCACTGCGTTTGCAACAACCGAGTTGCGAACATGAGCACCAGCCAGAATTGAACCGGCACCAACGATGGACTCGTGCGCCGTTCCGCCCTGCACAAATTTGGCTGGAGCGAGCGATGGCATGTTCGTTAAAATCGGCCAATGATCGTTGTACAGATTGAAAATTGGATGCACTGAAACTAGATCCATGTGTGCTTCGTGGTAAGTATCAAGAGTTCCAACGTCACGCCAATACCCACGGTCACGTGTGGTTGCACCAGGCACTTCATTCAAATCAAAATCGTAAACTGCTGCTTCACCAGCTGCAGTCATCATTGGGATGATGTTTGTTCCCATGTCATGAATTGAGTTTTCATCAGCTGCATCTTTTTGCAATGCAGAAATTAAGGCGTCGGTATTAAAAATGTAATTACCCATTGACGCATAGGCCTGATCTGGCGAACCAGGGATAGTTGGCGGGTTAGCAGGCTTCTCATGGAATCGGGTAATGCGCTGCCCTGATGCATCAGTTTCGATTACGCCGAATTCGCTTGCAGATTCTTTCGCGACCCGAATTCCAGCAACGGTAACGCTTGCGCCAGATGCGATGTGCGCTTCCAACATTTGTGAAGCGTCCATACGGTAAACGTGATCGGCACCGAATACCAAAATGTAATCCGGCAATGAGTCATAAACCAAGTTAAGGCTTTGGAAAATTGCGTCAGCTGAACCGGTGTACCAACGAGGACCAAGACGCTGCTGTGCTGGAACCGAAGTCACAAAGTCGCCAAGTAAAGTTCCAACTTGCCACGAAGTCGTGATGTGTCGGTCAAGTGAATGTGATTTGTACTGAGTCAATACACAAATACGCAAAAAACCTGCGTTAACTAAATTAGAAAGTACAAAGTCAATCAAGCGGTACGAGCCACCAAATGGAACTGCTGGCTTTGCTCGGTCCGCAGTTAATGGCATCAGTCTTTTGCCCTCGCCACCGGCGAGAACCATACTGAGAACATTTTGACGACGTCGCACAGCCCTAGCCTACTCAAAGGTCTAGGCTTACACTGTGCGGATATCAATAGTCACCCGAGAATGGCCACCTGATGTCTACGGTGGCGCAGGCGTACATGTTGAGCACCTAGTTCACGAACTTAGAAAACTGATCAATGTTGATGTGCACTGCTTTGGTGATACCAAACCCGGGGCTACTTCTTACCCAATTCCAGAGAACTTGAACTCGGCCAACCCAGCGATCCAAACTCTAGGTATTAACTTGGAAATGCTAGGAAATTTTGCGGATGCTGATGTTATTCACACCCACACTTGGTATGCCAACATGGCTGGCCACCTTGGGGGCTTGCTCCATGGGCTGCCGCACATTGTTACAGCGCACTCACTCGAGCCACGCCGTCCGTGGAAAGCTGAACAATTAGGCGGCGGTTACCAAATTTCATCATGGGCTGAACGCACTGCCTACGAAGCAGCAGATGCTGTGATTGCAGTTAGCAACGGAATGCGTTCTGACATTCTCGAGTGCTACCCCGACTTGGATCCAACAAAAGTAAAAGTTGTTTATAACGGCATTGATACGCAGGCGATTAATCCGGTCTCTGATAACTCGGCTCTTGTCGCAAATGGCATCGATCCTCGGCGCCCGTACGTGCTGTTTGTTGGGCGCATAACCCGACAGAAAGGCATAATGCATTTATTGCGAGCTGCCGAACAGTTGCCCGAAGAAGTTGCGCTAGTAATTTGTGCATCATCACCTGATACTCCCGAACTTGGCGAAGAAGTATCCGCACAAATTTCCAAACTGGCCCAAAGCCGAACCGGGGTGCATTGGATTAAAGAGCAATTACCTCGCCCTGAATTAATTCAAGTTCTCTCACATGCTGCGGTGTTTGCCTGCCCATCCATTTATGAACCACTTGGGATAGTGAACCTCGAAGCTATGGCTTGTGAGATTCCAGTGGTTGCAAGTGACGTCGGTGGTATCCCAGAAGTTGTCGTTGATGGAACTACTGGTTTGCTTGTGCACTATGACGAAACTGAGGCTGCAAAGTTTGAAGGTGATTTCGCCCAAGCATTGATCAAAGTTCTAGCCGACCCGAGTGCTGCGAAACAAATGGGTTCAGCAGGCCGAGAACGTGCGGTTCAAGATTTTGGTTGGGACAAAATCGCAAATCAGACAATCGAGATTTATGAAAGCGTTCAGCGATAAATAATTTCGCAAATTTTGTGTGCAACAAATTTTCCGAATAAAAAATAACGAATTATTGAAAACGTTTCCCAGTGAGAGTCTCGTACGCCTGGACATAACGCTCACGAGTTTTTTCAACAACCTCATCTGGCAACGGAGGCGGTGTTGCGCCAGAGTTCTTATCCCAGCCGGACTCATCCGAAAGCAGCCAGTTGCGGACAAATTGCTTGTCGTAAGAAGGTTGTGCCTGACCTGGAACCCAATGTTCAGCTGGCCAAAATCTGGAAGAGTCTGGAGTCAAAACTTCATCGGCTAGCACAATGCGATTGCTGTAAGCGCCCTTAATTCCGATACCAAATTCAAATTTAGTATCTGCCAAAATGATGTCACGCTTCAAGGCGATTTCGGCAGCGGTTTGATAAATACTCATTGTGATTCGGCGAAGCTGCTGCGCTTCTTCTTGGCCGATAGCAGTCATGACTTCATCGAATGTCACATTCTCATCATGGTCTCCCATGGCTGCTTTTGTTGCTGGAGTAAAAATTGGCTTGGGTAAGCGTGAACCATCGACTAACCCGGGTGGTAGACCAACACCGCAAATCGAGCCGGCTGCTTTGTAATCAATGAGCCCCGATCCAGTTAAGTATCCGCGAGCCACACATTCAATGGGCAGCATCTCGAGGCGTTCGCAAATTGTTGCGCGGCCATTTACTGCAAATGGAACGTTAGTTGTGATGATGTGATTTGGCACAATGCCTTGTAGTCGGTCAAACCACCACAACGACATTGCAGTAAGGATGCGGCCTTTGTCGGGAATCTCAGTTGGTAGCACGTAGTCAAAAGCTGAGATGCGATCGGAAGCTACAAACAGCAACTTGCCATCAGGAGTTTCAAACAGGTCACGAACTTTTCCCGAATAGATGTGGGTGTACTCGGAATCGAGTCCATAGTTATCACTTACTGTTGTCACAGGATTGGCTCCGGCCGGTAGATTGCTGCCTCGGGTGAGGATGAAACTAGTATGGCAACTTGCTGCGCGATGTGAGCCACCTGAGCGCGAGCTGCTCCAGTGAATTCAAGCGGATGCTCAATTAGTGCGGATAAATCATCCAGACTTAGGCCAAGGCGACCATCTTGCGCCAGGCGGTCAATCAGTGCGGCGCCATCTCCACCAGCGTTGCCTCGCATATCAAGTGCAACTTGGACTGCATACTCTTTAATGACTTCATGGGCTGTTTCGCGTCCAACACCATTTCGTACTGCAGCCATCAGGATTTTAGTTGTGGCCAAGAATGGGAGGTAGCGCTGAAGTTCACGTTCGATAACAGCAGGGAATGCACCGAACTCGGCCAGCACGGTCAGTGTTGTTTCGAAGAGACCATCAATTGCGAAGAATGCATCAGGTAAAGCAACCCGGCGAACTACTGAACAAGCAACATCGCCTTCATTCCACTGCGAACCAGAGAGTTCGCCGGCCATACTTGCATAGCCGCGAAGAATTACTGCGAAACCATTTATGCGTTCACAAGACCGGGTGTTCATTTTGTGCGGCATAGCACTTGAACCAACTTGGCCTTCTTTGAAACCTTCAGTAACAAGTTCATGGCCAGCCATCAAGCGAATGGTTGTGGCCAAACTGCTTGGACCAGCTGCGATCTGTACCAATGCTGTGATGGTGTCGTAATCTACCGAGCGTGGGTAAACCTGGCCAACACTTGTGAGCACGTTTGCAAAGCCGAGATGACTTGCCACACTTTCTTCAAGTTTTTGCAATTTATCTGCATCGCCGCCAAGTAGGTCAAGCATGTCCTGTGCAGTGCCAACTGGGCCTTTAACTCCACGAAGTGGGTAGCGAGCGATTAGATCGTCCAATCGGGCAATCGAAATCAAAAGTTCATCAGCAGCCGAAGCAAACCGCTTACCTAATGTAGTTGTTTGTGCGGCAACATTATGACTGCGTCCAGTTAACGCTACATCGGTGAAGCGAACAGCTAGTTCAGCCAATACTGCGGCAGTTGCTACTGCTTTTACGCGAATAAGTTTTAGTGACTGCACAATCTGAAGTTGTTCAACATTTTCGGTTAAGTCGCGACTGGTCATGCCCTTGTGAATATGTTCGTGTCCAGCAAGTTCGCAGAACTCTTCAATGCGAGCTTTCACATCATGACGCGTTGTCGCTTCACGAGCAGCAATACTTACTAGATCTACATCGCTAATTACTCGTTGATAATCTTCGATGACGCCAGCTGGAATATCGATGCCAAGACTTTGTTGTGCCTGCATAACTGCAACCCACAGTTGACGCTCGGTGATTACTTTATTGGTGGGTGACCAGATTGTTGCCATAGTTGTCGAGGCATAACGACTTGCTAGGACATTAGGAATATTTGGTTTTGTCATGGTACTTCTATCTCTCCACGCGCTGCTTGCAGCGCAATGTCTGTTCGATGATGACTTCCGGCAAACGTAATTTCTTTTACCCCGGCATAAACATTTTTACGGGCGTCGGCCAGGCTTGAGCCAGTTCCAGTAACACAGAGAACACGGCCGCCACTAACAACAATTTCGCCCGAATCTGTTGCCTTAGTTCCCGCGTGGTAAACGAATGAACCAGACTCTTGCGCTTGTTCGAGCCCAAAAATTGGTGCTCCTGCGACTGGATCTTGGGGATATCCTTGTGCTGCCAATACTACGGTGATTGCTGCCTCATTTGACCACTGCAACTCTGGCAAATCAGCCAAAGTACCGATCGAAGCGGCAAATAAGAGCGCGCTCAACGGGGACTCAAGCCGAGCTAATACAACCTGAGTTTCTGGATCACCAAACCGAGCGTTGAATTCAATAACTTTTATTCCGCTCACAGTTAGAGCAAGCCCCGCGTAAAGCAAACCCGAAAATGGGGTGCCACGTTTAGCCATCTCATCGATAGTTGGTTGAAGAACTCGCTCGATTGTTTCGCTTACTAAATTTTCTGGTGCCCAATCAAGTGGCGAGTATGCGCCCATACCGCCAGTGTTTGGACCTTCATCGTTGTCGAGAGCGCGTTTGAAATCTTGCGCAGGGCTTAGTGCCCGCACAGTTTTGCCATCGGTTACGCCGAACAAACTGACTTCAGGTCCCGCTAAATATTCCTCGATTACAACTGCGCCATCTGTGCGCCCGAAGATGCAGGCAATTGCATGTGCAACCGCTTCATCAAAGTCGTCGGTAACTACAACACCTTTGCCAGCAGCAAGGCCATCGTCTGTAACTACATGGGGTGCGCCGAATTGGGTCAATGCATCACGAACCTGAGCTTCAGTGCGGCAAGTGAAAGAAAGTGCAGTTGGTACACCAGCTG
>Ga0114960_10003057_pt1 | contig 12877 bp, 21 predicted proteins | sample C_130625_MF_Meta_FD_92637 | JGI IMG/M metagenome (GOLD analysis project Ga0114960, IMG submission 92637) | Freshwater microbial communities from Lake Croche, Canada to study carbon cycling - C_130625_MF_MetaG | ecosystem: Environmental > Aquatic > Freshwater > Lake | place: Lake Croche, Canada... | reverse complement strand
CCATATACATCGCAAGGGTTGATCGGAACATATCCCGGGTTTCTTCGTCGTGCGTCACCATCGAACCGGACATGCCGCTGTGTTTAAACATCCAATACAGATCGAGCGCCAAAGAGATTGTTGTAATCCCCAACTGCCGGCCCTTCAAGACAACAAAAGTATGGATGCCTTCCTCCAGACCCTTCGCCACCTCTTCGATAAAATACTTCTGCGTTCCCATCAACGTCTTGGGGTTTAACGTCGTCAGGCCCAACTCTTTGGTATCGACCTGCAACGCCGAACAGAACTTCCAAAAGTTTTGCAGATTGAAGTCGCTCACACCGTTACCTCGACTGACATTTGGATACGACCCATAGCTCGGCCAATTCCGGCAGCAGTCGGCCGGCAATATCGTCGCGGTGCCAATCCCGACGCTCTTTCAACATTTGCAAGAACTTCAATTTGGATTCGTCCGTCGTCAGCCCTGAATAATAGGCGCGGTAAGAATCAATCTCGCTGTGACCTGGCTTCGGCATCGGCATGTGACGGCCTTCCTTTTTTAGCGTTAGCACTCAAAGCATTGCCCCGAATATAGTGCGCCCAATAGTGGTGGAAGCAATATCCTTTAGCGTGGTGTTTTCGAGAGCAGCCTTGCAGCGAGCACTCTCGATTCAGCAGCGGCATCACGGACGACGCACCTTAACCCGGCTTGGATCGGCTTCCGAATCAAACGCCTCGGTCAGCAATAAATGGGTGCCTTTTTTTAACTGTCGAACAAAGCCCTGCGCTTCCAGCAGCTTCATTGCTCGGTTCAACGAAATGCGGTGCACACCCAAATCGTCGGCAGCAATACCCATCCAGCCTCGCATCAATGCCCCGCGCATCGCACCCATGTCGATCATCCACCACATTATCCGGTAGTGCAGCGGCTTTAAGCTGGTGTCGCACCAAATCTTGCTTTCCATACGCGCATTTAATCTTAGAATTCAGGAAAACGCAACATACACGGTACGTTATTAGTTATGACCGCGCTTCAAAGTCAAAGGCTTTATATATAAATTCCCATTCAAAACCGAGCCCTACGATTTGAGTCGGGTGAAAACTGAATTTTTTTTTGGGGGGAGTGCTGGTGGGGTCACGCGCACAAGCACATCCAATGTCCAGATACTAGGGTCAGCCTGTGGCACCGCCTGACAAGGCAAGCCCAAGAGGAAGCCAGACCAGACCAAACGCAAACGCATCCAGCGAGCCCGGCAAGGCAGAGACTCTACGGTAAGCAACCGTCAGTCCGAACCCAAACCCATCCGATACTTTCCGAAACAAACCCCGACGGTTTAACGCTGCGACACTGTTAAACCCGTTTAGCGCATCGCAGACAAGGCCGGTGGGACTGTCTTTAGAAGAAGATCAACCCCGAAACCGAAAGCGGCAAGGCGGGTGGCTGGTGGCCTAGCCCACACCTCGAACCCCCCATCAATTTGACATAACGTAACCACCACCGCCGCATACTAACGAACACCGCTGTAAGTTTGGCGTAAGGTTAGCCTACGACGCTTGCCGCCGCCGCGACCTATTGCCCCCGCTTTTAAGACATATCTATGTCAGCTTTTGACCTCAGCCGCCGAGCAAACTGATCTCCGACCGAGCGCAGCCACCGCCAGTGGCGACCCCACAAAAGGAAACGCCCACGAGGGCTAGCTCATGGGCGCAGGTGAAGCGGGACGGTAAAAAGTGATTAGAGGGGATCGACCAAATACCGCCCTTGCCCGCGAATTTAGCACCTGACCAAAAAAAACGCAATAGAACCACATCCGGCAGCAAAGCGGAAAAAACCCTTTCGGGTGGGCTATCTAGTATTGATCCCTGCGCGCCCTATCGTATTTCGGCACGTGTCCTCCAGCTTTACGCCGGCACCGCTTCGAACGGTAGACATCGGATTTTGCCCGCCTTGGTCTAGCCCAACCGCGGCGAAGGTCGATGAACCCCTCTGATCGAATCCTACCCCCGAACGCCAACGCAACGCAAGCGCCACGCGAAACAACCAGGATGGCCCAAAGTTATCCACAGAAAAAAACCCCGCCGGAATACCTCAGCACCACCCAATTCTAGACCCCGCCAAATCGCCTCTAATGCAACCGCAGGCCTATGAGTTAGTGGCCGCTTACTATTCAATAAAAAAAGTTATACATAAACAATTCACAGGTTTATACACGATCTATGCACAGCTTTTGTTGCAACCGCACAATCGCTCAAGAACCGCGCCGAATCACAATGAAACACCGATACATTAAAAAATAATCGAAAAACACTTGACAACCACACCGCACATTCAGAAAATGCCAAACAGCAACACAACACAACCAACACTTTAAAGGAGTGCACCGCATGAAAAAGGCTTTTTTTATCGCACTGACAATCGCCGGGATGATCGCCTCGATTATTTTTCTCGCCTGCGAACTCATCGCCACGACAAACACCGAGCGCTTGATTTTCTTGCTCGCTGAGATCGCCGCCACCATTGGCTACTTTTGGACCGCAACCCACGCAGGAGACTTTTAAATGAACCCGAAACCCATCGACGTTACACCGCGACAGATGGCCGCAGACGTTGCCCTTGCCTTGCGCGACAACGTGCCCCGCTACTACTGGGGCGCGCCCGGTATCGGAAAAACGCAAATCTTGCGCCAAGTAATCGAACGGGAAAACCGCAAATACTGCGACTTCCGCGCGATGATTCTCGACTTGCCCGACCTTCAAGGCTATGCGATCCCGCAACTTATGCGCCCCGGCGAACCGTGCCCCATGACCGGCGCGCCCGGACTCCCGCCGCCCGACTCGCCCGACGCTTGGGGTATCGTTTTTGAAGAATTGAACGGCGCCGCGCGCATGATGCAGGGCGCGCTTTATGGAACGATCTTAGAGCGTAACGGACTGCCGAAGGACAATCGCGTATTCGCCACCGGCAACCCCGCCAGCGCGCGAGGCGTGAATAACGAAATGCCCGCCCCGCTGAAATCACGCTTCCGGCACTTTAATTTGATACTTTGCCCGGATGAAACGCTGGCATACGCGCAGAGTGCCGGCTGGCACCCCTTTGTCACGGCATACCACACCATGACCGGCGGAAAGGAATGGAGCAGCTTTGACCCGAAAAGCCCCGAGGAAACGTACGCTTGCCCCCGTTCATGGGAAGATGTCAGTAAGACCCTTCATGCTGGCGCTATTCCGTCCGACCTGTTGACCCCGACCATGTGCGGTAGCTTGGGGTACGGTATCGGTCAAAAATTCGCTGCTTTCTGCCGCTTGTGGAATGAACTGGCGCCGACGATCAACGAAATGCGGACGGCGCCCGACGCTTGCCCTGTTCCCGACGACGCAGCAGCGCAATGGTTTTTGGCCGCGACAATCGCCGCGAATAAGGCCGAGGCAACCGCCAACCCCGCCGGATTTTCGGCTTGGGCAATACCTTTTCTTTGCCGCTTGCCGGATGAATTATGCGTTTTTGCAATGAACGCAGCAACCCCCCACACGCCGCAAATTGGACGCACACCGGCATTTATCAAATCATTTGCCACAAACGCGCGCTATGCAGCTTTGGCGCAATTCTGCAAATAATTCCCCCAACGATCAGGAGCGAAAAACATGAACACCAACACGACCGGAAACGCCGCCAGCCGCATGATGATTGCCCGCGTATCAATCGGCACATGGAGCGCGCGCAAACTTGACCGCGTAGCAACGAACAAGACGACGACGGACGCGGGCGCAGTATCCGACGCCGCGCGCGTCAATAAGTACCTGTTAGCCGGGCAGGACGAGCTACTTGTGGCAATCAAGAAACACGAAACCCGCACCCGCGACGAATTGAAACTTTTTACGCTTCCGTGGAATGATAACGGCGACCGCATTTTGACCATTGACCACTGGCAGAAGGTCAATCGCATCATGCAGGACGCCGCGCTTAACTTCGCGCCGCTTGTGGATTCGTTCATGGATTTTTATGCGACGGTCTACGAGCGCGCCCGCTTTAGCTTGGGCAGTCTTTACGACGAAAAAGACTTTCCGCCGCCGCATAAAGTACGCGCGAAATTCTATTTCGATTTTTCGATTGACCCGCTGCCGACGGCGCAGGATTTTCGCGTATCAATGACCGACGACGACGCGGACATGATACGGAAAGACATTGAAACGCGCGCAAACGACCGCTTCGCGCTTGCGATGCGCGACCTGTACAACCGCCTGATTGATCCAATACGCCACATTGCCGAAACCCTGCCACGGTACGAAGCCGGCGAAGTTAAAAAATTCAACGACAGCATTATCGGCAACGTGCGCGAAATTCTCGCAATCCTGCCCGGCCTGAATATCACCAACGACGCGACATTAAACGCAATCGCCGCGCGCGCTCAGGCCGAACTCGCCGGCATACACCCGCAGACATTGCGCGACGACCCGACGGCCCGCAACCGCGCGACCGCCAGCGCGCAAGCGATATGCGCGACAATGGCGCAACACTTAGGACTTGCCCCCGCCGCGCCCGTTGCAACGCCGGCAGCGCCCGCCACGCCAACGCCAGCCGCACCCGCACAGGTTTTTGACCTGTTTACCGCGCCCGTTCGCGCCGCCTAACCGGAGCCGCCGACATGACGACCAACACCAACATTTTGCAAGACCCGGCTTTCCGCGTATCAGCCGCGCGCTTGCGCTTGATGCAGGATAAAAATTGCGGACTGTTCGCGGAGATAGGTTACGCGTTGACGCACACCGCAACCGACGCGCTCCCGACGATGGCGACGAACGGCGCCGCCGTGATGTACAACCCCGCCTATGTCGCCAGCGTATCCGATGAAGAACTCGAAACCACGCTCCTGCACGAATACATCCACGTTTCCAACCTGCACCCGTTGCGCTTTGATCCGAAACGGCACAACCAACGACTTGCTAATGAAGCAATGGACTACGCTGATAATTTGCAGGTAGCCGCTTGCGGTCGAAAAATCCCCGACACTTGGTTATTCGATAAAAAGTATGACGGCATGGCATGGGAGGCGATCTACACGATTTTGAAATCCGCACAGACGCCGCCGCCCCCGCCGCCGCAGCCCGAACCGGACGAACCGCGGCAAGGCGACGACCGGCCCGACGAAGCAAATCAGGACGGCAGCGCAGACGCGCCGCAGGAAGGCGCAGACGACCCCCAGGACGACGAAGGCGGGCAGGATGATACCGACGCACCAGCCGCAGACGGCGAAGGCGAAGGCGAAGGCGAAGGCGAAGGCGAAGGCGAGGGCGAAGGCGAAGGCGAAGGCGAGGGCGAGGGCGACGGAAAGCCCGCACCGGGCAAAGCCGGCGACCGTAGCGGTGACGTTCAGCCCTTCCCTGGCAAAGACGGCCGGCCCGCCGACGACGCCGCGCGCGCCGCCGCCGAAAACGCGCTATCCGATCAGATTATGCGGATTGCACAGGCGCAACAGATGGCCGGGCACGGCAGCGCAGGACTCGCCCGCTATCTTGAGAACGCGGTGACGCCGCGCGACCCGGATTTATACGAAGCGCTAGCGCAACTGTTAGAACGCGCGCCGAACGATAGGACATGGCGCAAACCTTCGCGCCGCCTGTTCCACGCCGGCATTTATCCCGGCAACGAAGGCGAAGAATGTCCGCCACTGGTAATTGCAATCGACACATCCGGCAGCATCAACGATGCAATACTCGCCGCCTTTAACGAAAAAGTTAAGCGGGCAATCGCGGACTTCCGCCCGCGCGCAGTCACGATTATTTACTGCGACGACGACATAAACGGCGAACCGGAAACCTTCGCGCCCGACGATGTACCGACCCTCACCCCGCACGGCGGCGGCGGTACGGATTTTCGCCCGCCGTTTAATTGGGTACGTGATCACATGGACGAGCCGCCCGCCGCACTGGTTTATCTCACTGACCTGGACGGCCCCGCACCCGCCGCCGACGCGCCCGAGTTTCCGACGATATGGGCCGCGATACCGAGCAGCTACGCCCGCCCTCCTGCGTTTGGTCAGATTGTGCCGCTGATCCTATGACCGCCCACCTGATTCGCGCAGGTAAAAAAACCGTAGCGCGTTACATGCTGGAACGCTGCGAAAAACTTTACCCCGACGGCGACACCACTAATCAGCATGATTACGATCAGGCTCGCGCACTATTCGCCTCTAGCTTGGCGCAGTGGCTGCCGACCGGCCCCCGCGGCGGTGCCCGCTTGCACATCACCGAACGCGGACGGCAGGCGCTCGCAGAAAATTGGCCGGCGATGGACGGCCCGCCCACGCTTGCCGACCTGGTCAAGGAGGCTCTCAGATGACACCAAGAGAGCGCCGGGCCCAGTGCTACACGTGCGCCCACGCGTATACGATTTTTAGCCCAATCGCTCCCAACCTACATCTAGCAGCCTGCGAAATCGCGGGAAACGTGATCCTCGGCCTATGCAAGCCGCAGCCCGCGACGCTTGAGCAGATGATTGACCGCGCCGCCCTGCCGCCGCTGAAGTGAGTAACCACTAACCAGAAAATCGACGTTTTTTTAAGAAAACGCGCCGCAAAACGTAATTCGTCGCGCCCGTAAACCCGCAACACAGCTTTTTCAATTTACTTAAAAAAGGAGTCTATATATGAATCTCGCAGAAGCAATTTTGAGCATACCGCCACAGCCGCGCCGCAAGCCGGCCCCCGATCACACGCGCCACCAGCTCGACAAGCTCGACGCCTATTTTCGCGCTGGCGGTAGCCTCACCGTTACCGAAGCAATTGCCGCGTTTGGATGCTATGCACTGTCCCAACGGGTCGGCCAGTTAAGGCGCGAACAGGGAAAGCCGGTGGTATCGACCTGGGAAAACACGCCCTCCGGCGCTCGCGTTAAGCGGTATCGCTACGCGATTCAATTGCAGCTTTTGTCAGTCGAAGAAATTGGTTGAATGTTGCATAAAGCCCTTATATACTACCTTTCAACAAAAATCACACAGGAAAATAAACACATGGAAACCCATTTTAAATTCTGCGTCAATTGCAGGCATTTTCGCAATACTCCCGCAGGCGGTAACTGCTGGAATGAAAAAAACCTCGTGGCTATGCCGCCTAACATATCGCTGGTGACCGGCCTGCCCATTGATGCTCCTCGTATCCAGAAATTCGTAATTGGAAACCTTGAAGTCATGCGTACCGGCGGCGGTTACTGCGGCGAAAGCGGCCTGTGGTATGAAGTGAAAAGCCTCCCCGAAATGATCGAAGAACACATCACAACCGAAGGAGTTACGGAATGAGCCTTACCCAAGCAGAACTTGAAGAACGCAAGCAGGGCATTTTCGCCACCGACGCCGCGCCGGTGTTGGGCCTGTCGAAATATTCCAGCCCCGTCCGAGTCTGGATGGAGAAATGCGGCGATCCGATGCCGGAAGAACGCAGCGAAGCGGCGCAGGAAGCGCTCCGCATGGGAAACATCATGCAGCCCGTCGTGGCTCGTCTATATGAGGATAAATATGAAACGCGGCTTAAGGACTTGGAGGGGGTCACGATATGGTCGAAGGAACACCCATTCATGGGCAGCCATTTTGATTACGTTACTCCTGACAATAAAACACTTGTGGAAATAAAGAATTTTCACCCTATGCGTTTGAAAGAATTTGGGGAAGATGGCAGCCCGGACGTGCCGATGGATTGCCTCGTTCAGTGCGTCCATGAGGCAATCGTTTTTGGCGTAACGCGAGTCGATCTGGCGGTATTGTTCGGCGGGCAATCGTTCCGCGTTTATCCCATTACCATTGATCCGGATATTGCCTCGATGGTCGTGCAGCGCGAGGAGCAATTCTGGAAACAGGTGATCGAGCGCGTGGCTCCGCCGCCGATTGACCCCGAGGAAACCCGACGCCTGTGGCCGAGCGATACGGGCCGCGTGATGGTCGCCCCGGCAAACGTGATGAAGGACGCCAAAGACCTCGTTACCCTACGCTCTCAAATCAAAGCCGCCGAGGAGCTGGAAAAGAAGTTGATAACCAATATCCAAACAGCCATGAAGGACGCAACGATGCTGACCGCGCCAAACGGCGAGGCAATCGCGACATGGAAGCGCAGCTCAGACGGGCGCAGGGTCGATTCTGACGCGCTCAAGAAGGCCGGCCTATATGAGGAATACTCGAAGCCGGTCGAGGGCTCCAGGCGCTTCCTGTTGAAGCTGTGATGCCATGCCAAACCTGACGTGGACAGATACGAAAGTCAGCCTCCCCGACGACGATCAAACTGTACTGATCGTGATGGACGACGGGGAGGTATGGACGGGTTACATCGACAGCGACCAGTGGCGCTACGTGTCCGGCGATTTGATTGGCTCGCGTGTCACGCATTGGACGCATTTACCAGAACCACCGGAAGGAGTTACACAATGAGATTTATTGAGAAATTGAAGTGCAAGATTTGGGGGCATCTACGCGGAAAATTCAAAACCGCGCTACTCAACGACAAGGGCCAGAACGCAGGCAACGTTTACGCCTGCCCCCGCTGCGGCGACTGCTGGACGCGCAAAAGCTACCGGAGGCTCAAAAAATGAGCTACCCAGAAAATGAAGTGATGGAAGTGGATGTTGTCTTGCCGCCGCGCAGTAGCAAGCCGAGGTCGTATCCAGCGCTTTACACAATGGATGTTGGCCAGTCCTTTACCAAGCCCGCCGAGGAATACCGTCGCTTGCACAACGCCGCGCAGATGTGCAGGAAGGCGACCGGCCGACTTTTCGCAATCCGGAAATTGCAGCATAAACAGGCTGGATATATTCGTATCTGGCGCACCGCTTAACCCATAACCAATAATCACAAAACGGAGATATCAAAATGGCTACCCAAGACACCCTGCGTAACGAGCTGCAACGCAAAGAAGAAAATACCAGCTTCCCCGGCATGCTTAAAGCGTTTTTGCCCGAGATTCAGCGGGCGCTGCCAAAGCACTTGAACGGCGACCGGATGGCCCGCATTGCGCTGACCGCGTTCCGGCGCACCCCGAAGTTGGCAAACTGCGATCCGCGCTCCGTATTCGCCGCAGTCATCCAGGCCGCACAGCTTGGCCTTGAACCCGATACGATGGGCCGCGCCTATTTAATCCCGTACGGCAACGAGTGTCAGTTCGTTCCGGGCTGGAAGGGCTTGGTCGATCTGGTCAACCGCAGCGGTCAAGGCACTTGCTGGACGGGCGCAGTCTACGAGGGCGACGAGTTTGATTACGCGCTTGGCGACAGTCCTTTCATCAAGCACAAGCCGGGTGAAGCAGGGGAAGTCCTGACGCACGTATACGCGGTCGGGCGCACCAAAGGCGCGGAATGGCCGATTATAGAGGTCTGGCCGGTGGCGAAATGCCTGAAGCACCGCGACCGCTACAACAAGGTCGGCAAACGCCATTATTCGTATGAAAACGAAGAAATGTATTGCCGAAAGGTTGCCCTGCTGCAAGTCGTGAAATACATGCCCGCATCGGCAGAATTGGTTGCCGCAATTGCGCTGAACGATGCCGCCGAGATTGGCAATCAGGGCTTAACCGTCAAGGACGCAATCGACGGCACGTGGGCGCCGGCAGCGGAGGCCGCAGAAAAGGTTGCCGAATCAACCGAAAAAGTGGTTGAGCAGGAAATTAGCAACACGCAGCCAATTGCATACACCTACGCCCAAGTTGCCGACAAGATTGAAAAGGCGCAGAACTCGGAGGCGCTGTTTGAGGCCGCCGACCTTATCGGGTCGGTAGCAAACGCCAAGCATCAAGCCGAATTGAACGCCCTATACAAAAAGCGTGAATTGGAATTGGTGAAATGAAAATTCTCGCCATTGATCCCGGCACCACGCAATCCGGTTATGTCGTGTTCGATGGCGAGAAAGTCATCGAGTGCGGCATTGAGGAAAACGAAATGCTCAGGAAAAAAATGCTCAATTTACCTGTCGAACGAATTGCCATAGAAATGATTGCATCATACGGGATGGCGGTTGGTCGGGAGGTTTTTGAGACTTGCGTGTGGATAGGTCGGTTCGCCGGATATTGGGAAACCGCGCTATCGAATAATCCTGTGGAATTCGTATATAGGAAGGACGTAAAAATACACCTGTGCGGAAATCCTCGGGCAAAAGACGCCAATATCCGGCAGGCACTACTTGATAAGTTCGGGGCTGTCGGCACGAAAAAGAATCCAGGCCCTTTGCTCGGCATCAAATCACATATTTGGTCGGCGCTGGCGGTTGCGGTCACGGCCATCGAAAGGAAATCGACATGAACGAAAAACTTGAAGCGGCAATTTCATACCTGCGGTCTAGAAACATCTATGTCGTTGACGCAAACAATAAGTTTGTGCCGACGCCGGTAGCGCATACGAACGTGGCCGCCACAATGCGCCGCTACGAAATCCAGGTGCTTAAAATCAACAATATTGAGCAATTGCAAAAATGACAATCGCCCCGCTGTGCCAAGTTTGTCGCATTGAATCCGGCGTTAAGTTGGTTCCAATCACGAATGGCAAACGCAGGATTTGGAAGTGCGCCGCCTGCCTTGCCAAAAAGAACACTTCATTTATGTCGGTGCCAAATAGGAGGATTTATGGATGAATGGGATGAGGGGTATTCAGAAGGATTTGCCGACTGCGGCAGGATCGGCTTGGTGGTTGTCGTGCTGGTCATCATCTGCACAGTGTTGGTGATGCGATGAGCGACACACCAAGAACGGATGCAGAGCAGGATGGCAGCGAAACGATTGATGAAGCGTTTAACTTTGCCCGTAAACTTGAGCGCGAACTTGTTGAAGCAAGAGAGCAATTGCGGTTATGCAATGTTGACCAGTTTACAACCGCCGCTGAACTTGCCGAGGCACAGGAGGAATTAAACAGCAGGCGCAAGTTTTGTTACGACGTGGAGCAAGCCCTTGATGGGCTTAAGGGTGACTACGTTGAGATAATTTCGGCGCTGGCAGCCGCAATCAGAAAGGGGGAATGATGAATGACAAACTGAGAGCCGCCGCGCAAGCGGCGTTCGAATGGTTAAGAATTTCTTAACAGTTGGCTGTTAAGTCATCATCCCCTCTGCCGCATCTTGAACGTGCGCCACACGGTTGAGCCAGCCCTTGCCGAACACACCAAAAGTCGGCAGGGATTGGTAAAACGCTTCCTTGCCCAGGCTAAACGCCTCCAGCAATTCCACAGGATCGGCAGCGGTCGCAGCAGCGATCGTGGCCCTGCCGATACTGCCATCAGCCTTTACCTCTAGCGCCGTCTGTAGGAGCTTTGCGGCGCGACTGACGCCCATGTTCACGGCAGAGTCGAACACAACGTAATCCACACCAAGCGGCAAATCCGAACACTTGCAAGCATCCCAGTATCGCTGTTTATACAACGGCGTCACCAGCTCGGGCGTCAATGCTCGCATCTCGGCCTCGTCCACATCGCGGTTAACCCACTCTCTCCAAACATTTCGCGTCACGCCGAGGTTAGTCATTCCACCGGGATCGCGTGGATGGTTAACAAAGCCGCCTTCTGCCTTGAGAACCAGGGCAAGCGCGGATTTGAAATTACTTAACATTTTCCGGCTTTACCACACCGCCGACACCGAGCGCAGCAGCAATGCCCTGCGCCAACAGTTGATACTGCGGAGGAATCAACGGCATAACAACCATAGCGATAACACCAAGACCTGCCATTGTAGACGCTTCGCCAAACCTTGCTTTTAACCAACCCATGACGCTCTCCTTAATTAAGTTTTGCCTAATGGCGGTGGAAAATTAACGGTAGATGCTTTCATTTCTTCCTCTACCTTTGCAACAGAATCAAACATCCATTTCTGTATTTTTTCTTTGTTTGGGTAATCAATGTTGAAATACTTTCTAATACCTTTAGGTTTGTTTTCAACATCCATGTTTTCGCATATAGATTTTATAAAATCATCTATACCCATGCGTATCATTGCCCTGTATTCGTTGTATTCAATGGTAATTTCTGGATTGTGCCATTTCCTCGAAACAACAATACATGAGTGTTTTGGCATTAACTCTTTCAACTTCTTTACTTGTAAAAGATATACATCAGAATTGTCATCCATTTATTTCCATACCCCCGATATTTTGATGTATGGCGTTGCTTGCTTCCATACGCCAGAAACTTTAACAAACGGAATTGCAGCCTTCCAGACACCAGATACTTTAATATAAAACTTTTTATTTTGATATTGAATTAAATCTGAATCAAATAAACCGCCTACTACCGTATCAGGATCAAACAGGCCGCCGATTTCTACATCAGGGTCAAACCAACCTGAACCAGTAGCCGCCATGATTTATATATTGTAAATCTCTGCTTGCACCATGTTAACCGTATATGATGCAGACGCGCCACCGTTTAGAGATACACCAATGTATTTACCCGCCCACGCAGTTATATCTGATGTGTTAGTTCCGTTTGCACCTTTTAACAAACTGGAAAAACCCGTTGTTGGCTGGCTAATGCTGGATAAATGTGCAACCAATGCCGCAGATGCGCCTGTGCTACGCGTCATAAAGTCATACGTCAACAATGTCGTGTCTGTTGCGGCAGTTTGAGCCGACAAGTTCAATGCAAAATAACTAGAGTCAGAAGTTGTTGCCGTTGCGCCTACTCTTAATGTGGCGGTTAACCCCGCCGTTCCAGCCGCAGTTTTTGTTACGCTAATCCGGCATCGGTAACCTGTTCCACTCTTAAAGTTTTGCGGCGGTATAAGTATGCTTGATCCAACCAAATAAGTATCTGTTGAAAAACCAGCGGCAGGATTACCCGTGTTTGAGTTGAACAACCAGCCAGTTTGCGCCGATGATTTAATGACACCCGTGTTGGCATAGGAAGTAAACACTCCCGTCCTGTCCATTACTACCGATTCTCCGGCGTT
>Ga0114960_10003056_pt1 | contig 12879 bp, 15 predicted proteins | sample C_130625_MF_Meta_FD_92637 | JGI IMG/M metagenome (GOLD analysis project Ga0114960, IMG submission 92637) | Freshwater microbial communities from Lake Croche, Canada to study carbon cycling - C_130625_MF_MetaG | ecosystem: Environmental > Aquatic > Freshwater > Lake | place: Lake Croche, Canada... | reverse complement strand
CGCCCGCCGCCCAGCCCGAGCCCCATTGGCGGCTGGAACCAAGTGGATATTGGAGAGGTGATTGCGCTGGATATCCCGTTTTCCATCTACGCCTCCCACCAGCAATACTACCGTGCGGCGTTCGTGAAGGCGTTTGCAAACGCCACGGGTCGCCAAGTGAGCAGCGTCTACGTCACTGACTTCCAGACGTCTTCTGCGGGCACCACGCTCATCTACTTTGACACCATCCTGTTCGGCACCGACTACGACACCGTGGCGGCCAACGCCGCCGTGCACGCGTTGTTCAACGGCACCGCCGTGGGCAGCCCCGCGCTGCCGGTGCTCGTCAACGCCTTCATTGCCAACGGCTTGCCCGTGGGCGGAGCGTACTACAACGACCAGCTGGCCTCCACGCCCAGCGCGTACACCGCCACGGGGACGCCGCCCATCGCTGCGGACAAGGTTGGCACCTGGCAGCACGCTGACACGGGTGAAGTGATTGCGCTGGACATTGCGTACGGGGTGTACGCCACCAAAGAGCAGTTTTACAAGGAGGCGTTCGCCGCCGCTATGTCGTCCACACTGGGCTTGGAGCCGGACAGCGTGTGGGTGACTGACTTCCACCAGTCCGCCGCCGGCAGCGTGCTGGTCTACTACGAGATCTTGCTATCCCCTACCTCATCCACGGCCGTCACTAACACGTTCGCGGAGGTTGTGAACCTCTTCACTGACTGTCACCCTTCTACGGGCGACCGTGTGGGCTGCCCCGCACAGCCAACAGCCTGCACCTCACTGCCCTGCACCTCCACCCTGGTCACCAAGCTCAAGCAGTTTGGCCTGCCCGTCACGAATGCGTACTACAGCCAGCAGAACGCCCCAGCAGGACGTTAACAACACGACTCTATGACGCGTATTTGCATGCGCGCGGAGCCCTCACAGAATGCGCCCCCATGTCTCTCTTCCAGTCCGATTTCGCCGCCGTGCTGCGCAGCCGCGGCTTTGCGCACCCAGCCGCCACGCTCTGGGCGCTGCAGCAGATGGGCTTGGACACGGCGCTCGCCTGGCACGTGCTGCTCAGCGGTGACCCCGTGCCCGTCGTGCTTGCGGGCTGGGTCAACGAGAGAGCGCGCTCGTGCCCGCGGGACGCGCTGAGGCGCCAGGCGGCGCTGGCCACCCAGGCGATGGGCCTGCGCGCCGCCGTCACGCCCGTGCGGATATCGCGGCTGCCCAGGCCCCTGGCTGCCTGGGCGCTCGTGCGCAGCCTCATCGTCGGCCCAGAGCAGGCGGCGGACCGGCTGAACGAAGCGCGGCGGCTGGAGCGGCACGTGCAGGCGGTGGCGGCACAGCGCGGCTCCTTTCGCTGCCTCATCTGCCAGCGACAGCACGGCCACCGAGCCGCGCGCCGGTGCGTGGCGGCGCACAGCCGGCGCATTGACGAGTTGCGCGCGCCGCCGCCCAACGGGTACGTGACGCGCAGCCAGCTGATGCGCATGCTGGAGGCGGTGGGCCCGCGGCGCATCATCTGCTGAAGGCGTCCGGCAAGATGCGCGCGTACGCCGCGGTGATGCCCCCGCCGGCTGAGGCGGGCGGCGTGAGCTCCGCCGGCAGCGGCGTGGGGTCCACGGCGGAGGCTGGCGGCATCTCGCACGCCTCCAGCTCGGCCAGCAGCTCGGCATCCTCCACGCTGTTGGTGGTGCCCGCCAGCCGCGAGTTGACCAGGTCCTGCGTCTCCGCCACCTGCTCCTGGAAGCTCACAAACTTGTCAGAGAGGCGGTCAAACTTTTCGTAGATTTTGGGCGCGTCAATGCTCATGTAGACGCGCTGCGCCTCGTGGATGGTGCTCATCGTGTCGCGGAGCGTGGTGGTGTCGTTCAGCTGCTCCAGCAGCGTGTCCGTGAAGCTGTAGAGCTCGCGCGTCTTGTCGTATTTTTTCATCAGCTTGTGCTTGTCCCGCACCACATCCTTCGCCTCGCGGACGCGCTTGGCGCGCAGCAGCGCCGTCTTGCGCCGGTCATGCTCCTCAATCTGCTGCTCTAGCTGCTTTTTCTCGTAGGCGAGGAAGGAGAGCTGCTGGCTGAGCTTGTCGCGGGCCAGCTTCTGTCGCTCGCTGCTGGGCGTAAAGTAGCAGCTGCCAAAGAGCGTGCGAAAGTGCGCGGTGAGCGAGTCGCACGTAAACCGCGACATATGGTGCTGGCTTCTGGCTCGCACATATATTAAGGCGTTCCCCCCTGCCGTCTACCCATGCCCCTTCGCGGCCTCGTGAACCTGGGCAACACCTGCTACTTTAACGCGGCGGTGCAGGCGCTCTTCCACGTGCCGGCGCTCACACGGCGGCTCTTTCAACAACCCTACACTGGTGACTGCGAGGTGACACGCGAATATGGGGCACTGGTATGCGCGCTGCTTCAGCCGGCGTCGCCCGAGGAGGCGGGCGAGCCGCTGGACGATGTGCTGGTGGATGCTGTGAACGCGGGCGCGCTCGCGGCGGCGGCCCGTCACGCCAGAGCAGCGCCCGTGGACCCCTCGCCGCTGCTGCGTGCCTTTCGCGCCCGCTTTCCGCGCTTCGTCAAGGGGCGCCAGCACGACGCGGCGGAGGTGGTGGCGCTCCTGGTTGATGTCTTTGAAGAGTCGCTGGGCAAAGAGTTTATGGATCAACACTTTGGCGGCGAGACGTCGCAGTCCGTCACCTTTCTCAACCCGAGCCCGACGGCGGACAGCCCCTTTTGCGTCAGCACCGTCGTGACGCCTTTTCTGGGGCCGCATCACCTGACAGTACCGGTGCGGCGCGCGAGACGCGTGCGCGGCGCGGCGCTGACGCGCGTTGCAGAGCGACGGCCTTGATCTGGAGACGTTGCTGCATCATGCGGCTGAGCCGTCCGCCGTGCACGAGTACGTGGATGCACACAATCAAGTGCACGAGGTGGCGATGCGCGCCACATCGCTCACGGTGGTGCCAGCCGTGTGCATCTTTGACCTGGGCTCGCGGGAAGAGCACCGGGACGTGCGCCTGCCGCTCGTGTGGCGCGGTCGGCAACTGCAGGCGCTGGTGGTGCACCAGGGGGAGGATGGGCGCGGGCACTACATCGCCGCCGGGCGCGCCAAGGGGGGCGTGTGGTGGGTCAAGTCGGACACCGAGGTGGAGGCGGTGGACTCTGTGACGGATATTCACATGGCAGCCTGCCTCGCCGTCTATTGCGGCAAATTTAAAAATAGCGTATAAGTGCTTGGTCATGCCAACCGTATCATGAGCGTGGAGCGTGCGCTGTTCGGCGCGTCCGAGCCAGGCACCGTGGAGCTGAAGGACTACGTGGGCAGCCCCTCCACCGTGCTCATCAAGAAACCGCACGCGCCGCACCTCCCGAGCTGGCTGAAGCACAAGAGCAAGGCGGCCGCGGCGCCCGCGGAGGAGGAGCCCGCGGCGGAGGCACCTGCTGCAGCGCCTGCGGCTGAGGGCAGCGGCTGATTTGTATTTATGGGCCTAGAGCGTACACTTGTAATGGCAGACGTTGATCCCCTCCCCGAAGAGCCCGTGGCCAAGCCCGCCAAGGCGCACAAGCGCGCAACCGCTGTGTCGCAGGAGGCTATGAAAAAGCCGCGGCCCGTGTCGCCTGAGGTGCCTGCGGACGCCGCGCCCGCGCCGCCGTCCCCGCCCGCGCCCCCTCCGCCCCCTCCGCCGCCGCCGTCTTCGCCGCCTCGCCCAGCCACTGTGGAGGCGCCAGCGGCGTCGCCAGCTCAGGAAGCCCCCTTTGACCTCGCGGCGGCGCTCGCCGAAGATCAAGCAGTGCCCAGCGAGGAGGACGCTGCGCTGGCCGCCGCCTTTTTGCGCTGATGCGTCTCAATAAACACCGCCATGGCGGTGGCGTAAAAGTGCACGTGGGACACGCGCTCCGCCGGGTCCGTCTCGCCGGAATCCACCACGCGGGTCGGCCGCAGGTCTGGGTCCGGCGCCGGCGCCTCCGGAATCTCCACGCGGATGTCAAGCAGCTTCGGAGGCATAGCGCGACGCTTCGCGACGGGAGGCGATGAGTTCGAGTAATAGTCGAGCCGTGTACACCGACAGTCGACGCTTCAGCAGCCCCTCGTCCGCTCCCGCCGCGATCGAAAACGGTATGACGTCCCCTTGTTGCGTCGCGACGGCCAAGCGCTCCATGCTGCCATCGCCGCCTCGCTCCAAGAGGAGCAGCGTGTCTGGCGCCCAGGGTGTGTTGAGCCAGTGCCACTCGTGCTCCCCGGGCCGCAGGCGGCGGAAGCCGGCGTACAGGGTCTCGCCCACCTCGAGCTCGAGCGGCGTGGGCTGCATCTCGCCGCGCGCGGCGCGGTGGGCCGCGGCTTGTTGCCGCCCGCGGCGGGTTTTGTATCGCACGCCGTAGTTGACGGACATTGTGCTTATTTAAAGACGCTTTCTATGAGTACAATGTCCGCAAAAACGCCGCGGCTGGTCAACTATGAGCCGCTGTTCCGCAAGGCGGAGGCGGCGATGCAGACACGCGCAGCGGCGGTGCGCGGCACCACCTCCTACAAGCGCAAGCTGGACGCCATCACGGAGGCGGCATCGCGCGACGCCGTGCCCGGCGACCGCTACCTGCGCGAGGTGGAGCGGGTGCTTGACTCCTTTGAGGGCTTCAAGCGCAGCGACGCGCAGAAGGACTTTCACCGCGCCTTCATCACGGCGGTGCTGCCGCACATCTACGGCCCCGCCGACTTTGAGCGCTACGGCGAGCGCATCAAGCGGGAGCGGGGGGTGGAGGAGATGCAGCAGGAGGTGCTCGTATGCTGTCCCCGCCGCTTTGGCAAGACGACGGCGGTGAGCATGTTTGTGGCTGCGCTGCTGTACTGCGTGCCGGACACGTGGATCTCCTGTTTTTCCACGGGGCAGCGCGCAAGCACCACGCTGCTGGACCAGGCGGCGCGCTTTTTCAACACGCTGCCGGGGGCGAAGGATAAGATTCTGAAGAAAAACCAGGAGCAGTTTTTTACTCGTACGTACTTATTTCTTGCGCCACGCGGTCTGATTCGTGTTCCGCAGGTGGAACTGACGGCAGTGACATCAGACGGTTTCACAGCTTTCCGAGCAGCGTGGCTGGACTCAAGGTGCGTGCGGCTTAAGTTCCTGTCGCGTGGTTCTGACGCGCGCGCAGGGTCAAGGTGCGCTAGTATTTCCCATTCTCGCGCGATAAGGCATGCAGGAAACAGAAACGTGGCGGCAATTGACCGCATACGGCAACATCAGTTTATTTTCGGGATACTCAGTTTCGAGTCTTGGTCGGCTTAAGCGCAAAGAAACCATCATAAAGGGGTCCGTTACGGCAGGATATTACAGGACAACGCTGAAACGTGCCAACGGAAGGCACAATGTTAAAGTATTATTTCACCGTGCGGTGTGTCAAGTTTTTAACGGCGACCAACCTAGTGCTACTTGCACTGTTGACCATATCAACCGCAAACCTTCTGATAACAGGGCGGTGAACTTGCGCTGGGCAACAATCTCCCAACAACTGGCCAACCGGACGTGTCCGGTGCGAAAAAGAAACCGGCGAGTTCTGTTTCAGTCATCTCAAACGCTACTTTTCGAAAATTACGTTGAGGTTGACTCTGCGAATTCGAAGCATACACTGTCTCAGCTGAGAGACGCTGCGTCCAAAACTAGACGATGTGGCTGGCGTTCATTTGGTTTGTATTGGCGTTACAAACCACTTGACATAAAAGAGGGTGAGACGTGGGTTTCTTGGACGTCATATAACGGCGCACAGTTACGGGGAGGGTACGAACTTTCATCTTACGGCCGATTTAAGAGTAGACATCAAGTATTTGAAGGCTACTTAACGCCTTTTGGATACCGCTCGGCGGGCGTGGTACTTGCAAGTGGCAAGCACATCAACGCGTTTTTGCATCGCGCGGTGTGCGAAACTTTTAACGGCGAATCACCGTCTACGGAGCATACAGTCGACCACATCGACAGAAACCCAGCAAACAACGTCGCAGCGAACCTGCGCTGGGCGTCAAAGCAGGAGCAGTCACTCAACCGTTCTAACGCTTTACCGCAGGGGGGAAGGTGATAATTCTGGAGGTTTGCTGACAATCCTTTGTTTGCATAAGATAAGATTCTTACGCATTACGCAGGAAGCATCCCGCTTAGACGAAGCCGTTTTCACGGAAGTGTGTTTGCCGCTCTTAGGAGTCAGCGGTACGAGTTTGCTGGCGATCTCAACCCCACTCGAGGAGGTATGTCACGTGCGGTTCGTCATACTACCAGTGAGCTTACTCCTTCGCAGAATAATTTCTTCAGGTGCGAACGCGGCGCACCCCGCACCCCTGTGACTAAACTTTCGCAGCCAGCTTCTGCTTGCCAAGAAACCCAACGGCGCGCCGCTGTTCAAGAATATCACCATCGAGCTCGTGTGCGCCGCCTGCCGTGAAGCTAAACTGTTGGACTGTCCCCACATGGCCAATAAGCTGCCCGCATGGAAAAGCCAGGCCCGCGGCGAGCTGGTCAAGACGCTCATGGAAAACAACAAGGACATGTGGCTCCGCGAACAGGCGGGCGTCATCACCACCCGCGACACCGCCGCCTTTGACCGCGCCAGCGTGGACACCTGCTTTGCCGCGGCGAACCGCTTCCCCATCTTCAAGCTCGTGCCGCAGGATGACCGCCTGTACGTCAGCATTGACCCCAGCGGCGGCGGGTTTTCGCAGACGGCGTGCATGGCGGCGTGCGTGGACGCGCAGACCAAGTGCTTTGTGGTGGTGGCTGCGGATGGCTGCGCCGTCACCTGCGACGACGAGCTGGAGACGTATCTGCGTCGTTTTATGGAGGGGCTGCGCACACGGTTTCCTAACACAACCATAATTCAGGCGACGGAGGCAAACTATGGCGGAACTGTGCTTGCCAGCCGCATAGCAACCATTGTGTCCGCATACCCTCCGATACGCCACGTCTCTGGCGACAACACGACGCATCGCCGAATTGGAGTTTTTACGACTGACGTCGTAAAGGACAGGGGGAGAGTGGACGTCCAGCGCCTCTTGCGCACCGAAGTTTTGCGTTTTACTGAGGACGCCGTGTTTTTGAGTAGCAACGGCCGAATACTCGAAGAGCTGCGGGAGCAGCTGTTGGCGTTCAAGTACGTGTACACGGAGCGGCCCAACGGCACCGTCAAGGCGGCTCTGAGCGGCAAGGGGTACGGGAAAAATGACGACCTGGTCATGGCGCTCATGCTGCTCGCGTACTGGTCAGCGTATAGTTTGTCTACCCCGTCGTGCCTTTTGTGATTGAAACTACGTAGCCGCAACGACACTAGGCAAAATAGCGTCTCCGTCCCCGCGCTCTGCCTGCACCGCCGGTGGGGGTCCTCTTTTCGCCACTTGCAGCGCCGCGTACCGCTTCGCTCTCTTCACCTCTTTCTGCAGCTTCACCTGCCGCGCGTAATGCGCACATTCAGCGCGCTTCCTTGACAGATCCGCCCATCGCGCCGAGCGTTCCGCCTCGGCGTCTTGCTCCGCTGTATCCGGGGCGCTGAAAGAGAGTTCCTGCGTCGCCTCCTCGTCCGACGCCTCCTCCGGCGTTTTGCAGGTTGCAGCCTCCAGATCACACGGAGAGTGAAGCGGCGGGATAGGGGTTACGTCGCCGTCAGACTTTTCGTGCAGACGCATTTGCCACCCATCCGCACCGGGCAGGCGCGGCGTATCATAGGGGTACCAACGTTCCCACGATCGCCAGAGAATTGTTGGCGGTGTGGATGTGCCGTAGCCGCGGGGGAGCAGCAACCGCGCCGCCTGGGGCCACGAAAATTTCCAGGTCTCTGGCCGCTCGCATTGCGCGCGCAGGGTTGCCATGACGGACTCCAAGTCTGAGCGCAGGAACGTCCTTTCTGCAAACTCAAAAGTCTCATACGCCGCCTGGCGCTTACAACGGCGGCTGCGGTGAGCCTTTACCTCCCGGTCGCCCGGCGCCAAGCCGGCAAAAACAGCGGTTGGCGCACCCTGCGCGAGCGGAAAGGCTGCACACGCCGCCACGAATGACTCAAAGAAATGCACGTCCGAGGGCGCAGGGGTACCCGTCGTTGGTGCCAAGGCTAGGGTTCCTGTGCTCGCAGGGGTTGCCTGCGGCCCAGCCGCCACTGCCCGCGCGGGCGCAGGTTGCTCAATAGAGTGGCCAGGAGAGCCCCGCGCGGGCGCGGCAGCAGCTGCGGAAAGGGGCGTGGCAAGGGGTGGCTTCTGCTTCAGCAACTCCACAATTGGTTTCGGCTGCTGCCTGAGCCTCGCTTCCGTCGCCTCCGCGTCGGCGAGAGCAGCCTTAAGATGTTCCACACGCCTTGCCGCCTCTGTCAACCGGGTTGCACGCTGGGCGGCACTCAGCTCCTCAACCATGCGAATCATGGAGGTTGGAACAGCAGCGTAGATCTCTTGCAGCAGTCTGTTGTGGTGCTGCGCGTCCAGAGCCGTCGCGGGGGCAAGCTGCTCAACAGGGCCGCCGCTGTGTGAGACGTGCACGACGATGCTGCAGTTCACGCCAGCCTCTTGCAGGGTTTGTAGGGATGGAAAGGCAGCACAGGCGGGCAAACTCTCCGCCATACTTCCCGGATGGCGCGTACTAGCGTTCGAACCGGAGTGCGGAGTCGCGCGCGGCGCGCTCATCGCGGCATTCACTTGATGCTGCGTGCGAACTGGTCGTGAGATTCAAACTTTGCTAGGAGACGGATACGTCAACACGGGGTCTTGCGGCGTCCCGTGCCACGGGCTCGGGGGCGGAAACTGGGTCACGGATGAGTTTGAGCCGGCTGCTGAAGCAACACCCTCCCGCGTGGGGCTGCTGTCTGGCGACGAGTCCAGCGGCGCATCCGCGAGCGTGGGGCTGCTGTCCGGAGATGGTCCCGCCGGAGGAACATACCTCGTGAGGCTGCTGTCTGGCGATTCACCCGCCGGAGGTACCTCGCGCGTGGGGCTGCTGTCTGGTTGAGCGACTGGCTGACCGTGTAAAATTTGAAAAAACAAGCTCAACGGAGACGGCGCGGGCCCGGGGGCGGGCGCAGGCGCGGGCGCCGTGGCGGGCGAGGGCGCGGGTGCCGGCGCAGCCAGATAGGCTCGTTCACGCGCCGCGCGTGACCTAGGAGGGAAATCCCACACCACCTGCGGTCCTTCGGAGCTGTCGCTCGTCTGGCTTTCAGGACCAAACAGAGACATATGAGTTGCTTACACACTGCAGTTATACGCGAGTGATGCTTAATTCTCCTCCTCCTCCTCCGAAGAGGAGGAGACCTCCTCCCTGCGCGCCCGCTTGCGCTTGGCTGCGATCGCCGCCAGGCCCGCGGTGCCCGGCTTGACACGGCGCTGCGCCACCACCAGCTGCCGCTCCGTCTGAATGCGAAACGAAAAGATGCGGCGCGCCGCCTCAGCGCGCTCCGACGGCGGCACCATCAGCGCGGCGCGAAAGAGGTCCTTCTGCGTGTCCAGGTAGGTGGTCAAGATCTCGATGCGCTCCAGCTGCTTGGAGCGCTCCGTGTCCACGCGCATCAGCTGCGCCGCGTACTTGGCGTCGCTCATGGGCTCGTACGCAACGCCCAGCATGTACGTCATGCTGACGGCGCCGCTGGGGTGGCCGTAGGGGATGCGCTTGATGCTCGGCACGCCGCCCGCCAGGCGGGCGAGGCGCTGCATGCGCAGCGCCGACTCGCCGTAGTCGGCCAGCTTGGCGCGGGCGCCGCGCAGCGCGTCGTTCTCGACGTGGCGGATGTGTCGGAACTCCTCCAGGAACATGGCAAAGGAAGCCACCTTGTGCGCGGTTGGCCGACCGCTGTACACCTCGCACGCCATTGGCCACAGGCCACCCGCTGCGGCGCGGTACCCGCGATCCAGCGCCGCCAGGATGCGCGGGTCCTCAAAGGGGATGCAGAGGGGGTCAAACTCCACCTCACCGCCCGGGCACACCATCCGCGGCGCGTCCAGCGGCGGCGCCTCCAGACCGCGCGCGGTGCGATCCGCCGCCACCCGCGCCCGCGCATCGGCGCTCAGGTGGAAAAAGTAGGGGTTGTGCACCACGCCCGCCTCCTCCTTGCCCGTGCGCCAGTCAAAAACGCAGTGGCAGTTGGTGCACATCATCTGCGGGCAGCCCTCTGAGCGCATGATGGCGGTGTGGCACCGAGGGCAGCCCTTGGTCTGCGCCAGCACCACGCGCGCGGTGGCGCGGGCGCCCGGCGCGCACTCGTGGTCGCCCTCCACCTGCACGTGGCACTCCAGGCAGAAGCGCGCTTCGCAGACGAGGCAGTCGCCCACGTTGGCCAGAAAGACGCCCGCGCAGTCGCCCACGCTGCACTTGAGGTAGCGTGCCTCAACAGGACGAGGCGCCGGCTCCGCCACGGCAGCCGCCACGCCCGCGGCGCCCGCGGCGCCCGCGGCGCCCGCGACGCCCGCGACGCCCGCGGCGCCCGCGGCGCGGCCGGGCGTCTCGTACAGATTGATGGACTTCATGCGCGCAAGCAGCGCGTCCGACCGCACCGCCTTGCTGTGCACCGAGGCGAGCTCCATGTCCTTGAGCTCGCGCTCCACCACAAGGCACTCGTTGCGAACCTTGACGAGCGCCTTTTTCGCCGCGTGGTTGAGGACGCTCTCCTGCGCCACCGCGTGCAGCCGCTCCTTGGCGGCGTACACGGACTGCTCCTTGTCGTGCAGAGGCGCCAGCGCATTGACAAATTCGGCGTGCATCGTCTTGAGCTCGCGCATGAGCGGCATGACCGTGGTCATGGTGGCCAGGTTGTGCGCCGCGTCCGCGCGCACCAGCGACTCGCGGCGCTTGTCCTCAAAGAGCTTGACGGCGGCTGAGTTGCTGAAGCAGCCCTGGAGGTTGGACATGTCCAGCGCCTTGCGGCAGCTCATGCAGGACGGAGTGCCCTGCTGGGAAGCGAACCAGGTGCCGGTGCAGGAGTTGCATGCCACGTACTTGCAGTGGGTGCAGCTGAAGCAGCTGGGCTTGTTGTCAGTGCAGACGCCGCACTCAGACATGGTCACGTGTAGACGAGGGCAAGGAGTGTTGTTATAACACGTATAATAACTTTCCCGTTACTCGCTCGGGGGGTGTTTTTCGTGCACGCTGGACGAGACGTCCAGCGACCGGCCGAGCCGCGACCGAGGGTACGGCTTGGACTTGTGCGATGCGTGCTCAACATTCTGCGGCCGCTGCGTCGCAACGTAGAAGGCGAACGGCAAAACCAGTCCGATGACTGCGAACAAAATAAAAACCATCAGCGCCACGGAGGACACGGCGGGCGCGGCAGGTGAGCTGACTGTGATTTGCACAGTGCCCCCCAGCTGGCCACCGTGTTGCGCCGTGTCGGAGAATGCGTATTTTGTCGTCGCGCTGCACACGGACTGCTGTCCGCCCGTAAAGTTGAAACACGTCTGCACGAGCGTCGCCTTGACATCATTCGCCATGTCCGTATTTGAAAACTGGATGAAGGAGCACGTCCCGCACGCCGTGTCATACCCGTCGTCGTTGCTCACGAGAATCGCTTGGTTGGCGTCAACCAGCGAGAGCAGCGTATCCCCTTGGCACTCAGCCCCCGGCAGCACGCACCCTCCGGCGGACAGCGTGGCCCCCGCCGGGATGATGACGGGGCAGGCGGGCCCGTCGCACGAGCGCAGGGACGTGTCCAGCGCACGCGCGCTTCCCATCAGCAACACGAGGAGCGCGATCATTTCACTCCGTGTGTGTTTCATTATGACTCTCTAGTTTATACGGAGCGACCGCAAAGGCTAGTTCACATAGTCTATTTTCGTCCGGCCTGCACACCTTGACTCTGCGAGCGGCACGCACCCTTGTCTCAAAAGCAAAACGACGGGTGTGCCGCGCGTGTTGTTGTAGCTTCCGTAGACGCACGGCGCGGTGACACATCCCACCGCCTGCTGCAACGTGTTCCCGGACGGCTCCACGAGCGCGACGCCCGTCGTTCCATCACATCCAGAGTCGCACGAGCTCCGGAGCGTGAGACCGGTGTAGGCTGGCACGGTGACTGCACAGGACGCATATTTTTGGTCAGACGACAGCGCAAACGCCGGGCACGCCGCGTGCAGCACAGAGAATGAGTATCTGGTGTGGCCAGTGCACGTCTGGTTTCCGCAAGACACGCGGAGCCGCAGCGCAGTGTCCGCCCCGAAGAGTGGTGAGTCAAAATGGCCGCACCCGCTCGTGGACAGCACGGCGCCCGTGTCGCTCAGCACGCTCACGCTGGCCGGCGTGCCAGACGTGCACGCGAGCACGCCCTGCACGGCTGTGTCCTTGGGGACTTTGATGCGGCACTCCGAGGTGTCCAGGCCGGGGTACAGCGCAAACGGAGGGCAGCCCGTCTTGACCAGCGGCTGCACGCTCTGCCGAACGATGCCGCTGCACGCCGCGGAGCCAGCCTCGTAGTCGCTCGTGCCGTTGTCGCACAGGAGGCGGAGCGCGTACCGCACGGGGGTTTTTGTTGGGTTGCTGAGCGACCGCATGGTGGCACAGCCGCCGCAGCCCGGGTCCGGCCCGGCGTGCGCCAACACGTTGCCGGATGCCTGGATGACTCGCAGCGCCGTGCCGCCCGTGCACGTCGCCCCGTCCACCACCGACGGACACGTGGAGACCACCGACTGCGTGCCGGGGGGGAGCGTGAAGTAGCATGTGTACTCTTTCTGGGTGCTGTAGAGATTGAACCAGCTGCACTCACCCGGTCCTGCATAAATTGGCAGGCTGTGGTTGACGAAGGGGGGCTGCGGCGATGGTGAGGGCGGCGGCTGCGGCGGGCTCGGGGGGGATGGCGGTGGCGGCGGAGTTGGGGGTGGCGAGGGTGGCGGCGGACGCGGGGGCGGTGAAGGCGGCGGCGGCGGCGGACTTGGGGGCTGCGGACTTGGGGGCGGCGGCGGAACAGGCGGCGGCGG
>Ga0114960_10003053_pt1 | contig 12885 bp, 13 predicted proteins | sample C_130625_MF_Meta_FD_92637 | JGI IMG/M metagenome (GOLD analysis project Ga0114960, IMG submission 92637) | Freshwater microbial communities from Lake Croche, Canada to study carbon cycling - C_130625_MF_MetaG | ecosystem: Environmental > Aquatic > Freshwater > Lake | place: Lake Croche, Canada... | reverse complement strand
GCAGCTGAACTCCTCGGTGGTCACGCGCTCAGAGGCGATCTCGGCACCACCGACCTCGGTCTCGATCTTGGACTTGATCGAGGCAACCCAATCAATCGCCTGAGGAATGAAGGCCATGTCCTTCATGTACTGAACGGCAATCCGATCGCCGTTTCCATTGAAGGTCGAGCGGAACTGCGGAGGATTACGAGTCACCATGACGTACTTCTTGAGAGCATTGAACTCGATCGTGTCTGTCTCCGGCAACTGACGGAAGGCCTTGGAGATCCGCTCCTCGTCCCAGGCAGCGATGGACTTGAAGGGAATCACGATACGCTCAATCGGACCCCGAAGCAGGTTCATGAGATACGCAATCTCATTCGGACGATTGATGACTGGCGTTCCCGAAAGAGCCACGACCTTGCAACGCTTGGCCCGGTATATCGAATCGTAGAGCTTCACACCGCTCTCGGATTCGTTGATGACGCGCGAGATGAGGTTATGGACCTCGTCGATGATGACCACACTGTCGTCGTACATACCCGGCTGAATGTACTTGTCGATATTGTTCTTGCTCAGACCATTGTACTTGATGATATTGAACCGATTCTCGATGAGATCCTTGATCTGCTCGCGGATAACACCCTGCACGTTCTTAGGCTGAGCAGCAAAGTTCGGGTCACCGCCAGGAACCGTGGTGAAAAACCGCTGGTTCTTGTCCAGAAACTTATCGGAGATTCCCAGCTTCTTCGCTTGTTCGCGATTATCGGGATTCAGGCGGTTCTCGACCCAGTTCTGCTCGACAGCATAGACCGCATCACCGCACTTCAGAATCTCCTCAAGATAGTTCTCCTCCAGCGAGGCAGGGACCATGATGTAGACCTTCGAGGTCGAGAGCAGAGACTCGGCCACGCCGATGGACGAACAGGTCTTGCCCGAACCGAGTCCGTGGTATACGAGAATACCCCGGTAAGGCGTCTCGATCTTCAGGTAATCACGGATGATCTTCTGGTAAGGAAAGAGCTCACGAGTGTTCCCCGAGGTCTGCTTCCAGCAGAGATCCACATCCTTGTCCTCCTCGGACAGCGGATCCTTGTCCTTCTCTCTGTACTTCATGAAGACACGTGTGATGGCATCGGCAAATGCCTTCCGATTGGGAAGGACGTACGCCCGACTCATTGTCTTTCCCGCCGAAACATTTGCGTTGCTGATAAACAATGGATCTCACTCGGCGGAATCATCGGATGTGGATGATTACCATCTACCTCTTCTTAGTGGCGGCCTTTCTGTACGTGAAACCGTCCGTTGCCTTTGGGCGTAATGGACGGATTCGTCCGTTTGGGACGACAGATCGGGAATCGACGGTGTTCCCTGTGTGGTGGTGGATCTTTGCGTTAAGTGTGATTGCGTATTGCACGACGGTCTACCTGGCAGGATTCCGCTTCACGTCCTAGTCCGAAGGAAGTTGTAGTGGGCAGCCACGACGTCGATGTACACGTGCCTGTCCTTGAAGCGCGTGTAGATGTCCTCAATAAACAGACCGTCGGCCCAATAGGGGTCCTCTTGCCAGAGATTGCACATATGACGAGGCACGATGTACTGAGCTGTATCGATCTTGCGAAGACGGGGTTCGTGACCACTCAGAACACCGTTGGGCTTGTTGGCAAACATCTCGTTGCCAGACTGATCCCAGGTATAAAAGTGGTCCTCATCGAACCGATCAAGAAGAGTCCAAAACTTATGATGAACGATATTGTCGTCGTCGAGAAAGTACACCAGTCCCTTCTCGACCATCTTCAGAGCCACGTTACGCTGACTGTTTCCCGAGCAGGTTCCCTCGGGACTCACATGACCCAGCTCGAGAATCTTCGGATGACGAAACAGCGTGGGATACATGCCCTTCGTCTTTGTCGTATCGTGAACGATGATCCACTTGTCCGTCTTCGTGAAATCAATCGAATCAAAAAGCCTGTAAAGGTTTTGAGGTCGGGAGCAGGGAGTAATAAGGGTGAGCATTGTTTGATATTTATGCCTGTGTTTAGACAGTTTCGAAGGTTGTGGCGATACTCTTGAGTTGATCAAGCATCGCCTGACGCTGAATGTGATGGGGCCGAATCAGGCTCTCACACTCGGCAAAGGTCTTCCACGCAATACCCGAGATCTCACGGCGTTGCATCGGTGTGAATCGCTGGTGAAGATTGACCTTGTTCGGATCCGTGATCACTGCCACGAAGTATACGTGGCGATACTGGATGTGATTGAGACCCTCGAAGGTCTCCTCCAGTCGGATATTGCGTAGGACCAGGTAAGCATCGCGGTCGACATTGGTCTCCTCGTTGAACTCGCGAATCGCACAGTCGACATCTGTCTCACCACGAATGCGCCGGCCCTTGGGAAAGCCCCACTCGGGCTCGGGATAGACAGAGGGGTGCGCTTCGACCAGGGCCTTCACATCGAGACGGTTGAAGCGCTCGCGAGAGACCATGAAGTCAGCGGAGGCATGATCGTCGCCCCACATCGAACGCCACAGAGACTCAAACGCCTGAGACTTAACCGCCGTCTGCTCCTCGATGGTCATGTTCTGGATCAGACGACCCACATACTGCTGATCTTCAGGATCGTACTTTCCACGCATGAACTCGGCGAAACTCATGCTGTCCTTGCGTCGTATCATCAGGACTCTCGCCTCGTTCGTCTTCACAGGTAGGCTGGGCTTATCAACAAGAATGATCCCACAGGAGAGGACGGGATCGGTGCAACCACGGAAGAGGTGACCCTTACCACCACAGTTGTTGCAGTACATTGCTGTCATTGGCTTTTGTGGAGATAGAGTCCGTTTTTCCATTGACTCTTTAATAAAGTTCCTTTGTAAACGATAAATAATGGGAGGCTCCACATCTAGAACGCAGTCGCCAATCTATGGACCTGTCCTCGGACCGTCCATGCTGGTCCCCCAGGCCCCCACCGTCTCCTCGTTTAACTCACTGAACATCGTCTCGAAGATCCTGGTTGTTCTTGTGGGCACCGGACTGATCGCCCTGTCTGTCTACATCATCTATCGCGTCGTTGTGGCCAACACGTCGTCCAAGGATGATAAGACCGCTCCATCTACGCCAGCCATCACCTCTGCATCCTCGGTTGACCAGGCACCGATGGCAGTTGATGGTAAGTCAGCCACCATCATTCCGGCAGCCAATGTTCCTCTCAACTCGGGATCAGACTACGGGATTCAGTTTTGGATGTACATCAAGGACTGGAACTATCGCTTCGGCGAGGCCAAGTCGGTCGTCATGCGTACAGATCCGACCAATCCGATGACAATCAATCCCAATATCTCGCTTCACCCTACAGAGAACAGTCTTGATATCAACGTCTCGATCTTTGGTAATAGCTCGACGTCCTCGGGTGCCTCGAATCCTGCCCCGGCGAATGGTGCTGGAGCTACAGGAGACAACTTCACCGTCACGGTAGAGAATGTGCCTCTTCAGTCGTGGTTTGCCGTCTCCGTGACCTGCTTCCAGCGTAACATTGACGTGTACATCAACGGCAAGCTGGTGCGTTCTGCGGTGCTTCCTGGCGTGGCTCGTCCGGCAGTGGGCGATATCACGATCGGCGCTAAGGGTGGCTTCTCTGGCAGTGTCTGTACTCTGAAGACCGCGGGCAACATGCTGGGTCCGGCCGATGCTGCAGCCTTTTACGCGGCGGGAACTCCCTGCTCGTCGTTTGTCCAGGGAAGTGGCGGGGGCACGGATAGCGCGAGCTCGCTCAATATCTTCGGATACAAGATCAACTTTGGAATCACGGATTCCTCGGGTAAATCGGTGGCAGGATTTAGCACCTAATAGTAATGCGCATTCTACTCAAATGTCCGACTCGGTCTCGGCCGAAACAGGTCGTGAATGTTTTAAAACGATACATCGAACTCGCAAATAGAAAGGATCTCCTGGGTATTTGCGTTTCGTGCGATAACGATGACAGCACCATGAATAATGGAGCGGTTAGAAGCGAGCTAATGAACGTTCTTGAACCCGTTGCATGGAAGGCCATGCTTTTCGGTGATAATAAGACGAAGATCGAGGCAGCGAATGCTGATATGCAGAATATTCCTTGGGAGTGGGATATCGTAATGCTCATATCCGATGACATGTCCCCTCAGGTTCAGGGGTATGACGAGGTGATCCGCTCGTACATGCTGTCTCGATTTTCGGACACGGACGGAATCGTCTGGGTCAACGACGGAACACAGGGGCGCAATCTGAACACCCTCTCGATCCTCGGTCGGCGCATGTATCATCGGTTCGGATACATCTACCATCCCTCGTACAAGAGCCTCTTTTGCGATACGGAGTTCACGGATTACTGTACGCCTGAAAACTCGGTCTATATTCCGTACTGTCTGATTCGGCATGAGCATCCGGGTACAGGATTTCCTGAACGAGGAGATGCTCTGTATGCAAAGAATCAGTCGTACTGGAGTCAGGATATGTATAACTACATCTCTCGCAAGACCTATGCCTACGACTGGAGTATTCTGATTCCTACGATCACAGGACGTGAGGCAACCCTACAGCGTCTTCTTGCCTCGATCAACGAGAAGAAACTCCGTATCTGCCCTGGACTGTGCATAGAGATCTGTCTCTCCTTCGATAACCGAGAGATGTCGATTGGCAATAAGCGTCAGCAACTCATGAAAGATGCCCGAGGCAAGTACATGTCCTTCATCGACGATGACGACGATGTCACTGATGCCTACTTCGAGGACGCTCTTGCCTGTATCCAAGGTGGATTTCATGTATGTCGCCTTCGTGGTCAGATGTCCGAATACACGTTCACTCACAGCATCGATAACAAGCTCAACGAGCCCATGGCCCGTGGAGATGTGTTTCTACGCCCACCCAATCACCTCAATGTGATGTTGACTGACATGGCAAACCTTGTGTCGTTCAGGGACGCTACATACGGCGAAGATCTGGACTGGACGATTCGTCTTGCAAAGACGGGATTTTTGAGCACTGAATATCAGTCCGATGAGGCACGAATTCATTACATCTATAATTTAGGCGGGCGCAAGGTCCATCCGTCCACCCTTAAGACACAGAGGGAAACAACGTACGAAACCATGTTAAAGACGATCTTCACTCCAGCGGGCGCAGTGATGCCCACGGAAACACCCCCGCCCAAAAAGACGGGTTTACGCTTGACAGCAAGAGGGTTTGTTTCTAAGTAAACAACAATGAGTGTGTTTGGATCTGTGGCCCTCGTGGTGGCCATCGTTATTGTTGGATATATCATCTACCGACTTGTCTATGGAAATAAGCCTTCTTACGGACCGCCCGATGCTACGGTTCTGGTCTCGGGCTCGATGGCGGGTACAACGTCCTCGACGTCGGATGGCGACATGCCACGTTCGTACAACCAAAAGCAGGGTATTGCCTTTACCTATGCCTGCTGGATCCTCGTCAACGACTACACGGTGAACTACGGAACACGTCGGGCTATCTTCACCAAGGATGATTGCCCCGGTGTCTACCTCGACACCACCTCGAACGGTATCGTCATCGCGGTTGACACCTACGGTGCAAAGGAGACCATTCTTATCGACAATATGCCGGCAGCCAAGTGGATCCACCTCGCCCTGGTGGTCGATCAGGATGCGCTGGATGTGTACATTGATGGTGTGCTCAAGCAACACCATTCTCTGGCCCAGCTTCCAAAGCAAAACACAAGCCCGGTTAAGATGGGTTCATCTTGGGATGGTGTTCTGGCGCAACTGTATTACTATCCTCGGTGCCTGACGGCCGTGGATATTCAGACTCTGGCAGCAACAGTGCCGACAGACGATCTGAAGAAGAAGCCGGCTGGCCCTCCCTACTTTGATATGACATGGTACACGGGGCGTTTAACTTCTCAGTGAGGAGTAATGAGCGCAGGTGGTCAAAACACGTCGACTCTTACGGGAATCCAGGGGATGCGTCTTCGTGAAACCTCTGATGTGACGAATCAGATTCGTGTGCGGGCTATGTACCAAGAGTTCAGTCCTACGACACGCAATGCAGTTCAACCCCGCATCAAGAACAGCTACACCAACTACCTCCAGTTTCTGCAGGGATACAAGGAGGTTTCGTCCGGTGTCGAGCAGACTACGGCTGCCAACGGGTCCTGTATCGCGTGTGCGGGACTGCCGTACAACGCACCTCGTATCTCGGGTGCTGTAGGAGCCACTATCCTCACCTTTGCGAACCCGTAAACCTTACAACTCCTTAGACGACTTTACTTCCATCGTCTTTGTACGCTTCTTGAGCGTCTTCCGAAGCTTCGACCTCACCTTCTTCTTCGACGCTGTCGTATCACGAGGGTTGTACGTAAAGAAGTACTTGATGAAATCAGGCGACGACTTATTCTTCGACAAATCTGTATACAACTCGGCCTTCTGACGCTTCATCGCGATAAAGCTTTCCTGCGTCCCAATGCAATCCTTGGGAATCAGGACATCAAATCGGCGCTTCGTGTTGGACTTGGCGACATCCATGAGATTCTGCGCAATACACAACATGTTGGCGATGTTGGTCTGATCGGGACCGAACGAGTAAGCATAGGCAAAGAAGAACTGGAGAATGGTCGGAATACTGGCCACCCGAATCCCGTTCTTCAGAGTGTGATAGCTGTGGCACGCCGAGGTCTCATAAAACCGAATCACTGAATCACCCTCCTCATTAATCACCGAATACCGACGAGGAAGGATCTCTGTCTCCTCATCGAGCTTCACCATCTCACCCTTCGTGAGACGCTCAATCGTGTCCTTTTCCGCCAGCAACATCACCGGTGTCGTCCAGTTCTTGCGAACGTGGATCTCGTAAGCGGTCACACCCAGAAGAACCACAGGTTCCTCCTTCAGCAAGGTCTCAATCTCCTTCTGTTGCTTGTCCGTGATCTCCTTGTGGTATTCTGTCTTCTCCTTCGGGCAGGTCGAGGGGTAGTACTTGTTGAGCAGTTGCAGACGGGAATACACCTTTTCCCAACGGCTCACATCACCACGAGGACGGGACAGTTCAAGGTACATCGACATGCGCAGGAAGTTCGGGGGAACATAGTGAATCTTGTCGATCACCTCGGACTCAGTCCACAGGTTGTCGAAGATCTTCTCATCCAGAAAGGTGATATCCGCCACACCCGTGAAATCGGCAAAGACCTTGAAGGTTCCGACGTGCACACCCGGACGGACCTCAACATTCTCCACGCCAGCCGTGGCAAGTTGATTCGCCACCATGACCGAGTGTTCCTGAGGCGTCTTGCTGAAAAAGTCGTAGTCGGGAATGTCGCGCTCGGGGTCGTAGAAGCGGTCCTTCTTCGGCAGAAGGTTGTTGATAGCCGTACCACCGTAACACATGACGGGATGGTGCTTGAGGAAGTCCTCGACGACGCCGAGACTGCGTTGAATTCCAGGGTCTGCCGCCGACCGCTTATCGTTTTCTACGGTCAGCTCCTTGACCAGGGCGCTGATGTCGTCCATTATAAAATGGAACTTACTTTGTTTTAAATGTTGGAAGGCATCAAGAATGCCCCCCAAACGGTATAATCTTCGCAAAAAGACGGCCCCTGTGGTGTGGGTCGACGACGACACCCTGAAGACCAAGGAAGAGGAGGACGACGAGTCTGACTCCGATTTCATGGACGAGGAGGGTGAGTCGGGAGACGAGGCTGATGATGAGACCGAATCTGAGATCGAATCCGAGGAGGAGGAGGAAGAGGACGACGATACGATGGGTCTAGAGCGGTTAAATATCCCCAAGGGAGCCAAGGTCTCTGTGAAACTTCACATCCACACCATTCAGAAGGGCGGACCTTCTCGGATTGACATCGAGGAGGAATCCGAGGAGTCGGAGTCGGATGAGGACGACTTCATCGATCATCTGATGAGCAAGTACGTTCCGAGCCATAAGATCGGCAAGTCCTCGAAGAAGGAGAAGGCCGAGTCCAAGGACAACAAGCCGGCTCTGGCTCTGAATCACGAGGAGGAGGAGTACTTCGAGGAGCTTCCCAAGGCCAAGAAGCGGAAGTACAACGAGCAGATGAAGAACCTCGCTAAGCTCGTCAAGGACGGCGAGGTGCCTCAGAAGTTCCGTGTTCTTGCTCTGCCGATCAGTGATCATCTCAAGGCCACCGTCATCCGCAAGATCGATGTTCTCAATCAGATGGAGCCGGACTCGGGTGAGGTCCACAAGCTTCGGACCTGGGTTGAGGGCTTCCTTCGGGTACCGTTTGGAAACGTGGTGCCTCTTCCGGTTGACTTCAAGAAGAGCCCCGAGGACTGCTCAAAGTTCCTCTCGAATACCAAGGAGACCCTCGACAAGGCCGTCTACGGTATGGAGCCCGCCAAGACGCAGATCATGCAGGTCGTAGCCCAGTGGATTGCCAATCCCTCCTCGGTGGGCAATGTGATCGCCCTCAAGGGCCCGATGGGTGTGGGCAAGACCTCATTCGCCAAGCACGGTGTGGCCGAGGTTCTCAAGCGTCCCTTCGAGTTCTTCTCTCTGGGCGGTGCCTCGGATGTGGCGAACTTTGTGGGTCACTCCTATACCTACGAGGGTGCGACCTGGGGCCGTATCGCCGACGCCATCATGACGGCTCGGTGTATGAACCCTGTGATCTACTTCGACGAGCTTGATAAGGTCTCGTCCACGCCTCACGGCGAGGAGATCGTGTCCATGCTGATTCACCTGACGGATCGGACGCAGAACTCTCAGTTTCATGACAGGTACTTTGCGGGTGTCGATTTCGACCTCTCGCAATGTCTGTTTGTGTTCTCCTTCAACGACGAGTCCAAGGTTCACCCAATTCTGAAGGACCGTATGCAGGTTATCAACTGCTCGGGTTATACGGCGGAGGATAAGAAGGTGATCGTGGAGAAGTATGTCTGGCCTCAGATACTGGATCGTCTGAACATGTCCTCTGATCTCAAGATCTCGGAGGAGGCCATCAAGTCGATGATTCAGGAGTACTCGAGCGAGGAGGAGGGTGTTCGTATGCTCATTCGTGCTGTCGAGACGCTGGTCACTCGCATCAATCTCCTGCGTATTGCGGATGAGACGACGGCCAAGAGTTACAAGTTCTATATGCCTCTCAAGCTTCCGATAACGATCACGCCTGAGCACACTAAGCATATTCTTGCCGATACGGCAAAGCAGATCAACGAGTCCTGGCGTCACATCTACGTATAGATCCAGAATAGCTGACTCGTATCAAAGCTCACGATCACAGGATTGTCGTCCATGGTCGATACACAACACGTAGCCCTCGTTCCCTTGATAGCCACACCCAAACAATACTCAATCGTTTTTTGCCTGAACACAAACGGATTCGAAATTCGGATCGGCTTGTAGTTCTTCGAATCTAGAATCACGAAGCAGTGAAAGTACTTGCGAGGAGTCGAGTACTCCACGAAGTGGACCAGTGCCCAGAGTTCATTGCCCACCCTGACCGGTACAGCTGATCCACGGAAGTGGTTAAAGATCCAGGGTGTCGTATGCGAGGTATGAATCTTGAGATCAGGGCCCTCGAACGTACCGATCTCCATCGGAGACCAGCGATAGATTACGTCATCGGTGCCATTCACTGGAATCCAGTTCTTTTCGCATTCCTGCTTCTCAGGAGAGTTCATCACAACGCAGTCCGAGTAGGTCGCCGAGTCCACGTTATAGGTTCCGCGAACGATGCGGATCTTTTCGCTGTACTCAAGGGAGGTCGCCACAAAGGACATGACTCCCTTGGCGTTCCGATAGATACGAACGTCTTCCAGACCCTTGATGTGTGCATCACGACGGGGCAGAGTCACAGAGCCGTCATTCATCAGAGTCGGAACTCCGTTGTTCACAACGACATTCTGAGTACGAACGTGATTATTTGTGTCGTACTTCCCATTCTTCATGATGTAACTGCCATCGGCATGGTTGATCATGTAGTTGACAAATCGAACATTGTGGACCTCATCGCATACCGAGATCGAGGAGGGGTGAAAATCAAAGCCATGCATATCGCGTATCAGCGGATACGTTCGGACCTCGCTCTTGAGAGGTTCAATGTAAAAGGGTAGGTTCGAGTAGACACTGAAATTCAGATGCGAGTCCTTCAGCATGTACTTCATCGACGCCTTAAGTCCATCCGACAGAGAGCTCTGAAGATAAAAGCGAATCACCGTCTCCTCGTAGTCAAAGAGTACGGTGTAAACGTCCTGCTCAATAAACAGAGCATCGGTCGAAACAGGGATGTTCTTACCCAGATTGAGATAGTGCATGGCCTTGTGCATATCACCCTTGACCCGGAGGTGCTTGACAAGGTTATAGAGAGCCTCCGCACGAGAGGGTCGGAACTCATACGCCTTCTGAACCCATAGCTCTGCCTCCATAGTATTTCCCAGTGTTTCATAGGTCTTCGAGATCATGTACATGGAATACCACACCTCCTCGAACCATCCCCCAGCCTCGATACGCTTTATATACCACTTGATGGCTTCCGTCCACTTCTCCAGACTGTGATAGGTCTGAGCAATATAGAACATATACCGCACATTTCGAGGATCTTCCTCGAGACCCCTCATCAGCAGGGCCAGATCACGAGTGAACTTATCGGACTTACAACCACCGTCATTGTGATCATTGATGTAGGAGACAGACTTAGGAAGAAACACCGTCGGACCATCCCAGTACTCGTGAGTCACACCACGGCAGACCCAGGGGAAATCCATGCGAATCAACCGGGCATTCGGGTACTCCAGCGTACCGGCAACCTGAATCAGTCCGTAGCCAACCTGGTCGAGAGTCTGAGACTTCAACGTCCCCGGAACAAACTGCATATCGGCATCCAGCAGAAGACCGTAGGTATCCTTAAGGTCCCAGCCCTGGGACTTCAGCCAATCCTGGGCAACCGTGAAGCTCAGACTCCGATTATGACCGAAATCCTTCCAGGTGCTCCTGCCCAGGCATCCAGGGTTCTCCTTGAGAAACTCCTCAGCAATCTCGCAAGTGGAATCTGTCGAGCCCGTGTCCGAGATACAGAAGGCATCGACCACACCCCTGACCGACTCCAGACACCGTCGGAGGATCTTCTCCTCGTTGCGGATCATGAGAATCAGAACGAGCTTCATGCGTCCGTTTAAGTGAACTCTTCACCTCTCGTGTAAACAAATGAGCACGGATTTTGTGAAGCAGACGCTTCGTGAGAATCTGACTCGTGTTCTCGTTCCCCACGTTGCTGATGGTCTTTGGTCTATCTACGACAACGCCAAGAAGGCGGCGGAGCGTAATAAGCAGCCTGACCAGGTTCTGACGACCTTCCAGAACCTTCTGACGCAGATTCCCAAGTGGAGTGAGGAAATTCTGAACAAGGAAGTCGAGCGTATCGCGAAGGCCTCGAAGTGTGATTATATCGAGGATCTTTTGCTGGGTGTCTTTGTGAGCTACATCCGTGCGTTTGCCTCTCTTCAGCAGGTCGACTCGACTCACGTGAACATCAACTTCGAGCGCCCCACGGTGGAGAAGTTCGTTCACACCTTCTACAAGGCGGGAGCCCGTGCGTCCTGGTCGGCTGCCTACCTCTTCAAGACGATTAACGTATCGTCGGAACAGCAGGCGCGCAATCGTCGCGAGATTGAGACCATGCTGGCTGCCTCGCTGAATGAGGTCATCGATAGCTTCATTCCTTGGAAGGATATCAGCAAGGCTTACTTCCGTGCTCGTGAGGACACCACGGCATCTGCATCTGCACCTGCATCTGAGCCCGAGCCTGAGTCGAAGCCTGAGCCTGAGCTCGTAGAGAAGAAGGCGCCGGCCCCGAAGCTCACCTTTGGCAAGCCCGAGACGGTTGAGTTTGAGACAGACGACGAGGGCGAGGACTCCGAGGACGAGGAAAAGGAGCGCCCCCGTCTTGCTCTGGGTGAGGACATCAAGCTTGAACTTGATGGCGAGGAAGAGGAAGCCGAGGTCGATGTTAAGCCCACAGAAACGGTCGCCCTCAACCTCTAAGCGCTTAAGCGTTTAAGATCCCTTCCAAAAAAGACAGTGGCGGAACAAAGCATGGAGTTACAGACACTGGCTATGGTCGTCGGAGCGGTGATGATTGTGGCTGCGCTTCTCTATGTTCTGGACCGTCGCGCAAAGAAGGTGCCCGTGGATTACACAGACCTGGGGAAGATCGTCGCGGGTGCCGGTGTCGTCACGGGTGGTGTGGTGTATGCGATCGGCACGGACGCGATTGAGACGGTCGCCGAGACGGTGTCGGCAACGACGCAGGAGATGTTCGTTGGTAAGCCTGAGTTTTAAGGGATTGACGACGAATAATATTCACCAAATATAATGGCGGAATCTCAGGACTCTCGGGCGGCTAACGTTCTGGCGAACATGAAGAACGCGCGCGATACGGGGCACAACTCGAAGGATGTGAATGCCCTGATGAACCTGAGTAAGGGCAACGACGATGCTCGCGCGGCACGGGCACTGGTTGCCATGAGCAAGGAGGACCCCGATGCGACGGAGGATGAGATGACTGGACTGCCTGTGCGTCGCGGCGGAAAGAACCGCAAGTCGCGTAAGGGTCGTAAGTCGAAGAAGTCGCGGAAGTCTCGCAAGTCTACACGTCGATCGTCAGGGCGTCGTTAAGCTGCGCCGCCGAAGGTGTAGCGCGGTAGCCAGTCAGGCGGTTGATCTCCTTGCGAGGCACTGCCGAATCCTTGCAGTAACGGGCAATCGCCTTGTACAGATCAAATCCATGATACCGATCATGATTATCCATCTTCTTACGAAACATGACTGAGGTCCCATCGGACATCGTCATCCATTGCTTGAAAATCTCAAACAGCGGATGTGCGTTCGGAACTAAGGGACCCTCGGGAAACATATCCCAGAACAGCGAAGT
>Ga0114960_10003049_pt1 | contig 12888 bp, 8 predicted proteins | sample C_130625_MF_Meta_FD_92637 | JGI IMG/M metagenome (GOLD analysis project Ga0114960, IMG submission 92637) | Freshwater microbial communities from Lake Croche, Canada to study carbon cycling - C_130625_MF_MetaG | ecosystem: Environmental > Aquatic > Freshwater > Lake | place: Lake Croche, Canada... | reverse complement strand
TATTGTCGTCTGATTTAACAGTATAATTACTATAAAAACTTTCTACATCTGCGATAGAATTATGAAGCTCCATATTCCTTCTAAGATAAGCAGGTACTGACTCAAACTCATTGTTTGGATCAGCAGCATTTATATTAAATGATAAATTACGCAGCTTAGCTATGCGATCCATTGCACGGCGCCTTAACTCTTCAGTTTCATCAGGTATCGACTGCTCTTCGGGTTTGGCCATCAATATCTTTTGAGTTTCCACTTCATTCTCCATTTCCTCCTTCATCGAATAATCATCCTTAATTACCACATGCATTTCCATTGAAAAATCTTCTTCTACATCTTGCTCCTCTAAAGAAGTATTGATCGAATCCTGAATCGGCGGTTTTGAATTCGTTTGTTCAGAAATATAAATATTTACAGGCTTTTCTAAATATCCGCCTGCAGTTGTATTGTTAGGAGTACTATCTATTTGTTTGCTGACAGAAATAATTTCATCCGATTGCTTCTTAATCTTTTTCTCAGAAGTAGGCATTGTTTCTGGAATATCGAATTCAATCACTGGAACTTGATCTGCAACAGATGAGATTTCAAAAAAAACTTTCTGTTCATCCTTTATTTCTTCAATAATATCAAGTATTGGCTCATTTGGAATTTCCTGTATTGCTTCCACTACCAAGGTAGGCATCATTGATTCAGAAATTGTAGATTCAGGAGACTTAGAGATTTCTACAGGAGCTTCTACCACTTCAGGTACTAGATTTTCTTCAAATGGTAAACTATGTTGTTGAAGTATTTTTTTCTCTTCCTTCACAGGCATTTCTAAAGTCATTACTATTTTTTCATCCTTTTTTTCTTCTTTAGAAAGACTACTCTTTTTTGCAAAAGGATCTTTGTGTTCAAAACCAGTAGCGATTAAAGTGATACTGATGCCTTCTGCTAAAGTATTATCATATCCCAATCCTAAAATCACATCACTATCTTCTCCAGCTTTGCTAATCAAATGATTTTGTATAATCTCTACTTCATCCATCGTAAACTCATGTTCTCCTTCAGCAGAATTAATATTGATTAAAATCCATCTTGCACCACGAATTTCACTATCATTTAATAAAGGTGAATTCAATGCATTCTCAATGGCCACCTGTGCCCTGTTTTCACCTGCCGCAATTGCACTACCCAAAATAGCTACACCCCCATTACTCATTACAGTACATACATCCGCAAAATCGACATTGATTTGACCAGTACTATTAATTACATCTGTTATACATTTTGCTGCAGTTGCCAATACATTGTCCGCTTTTTCAAAAGCTTCTTTCATCTTTAAATTTCCAAACTGATGACGTAATTTGTCATTGCTAATAACTAATAAGGTATCAACATGGTCCTTCATCATTCTTACTCATTCCTCTGCCTGCGCCAAACGTTTTTTTCCTTCATAAGCAAAGGGTGTCGTTACAATACCGACTGTTAGAATTCCTAGATCTTTACAAATTTTTGCTAAAATAGGAGCCCCTCCTGTACCTGTTCCACCACCCATTCCGGCTGTTATAAAAGCCATCTTGGTATTGACTTCTAAAATTCGTTTGATTTCTTCCAAACTTTCTTCAGTAGCTTGTCGACCAATTTCCGGATTCGCACCAGCACCCAAACCCTGTGTTAAATGGGGGCCTAACTGAATTTTATTAGGCACTTTACTTTGGGCAATCGCCTGTGCATCTGTATTACAGATGATGAAATTTACGCCTTCAATGTTTTGCGAAAACATATGGTTTACGGCATTGCTTCCGCCACCACCTACACCAATTACCTTGATGATGGATGATTGCTCTTTTGGTAAATCAAAATGTATCATAATTATAAGTATTTAAGTACATTCCCAAATTTTCTGTTAGTAAGGCAGTCAATTGAAAGTACTGTTGATAATGGGTTAATGCTTATTTTAAAATATTATATTGTCTAATTAGAATTCAAAATTTATTTGATTGGCAAGCTATAAAGTTTTGAATTTATAATTTTCCGTCCTCCTCTTCTTTGAACAAATCAATCAATCCAATTTTGAAAGAATCCATAAATCCCTTTAATGATTTACGTTCATTCATTTTCTTATTACTTGAAATTTGATCAAATTGATCTCCAGCCATTGATGTTTCCAAAGCTTCCGAAGCAGTCGGTCTTCTCAAAGAATTAGGAACAGTTATTTTATGAAAAGATTCATCCAAAGGCCTATTTTTATTTTCATAATCATTGTACCCTTTCAATATTAAACCGATACAAGTACTGTACATTGGCTTTGTCAACTCATCTATATGTCCACCAGCTAAATGCTCGTTCGGATAACCAATTCTTGCATTCAATCCTGTCACATATTCTGTTAATTGAATCAAATGTTTCAGCTGTGATCCTCCGCCTGTTAAAATAATTCCACCATTTAATAAACGAGTATCTAAACCTACCTGCTTTAAATGATAGCTCACAAAATCCATAATTTCACTCATTCTAGCTTGAACAATTGCTGCAAGATTTTTTACACTAATTTCCTTAGACTGCATACCACGCAATCCCGGAATGGTAATGAAAGCATTGGACTTTGCCTCATCACTCAATGCACTTCCAAACTGGATTTTCATTTGCTCTGCTTGTGTTTTTAAAACACCTAGACCATTCTTTATATCATTGGTAATATTCTCGCCACCAAAAGGGATTACTGCTGTGTGTTTTAATATTCCTTCGTAAAAAACTGCTAAATCAGTAGTGCCACCACCAATATCTACTATTGCCACTCCTGCCTCCAAATCTTGTTCGCACATTACTGCCGCAGCAGATGCCAAAGGTTGTAAGACTAAATCTTTAGTGGATAGCCCTGCTTTTTCTACACTCCGATTAATATTGCGAATCGCATTTTTATCTCCCGTGATAATATGAAAATTAGCACCCACTTTCACTCCGCTATACCCAATTGGATTAGGGATATTTTGAAAATTATCAACTGTAAACTCTTGTGGAATTACATCAATAATTTGATCTCCTGCAGGTATGTAAGTCCTATATTGATCTGCAACAAGCCGATCTACTTCCTCCTGGCGGATTTCCTCTTCAGTAGCCTGACGAACAATATCACCTCTAGTTTGTAAACTCTTGATATGATGGCCTGCAATTCCAACATACACTTCTTCAATTGATAAATTAGGATTAGAATCATAACAATTTTTCAACGCCATTTCAATTGCTTTAATGGTTTGATCAATGTTTAAAACCATTCCATGCTGAACGCCATTGCTATTGGCACGGCCAAAACCTAGAATTTCTAGTTTGCCGTATTCATTTTTTCGACCAGCAATAGCAGCTATCTTAGTAGTGCCAATGTCAAGGCCAACAATAACAGGATTGGTATTTACCACCCCGCTATCATTTGTTGTGTTTTGTTCTTGTGTCATAATTGTATGTTTGTGTGTGTGTTTTTAAATATTGATGCTTTATAATGATTGTTTTTTTAATACCAATTTTGGTAATTGCTTATTTGTCTTTTTTTGTTTATCTAAGTTTTGTTTTACAATGAATGCTGATTTTTTATTTTCCACATTTGCCTCGGAACTAACTGGCTCCACTACTTGACTAGAATCACTATTTTCATCTCTTTCTATTGACTGCTGAATCATATTACTATTGGGAGAATTTTTTTCATTGTCCTGTATGATTGTCTGCAAAGAATCTTCTGATAACCGTTTAGCATTGTCTGCAATCAGCTGAATTAATTGCAAAGTGCGCAAAGAATCTGCTCTCACATCTTCAACACCTTTTCTTTTTGCTACCACCTGATTATTGTATTGAATATTAATTTCACTATACTTACTCCACCCAGCTTTTACGATAATCTCTTTATAAAACAAACGCAGTTTAGCTAGTTTTTTTTCAATATTTCTCGCATCACCAACTACAATCACTGCATTGCCAAGTTTTGGCAACATCTCAAAAGTATTTTGTGGGGTGATATCAATTTGTTCAATCATCGCCATATAAAATGAATCTTTTTGAATCGCTTGACTGATTGAAATAATATCTTTTAATAAACTACTATCCGATGGTAAGAGTACCTTTTTATCAGATGGAAAATTTGTAAAAATCGGCAGTCTAGCAGAAAATTTATCACTCAATGGCAACATCGATACCTCCTTATCAACATAAAATGTAGTTCCATAACTGCTAAAAACTCTTGCAATGGGTTCCCTCTCCGTAACGTTAACTTGTAATTTTTCATTGTTATCAAAAAATAATTGTGCTTTTTTAATCCAAATATTTTTTTCAAGTTCTAACTCAATACCTTTTAAATCAAAAGAACTCACTTTATTGTCTTCCACTTCACCATCCGAATTAGAAGTAATAATTTTAAGTATATCAGCCTTGTCAACAAAAAAATTATTACTCACTGCTTTTATATTAATTTCTATTCCAGAACATTTTTTTGAATCCTTGATACGAATTGCTGCAGCAAGCAAAACAATAGTACCCGTCCCCAATACCGTCCAAAAAATGGCTAGCAAAATGTTTAATATAATTTTCTTTTTTACCATACAATCAACCCTTCAATTAATGTTTTTAAAGGGATATTTTAATTAATTTTTATTTTTTAATATTTCTTTAATTGGTTCAACCAAAGTATCGATATCTCCAGCACCCGCTGTTATTATCATTTTACCCTCAAAGCCCTCCTCAACGTGAGCAGCTTTTTCGAATTCAAAATGTTTTAATAGATTTTCCTTACTCAACAACATTCTATTCTCACTGTGCATTCTGTCCAAAATCATTTCACTATTTACACCTTCCATCGGTAATTCTCTAGCAGGATAAATCGGCAAAAGAATAATCTCATCAGCAAGATCCAATACCTCCGCAAAACCATCTGCAAAATCTCTTGTCCTACTAAACAAATGCGGCTGGAAAACCACTGTGCACTTTTTGTTTGGAAACAAATTCTTAGCCCCGGTTATCAATGCCCTTAACTCCTCTGGATGATGCGCATAATCATCTATAAAGACTTGATGATCTGTTTTTAAAATATATTCAAAGCGCCGCTTAACCCCTTTAAAATCGGCTACTGCATCGATTATTTCCTTATCCTCGATTCCAATATGATGGGCAACAGCAATTGCTGCAATCATATTTTCAATATTGTGCTTGCCACCCATATTTAAAACCACTTCCTTTAAAGTCCAATTGCCTTGCTCAGAATCATTGAATTCAACATCAAACTGATAACTACCATTTTGAATAGCTATATTGGTTGAAAAAATATTTGCCTTTCTGTCTGTTACATGATAAGTTAATATATGATCAGCAGATAATTCAGCCGTTCTATTCAATCCATATTTACCAATCAACAAACCACCTGGTTTAACTTTTTTTGAAAAATCGATAAACGCCTGCTCCATATTTTCTGCTGTTCCATAGATATCCAAATGATCTGCATCCATTGAACTAATAATGGCGATATCTGGACTTAATTTCAAAAAACTTCTATCATACTCATCGGCTTCTACTACACAAACATTTTTACTATCACTCCAAAAATTAGTGCCATAATTAACTGAAATACCCCCAAGAAAAGCATTGCAACCATACTTACTATGACGAAGAATATGCCCAACCATCGTACTGGTGGTTGTTTTACCATGTGTACCTGCAATACAAATATTAAAAGCTGCATTGGTAATGGCACCCAATACATCACTTCTTTTAACAACCGTATAATTGTTTTGCTGATAAAAATTTAGAGCGATACTATCCTTAGGCACTGCCGGTGTATAAATGACTAGCTGAGCATTTTTGTCAATACATTCAATCTTATCTTCATAATTAATACTGATACCCTCAGCAGAAAGTTGTCTGGTAAGAACAGTTTCTGTTTTATCATATCCACTTACCTTAACACCCTGCGATTGAAAATATCTTGCAATTGCACTCATGCCAATTCCTCCAATACCGAGAAAATAGACTGTAGGTTCACTTCCCTCCTTAAGGGGAGAAGATGCTCCTAAAAATGACAACAATTGATTAAATACTTTCATCGATTCTTTTAATAAATTTTTTAGTCTTCTCGCTTATCAAGCGCCTTTAAAATTTCCTTAGCAATCACTTCATCTGCATTCATGACCGCTAACTTGCCTATATTTTCTTTTAATTCTTGTTGCTTTTTCTCATTTTTCGAAAGCTCAATTACCGCTTTTACCAAATGATCTATTGCTGCAGAGTCAGCGATCATCAGCGCTGCATTTTTATCAACTAATCTTTGTGCATTAACTTTTTGATGGTCTTCCGCTGCAAAAGGAAAAGGAACCAACACCGCAGGCTTTTTCATGACCGCTAATTCAGCAATCGACATTGCACCACTTCTACTAATTACTATATCTGCAGCCCCATAAGCATTTTCCATTTGAGTAATAAAATCACTTACCCAAATATTCGACTTCCCAATAGCTATCTCTTTCGCATTTTCCACATAGGGTTTTCCGGTTTGCCAAATCAGTTCTAAGTCATTTTTTTTAAACTCATTGATTCCTGCAGCCAATGCTTCATTGATATTTTTGGCACCCAAACTTCCGCCAATTGCAAGGACTGTTTTCTTATTAGGATCTAGTCCAAAAAATAATATCGCCTCTTCTCTTGATAGCTTATTATTCACAATATTTTCTCTTACCGGATTGCCTGTTTGAATAATTTTATTGGAAGGAAAAAATTTATTCATTCCATCAATTGCAACAAAAATTTTAGTAGCTTTTTTAGCTAACATCTTATTCGATTTTCCTGCGTAAGAATTACTTTCATGAATGAAAGTATCTATTCCTTTTGCTTGAGCATAGCGAAGAACAGGAAAACTAGAATACCCCCCTACGCCAACAACAGCTGTTGGCTTGAACGATTTAAAAATAGTACTAACCTGAAAAAAACTCTTTATCAATTTAAACGGCAATGCAATATTTTTTATCAAAGAGCTTCTATTAAACCCTGCTATTGTCAATCCTTCGATACGAAATCCTGCTAAGGGCACTTTTTCCATTTCCATTTTACCCGAAGCCCCTACAAACAAAATTTGCGCCTGTGGTTGTAATTTTACAATAGCCTTGGCAATAGCAATAGCTGGAAAAATATGTCCCCCAGTTCCACCACCTGCAATAATGATGCGTGCAATTGGGCTTCCAGAACTGGAATTTCCTAAAATGCTATCGTCTACTTGTTCTTTCATTAATATTATAAAATCAATTATTTTTTATGCTTTTTCTATTTCAAGTGAAGCTGGACTTTCCTGCTGTTCTACATTTCGAGCCACACTTAAAATAATTCCAATAGACAAACAAGTAAAAAGAAAACTACTTCCTCCCATACTCACTAACGGCAGGGTAACCCCTGTATTTGGAAATACATTTACATTTACACCCATATTGGCAAATGCCTGAATCACCAAGGTGAAGCTCAAGGCCAATGCGAGAAATGCCCCAAATGCAAATGGACATTTTCTATACAACCTAATACATCGATATAAAAACAATAAATAAATAAAAACAATAAATGCCCCTCCCAATAATCCGTACTCTTCTAATATGATTGCGAAAATAAAATCACTGTAAGAGTGTGGTAGAAAATTACGAGCATTGCTATTGCCTGGTCCTCTTCCAAACCAGCCACCACTCGCAATCGCAATTTTAGCCTGGTTAATCTGATAAGTCTTTTCTCCACCATCTCCTTTACCAGTATAAATAAATGTTTGAATCCGACTAATCCAAGTAGGTATCCTACCAGAGGAAAATATAGCTGGCAAATCTTTTGATTTCCCTTCCGCCTTATCATAATATTTAACCGCTACCAGTGATAGCAATATAATTGGAATGATTGCGATTGTAATCGTTAATATCAGATGCTTGGCGTTAGCACGGCCAATAAACATTAGCATAAAACTTGTTCCAGCTACCAACATAGCAGTTGATAAATTAGCTGGAGCAATTAAAACACATATTACAAGAATGGGAATAATAATCGGTAAAAATCCTTTCTTAAAATCTTTGATGACCTGTTGCTTTCTACTCAATTGTCGACTCAAATACATAAACAGTGCTAACTTGGCAAGGTCAGATGTTTGAAAGGTTTGATTGATTACAGGGAGTTTAATCCAACGACTACCTTCATTCAAAGTGGTACCAAAAAAATAGGTATAGATTAATAAGGGAATAGAGATTAAAAATAATATTTTGGCAACCCTAGAGTAAAAGGTGTAATTGACACGATGTGCAAAATAAATAAAAATTACACCTGAAATAATTAATGCAAATTGTTTAAAAAGATAACTTTCCGTACTCTTACTGTATTTATATGCCAATGAGCCAGTACTGCTATAAACCACCAATAAGCTGATCAATGAAAGAATGATCACAATCGCCCATATTACTTTATCTCCACTTGTCTTCCGAACAAGATTTCCACTCATACCTTCAACTCCCCTTATAGAAGTATTAAAGACCCCCTCTTCTATTGGTGGAATTCCAAACAATTTTTTTAATATGGATTTTTGCTCTGTCATATATTTTCTCCTACTGCTTGGAGACAGGTTGGATATTTTAATTTTGTATTCTTAGCTTAATGCTTCGAATTTTATTTTCTTATAAATTTTTTACTGCAGTTTTAAATTGATTTCCCCGATCCTCATAATTTTTAAAAAGATCGAAACTTGCGCAGGCTGGACTAAGTAAAACAACATCACCTTTATCCGAAAAATGAAATGCTGCCTTTACAGCCTCCTCAGCAGAACTTGCGTTAACAATCAATGAAACAAAGTCTCCGAAAGCTTCCTGTATCTTCCGATTATCAATACCCATGCAAACAATGGCTTTTACTTTTTCTTTAACCAGATCATTTAAAAGTGAGTAGTCGTTTCCTTTATCTACTCCTCCCAATATTAGAATGGTTGGCTTATCAATACTTTCCAATGCAAACCAAGTACTATTGACATTGGTAGCTTTTGAATCATTGATAAACTGAACTCCTTTTATTTTAGCCACTGGCTCCATGCGGTGTTCTAAACTTTGGAAAGTTTGTAGCGACTCCCTGATAATTTCTTTTTTAATACCCACTGCCGTAGCACCTAAACTTGCAGCCATACTATTATACTGGTTGTGTTTTCCTTTCAATGCAAAATCTTCTATGCTCATATGCATTTCCTCCGCTTTCCATTTTAAGTGCATCTGAGCGTTTGTCAGGTACGCACCCTGTGGTAGTTCTTTACTCATTGTAATGGGATATAAAGTTGATTGAATGGGATATTTATTTATATTTTGATTGGTAATAACATCATCTAAATTGAAAATAAAAACATCGTTGATCTGTTGATTTTCTGCTACTCTAAACTTACTATCGATATAATTTTGCATTTTGTAATCATACCTATCTAAATGATCTTCGGTGATATTGGTAAGTATCGCCACATCTGGACGAAAAGTTTTAATATCATCCAATTGAAAAGAACTAATCTCTATCACATATAAAGATTTTGGATCTAGCGCTAATTGTCTTGCAAAAGAATATCCGATATTACCAACCATTGCACAATCAATTCCTGCATGCTTACAAATATGCCATGTTAGTGCGGTAGTAGTTGTTTTTCCATTACTACCCGTGATAGCAATTATTTTACTATCACCCTTATATCTAAAGGCAAATTCAATTTCACTAATAATAGCAATCCCCTTTTGTCTTATTTTTTTTACTAGCTCATTTTTCTCTGGAATACCCGGACTTTTCATTACCTCATCTGCTTCAAATATTTTTTCTTCTGTATGTCCCAATTCTTCAAAGTCTATGTTATTGGTTTGTAATTCTTTTTTATACTCCTCTTTAATTTTTCCACCATCACTAACAAATACTTGATATCCTTGCTGAATAGCCAATAGAGCAGTTCCAATTCCGCTTTCACCTGCTCCTAATATGACTAATTTTTTTTGCATTTTTTTATACCCGATGTCTATATTTTTTATCTTAATTTCAATGTAACAATGGCTACGACTACACATAAAATTGTAACAATCCAAAATCGAACAGCAATCTTACTTTCATGGTATCCTAATTTTTGATAATGGTGATGCAGCGGACTCATTAAAAAAACTCTTCGCCCCTCACCATACTTTCGCTTGGTATATTTAAAATACCCTACCTGAATCATCACACTTAAATTTTCTACTAAAAAAACACCACAAAAAATTGGAATCAATAATTCTTTACGAACGATGATTGCCAATGCTGCAATGATTCCACCTAACGCAAGGCTACCGGTATCTCCCATGAAAACTTGTGCAGGATATGAGTTGTACCAAAGAAAACCGATACATGCACCCACGAAAGCCGCAATAAAAATTGACAACTCTCCTAAATTAGGGATGTACATTATATTGAGGTATTCCGCAAACTTTATATTACCACTTACGTAAGCAAAAATCCCTAGACTAATTCCAATAATAGCACTCACACCTGTAGCTAAACCGTCCAAACCATCGGTTATATTGGCACCATTACTCACAGCAGTTACTATAAATATTACAATAAGAATATAAAGCAAATAGGTATAGTCTTGTAAATTTTTAGGCAGCAATTTGGCATAATTAAATTCATGCGTTTTCACAAAAGGTATAGTAGTGATAGGAGATTTTACTTTTACAAAAAGATGTTTTCTACCATCGATCGTTGCTACATTAAAGCTATCACTCATTAATTTTTCACCCGGTCTTAAAACAGAATCTTTCACCAATGAAAAATCAGGATTGTACACTTCCCTTTGCACCACTACACTTTGAGTAAAATATAAAGTAGCTCCCACAACAATTCCCAACATAACCTGACCAAATATTTTAAATCTTCCAGCCAATCCATCACTATTGCTTTTTTTGTAATCAACTCCTTTAGCAAGTGCAATACGTTTAGATCGAATTTTTAAATAATCATCAATAAAACCAATCGTACCCAACCATACAGTACAAAGCAGCATCAATCGGATGTACACCTTGTCAAGATTTGCCAACAATAAAGTAGGTATTAAAATAGCCAGTAGGATTATAATTCCTCCCATTGTAGGTGTTCCTTTCTTTTGTTGCTCTCCCTCCAAACCCAATTCTCTAACACTTTCTCCCAACTGCTTTTTTTGAAGAAAAGCAATTAACTTTTTGCCATATACAGTAGTAATAAATAGACTCAAAATAACTGCCAACATCACACGAAAAGTGATGAAGTCAAATAATTTACTTCCAGGAAATTTATATCCTGATTCAGTAAGCCAATGAAATAAATGATACAGCATATTTTTTTATTTGCTCTTTTACTACTTTTTTATTTTATAATATATCCTTACTTATAACTTGAGTAATCATCAGCTTACTGAGCTATCTCTCCATCAATTCAAACATTTCATTCAAAAGTTTCTTGTCATCAAAATCATATTTCACTTTTTTTATCTCTTGATATTTTTCATGTCCTTTTCCTGCTATCAAAATGATATCTTCTTTTAACGCTAGTGTTACTGCTGTCTTGATTGCTTCCTTCCTATCAGCGATGGTGATGTATTTTTTCCTAGCTACTACATTAACGCCTAGTTCCATTTCATGTAATATTTCAAGAGGATCTTCATTTCTTGGATTGTCAGAAGTAAAGATTACTTGATCACTATATTCACATGCTACAGCCGCCATTATTGGTCTCTTGGTTTTATCTCTATCGCCTCCGCATCCTACCACTGTTATAATTCGCTCATTACCTTGGCGCAATTTTTTTATCGTAGCCAATACATTCAACAATGCATCTGGCGTATGAGCATAATCTATGATGCCAATTATTTTATCGCGGCTACTTACCATATAATCAAACCTGCCTTCTGCACCATCCAAACTGCTCAATAATTGTAAAACCAAATTTTTATCTTGGCCCAAACAAATTGCTGCTTCAAATACTGCTAATAAATTATAAGCATTGAACTCACCAATCATTCTAAAGTAAACGTCTATATCATTTACCAACATATGTAAACCGGTAAGACTATTATCAAGAATCTTTCCTTTACAATCAGCCATTGTTTTGAGACTGTAATAATATTTCTTCGCCATCGTATTCTGCAGCATTACCCTACCCCTTTTGTCATCTGCATTACTAATAGCAAATGCTGTGGAAGGAAGTCCATCAAACCAAGATTTTTTTACGCTGATATATTCTTCAAACGTGTTATGGTAATCAAGATGGTCGTGGCTAATATTGCTAAATAGTGCTCCAGTAAATTGCAATCCTGAAATACGATGCTGATGAATTGCGTGACTACTACATTCCATGAAAACGTATTTACAACCTGCATCTACCATTTTACGCAACATTGAATTCAAACTAATTGCATCAGGAGTAGTATGTGTAGAAACTAAAATGGTATCGCCAATTTGATTTTGAATAGTACTGATCAAACCACATTCTTTCCCTAATGCAGTAAATAATTTCCATAAAAGAGTAACAATAGTGGTTTTGCCATTGGTACCCGTAACTCCCACCAACTTGATTTTTTCAGAAGGTGCCCCATAAAAATTATGACTTACAAAACCAACAGCAACTGCACTGTTTTCAACCTGAACATAGGTTACCTTTTCACTTACCTCAATCGGAAGCACCTCACACAGAATTGCTTTTGCGCCATTTTTAATTGCAATATCAATAAACTGATGTCCATCAATAACACTTCCCTTGATTGCTATAAAACAACTCGCCTCACCCACTTTTCGTGAATCGATTTGCAAATCATTTACCTCGATATTGGTATTACCCAATACCGCTCGAATGCTAACTTTATATAGTAGGTCTGCTAAAATCAATTTAAAAATATTGTTA
>Ga0114960_10003048_pt1 | contig 12890 bp, 14 predicted proteins | sample C_130625_MF_Meta_FD_92637 | JGI IMG/M metagenome (GOLD analysis project Ga0114960, IMG submission 92637) | Freshwater microbial communities from Lake Croche, Canada to study carbon cycling - C_130625_MF_MetaG | ecosystem: Environmental > Aquatic > Freshwater > Lake | place: Lake Croche, Canada... | reverse complement strand
TTGCTTGTTCATCATCACCAGCCCAAAACATAGATGGTGTTCTTTGAACTTCAGGGTAATATCTTGCTCTTGGCTGATGAGCAGAATAAATAGATGCATAAACATCAGGAAATGTTAGTTGTACTGCTTGATCGCCACCAGGTTTTTTAGTAGCGACCGAACCGATTGAATTGAAACCCCAGTTTTGTCCGTTTGACATCTTTATTATTAACGATATATTTCTTTACATACCGTGTTCCTTAATGTGACGAGATGCTTCACCTAATGACATACCCTGCTTCATTAGTCGTGATACTGCAGCACCTCTTGCTCTACGCTTATCAGATGGACCAGCTGAAGCACGTCGCCCCTTACCCGAGTGTGCTGCTTTGAAAGCATCCATTGCCGCCTTATCCGCTGCACTAGCTGCAGACTGGGCTTTAAGCCTTCTCAATCCTTGTACAGCGCCCATTAGTGATGACTGATCAGGAGCTGCCTTCATCTGTCCAAATTTTGGATGGATATATGGTTTATCTTCTTTAGGAGCTTTCTTTCCCATACCTTCATAGGCTCCACTCCTGGATGAAAGACCAAAGGGATTCTGTTTAGACTGATCGACACGTCCGCCACGCTTACGACCATACCCAAATGCTCCAAGTGCGCCAGATGCTGCCTGTGCTTCAGGACCAAGAAGAGGAGCAACAGCCTTAAAAGCACTTGCTGCAGGAGCAAATGTGCTATCAAAACCTTGCTTAAACTCATCCCAAAAACCAGCACCTCGCTTCTTACGACCGTAGCCAAGAGCATTTGCTACACCAGATGCTGCCTGTGCTTCAGGACCAAGAAGAGGAGCAACTGCCTTAAAAGCACCTGCTGCGGGTTTCATAACACTATCAAATCCCTCCTTAAAATCATCCCAGAAACCAGCACCGTGAAGCTTATGAACCTGCATACTCAAATGCTTGCCCATCTTGTGTGCATCTGACTTCTTCTTACGACCATATCCAAGAGCGCCAAGACCAGCTGATACTGCCAAACCTTCAGGACCAGCAAGTGGTGCTGCATATTTAATTACCTGTGCAGCAGGGCGAAATGTGCTATCAAAACCCTGCTTAAAATCATCCCAGAAACCAGCACCAACCATACGCTGACCGTGTCCATCCTGTCCTAGCATACCACCACCACGAAACTGTGATAGTCCCATAGAAGGAGTTGCACCAGCACCACGAACTGGATTATGACGTTCATACTGCTCTTCCATTGCTCGTTCATCAGCCAAACGTTTTGCTGCTAATCTTGCCATTTAGTCTTAATTGAGATTTAAAATTTTGTTAGTTTATTAACTGGAATATGACATATTGATTGTTGAATATTCATACAATCACTCCGTTGATACCGAAAGTAGCAATGATCTTTCTTAAATGTATCAAATAGTGTCTTGTCATATTTAATGTAGTATAGTCCATTAGAAAAATTGAAAGCAAAGTAATATGTCTTATTGGGATCGCTACAAAATCCAATTTTATTATTACCTACGATCGTTGTAGGATATTGATGGTGAGGAATATTTCTGGATTTGAGTTCAACATAAATTGTATTGTTTGCATTCGTGTAATCCATAACAGAATACTTATCTTCAATCTTTGTGATGTCTTCACCTAGTAAAGATTGTAGATTCTTTAGTACTGACCTCTCGCCTTCTGTTCCAAAAATGAGGTCGGCTGCCTTTGACATTATTATTTATTGTAAACAAGTTATTTTTTGTAATATTTACGACGACCCGATCCAGCTGGTCGATCCAATAATGTAAATTCTCTTGAAAATTTTAATTGTTTTCCTGTAAGGGGATTTTTTACTACTGATCTTGCTGGATGCCATTCTGATATTGGATGGGCTTTATATGCTTCATATGATGATTTGGTCATATAATACCATTTTGTATTTTTGTTTGATCCATTAGGTGCAGGTGCTTCCTTAAGTTCAACAATTTCAGTTCCAGCTTCAAATGGTTCGTGAGTAATAAAATCTTTTTCACCTTCATCAAATTCATCTGCATATTTATCTATCTGTTTACCCTTTCCCTTATACTTACGTTTACGACCCGATCCTTCATCTTCATCACTGCTAAGTCCTTGTAATTCACGTACATACTTTGACAGTCTCTCAGAAAATTTAACATAAGCGTGTCTTGCTTCTCTAGAAGGATTTTTTGATTCAATAGCCTCAAGTTCTACTCTTAAATCATCATACATACTTTGAAATTTGTCTGCTACTTCGTCAGTAAAAAGACCTCTTGATTCTAAAATTGGCTGAATATCAGTAATATTTCGTCTTGCCAGATTAAGTCCATCACTAACTTGATAATCGGTTAGTTTTCTATTTTCTTCTGGTTTATGTCTTAATATTAATGTCTTCCTAATCTGCCCTCGAGTATTTGAATTTATATTTTTTAATGTGCTGTCTGCTGGATTCCATTTAGCACCTGGTTGCTCAATCCATTCATCAATACTTGAACGTAGATAATAATGCCATCCATTATTCATAGCATCAGGATTATCATTAACAAATATTTCAACAACTTCATCACCCTCCTTAAATGGTTCAAGAGAAAATGGATCGTCTTCACCATTAAAATCCTCAAACCATTTACGTCTTGGACCACAGCCCGTTAGCTTACGTCTACCATATCCTTCCATATCATCTAATTCTTCATTCATACCAGCACGTCCCATATGGGAATTCATAAAATCCTCCTGTAGTTGTTTTCGTCGTGCTGCCTCTTCTCTTGCTGCTGCTCTTGCTGCCTTTCGTTGTGCCTTTTCAACTAGTGCCCTCTCTGCTGCCGATACTGCATCTAATTGAGCTTGATATTCAGCAGCTGCTTTATCTGCCCGCACTCGTTCGGCTTCTTGCAGTCGCTCCGCATACATTTTATTTATACCTCGTTCGTCTCTTGCAGTTGAAGGTGCTGCTCTTGGAGCATACATAGGATTCTTTGATCGAATTAATGTAGCAATTTTGGCATCTAATTCAGTTTCAAACTCTCGAAGAGCAATTTGTTTTCTTGCCTTTCTTTCCTTATTCTCTGGAATGAGACCGTATAGACCTGCACTTGATTTACCAATTTTATCCAATTTAATTTTAAGAGCTTCTATTTCATCTTGAAGATGGTAGGCTGCTTCCTGCTGAGTAAATCCTGCTTTATGTAATTTAGTTGTAGCTGCACGTAGCTTTGCTTTAGCTTCATCAGTGAAATCTCCCGCACCAACAAGACGTTCAAGACCACATCCTTTCAAAAGGTTGTGTACATCTCTACCAATTTTACTTGAAGCCATTTGTATTTTATGTAATATTTCTTTATGAGCCGTAGGATAAAATGGATAAGAAGGACAAGGTCAAGGAAGTTAAGGAGAAGAAGTCAACGATCATTGTCAAGAAAGGACCGATATTGGTGCAGTTCAATTAGCAACCCTTCCATTTTGGGCAACCCTTCCGCCAACCCTTCCACTCTTATTTTTATACCTTTTACCCTTTCCTTACCTATTTCTTATCTATTTTTTAAATAATAAGTATAATATATATAGTATGGAAGGGTTGGAAGGGTTGGAAGGGTTGGTAGTAGATTGCTGGGAAATAAATAAAATAAAAATAGAAATAGAAAAAGAAAAAATATATATGGGAGAGAAGTGAAAACACAACTCATTCCCTTCCATTCCTCCAAACCCTTCCAACTCATTAGGCGATCAGCTCATACCACCATTTCTTAAGTTTAATGTATTCCTCTAACCGTTTTAGGTCTACATTATATTTAGTTCCGTTAGATATCTTTTTTGTAATGATTCCTGATTCAACATAATTATTACGCAAATCTCTACCAATTTTAGTAACACTTCGTTCAAATTTAATTTCAAACCCCTTGATCTCACTTATCAAGTCATTACCCTTCCAGGTGTATTCTGTACAACCATTTGCAGACTCAATAAAGTTTTGAAAGAATCTGGCGTGATAAGGAATGAACGCTTCCTTTACTTCATCAAAGTATTCATCACGAGGAAACTCTCTTGGTTTAAAGTTAGATAAATCCAGATTTAATAGGTGATGCATATATGCTTCGGCTGTAGCTTTAGAGTGTAAGATAGGTTGTATTCTATTCCAAAACTCGTGATCGCCTACACGCTCTGCTGAAGCACGAAACAAAGCAAATCTTCTTGCTCCATCACCTAATACTACTGGCACATCATTATTAGTAGTCCCTACAAAGGTTGTAAAATTAGATAGTGTAATTTGGTCTTGTCCTTTATTTTGAAAATCAAGAGAATCAGCAGTAATAAGTGCCTTAAATTTATCTGCGTGAGTTTTAGTCTCCAAGAAGTTCAACTCTTCCATTTTAAGCATTAATTTATCCTTCCAACAGCCGTTGAATTTAGAGAATAGGATATTTTCTGCAGAAGATGTGTTCATAAAATATTTACCAAGAATTCTACCGATCAAATCAAAATAAGTATCTTTTCCAGCACCTTCTTCTGGTGATTGAACAATAATACAAACACCTAATTTATTATATGGTTTTTGTAGTATATTTGCCATAGCACATTCAATATAATTAAATATTTCTGGTTTGTGATTAGAAATGATGTTTAAAACTTCGTGAACGGCAGAGATATCACCTTTACACGGTTCTAGTTGAAACCCTTGAAAAATGTTAAATTCATTAGGTTCAATTTCACGCATAGGTTCAAATACAAGTCGTTCATAGGTTCTAATAGAAGTATCGCCTAACCATTTGTGAGTAAATTGGCTTGTGTTTTCATAGTATAAATTCTCGTACATAATGTTGATATCACTTTTAGATAGCATTTGTAATTCCTTGTTCTGCACACGAACAAAACTCAATGGTTTCATTAATTTAAAATGTGATAACTCAAAATCTTTTTTGATTGTCTCATATGATTTTATATCACTGGGTAATTTGAACGAATGCTTGAATGGTTTGTTAATGAGTGTCAATGAATAACCAACTTGATCTTTAATATATTGTTCAGCACCACGTAATAGATGTGGAGGAAAATCAGTTTCATTCTCTAGCTTTCTAACTTCTCCACCATCGTGAATATAAATATCCATTTGCCTACCATTTTGTTGAAGATATTGATCGATCGCTAATAAACATTTACGTTCTTCTGTTTGAAGAATCAAAGCAAATAAACTAAAACGAGGATTTTCCTTCTTCTTAACTAATTTATGATATTGTTCATTTCTTGTCCAACATAGATCGACAATAGCTTTCATTTCAACTTCAATCTTTCTTAGCAAAGTAATATCACCTTCTGGAGCAATACCATCATCATTATAATGTTCATTGTATAGCTTGATACTACCACCGTATGCTACTTTCAAAAAAGCAGTTTTAGCTATGTGTCTAACAGATGAGACCTTTGCAAGTTCAATATCACGGTTATCAATGTAGTGTCTAATAGAATTGGTTTTCAAGCCCCAAGTATCAGCCAAAGTATATAAAATATTATAATGAGCATTTTCCATATCAATGTCCCAATAATTCTTCTCAAGTAATGGATTACGCATATCAAAAGGAAACGATTGCAATCCTTGTCCATCGTGAGGATACAAACGCCCTAACTGATTCTCTTCACAACCTTTACCAAAATGATATACAACTTCTACTTGATTAGCGTGTTTTCTACCTTTTTTATACCTGGATAAATTGCCTAAATCACGTTTACTAAATGACTGAACATCCTTACATAGGACATCCATAACATCAGGATCGTAGAGTTCAGTCTTTACGATTTTGACATCTGTATTCAAAGTTGTTAACGTTAGCATCTTATTATTATATATAGAACATTTATATTTAAACCGATTCAACGACGGCGACGACTTTTTTAGGACGACCGCGAGGTTTAGGATTTGGATTCTTTCGCCTATAATAGGCTTGTTGTGCCTTCTTCATTGCATCGTAATGCTTCTGTGCGGGTGTTTGCTCAACTGCGTCCTCCATTATTGTTCTATATACATATATTATTTAAATGTAATGAATATATAGTATATAATAATGGAATATGAGAATGCCCTTGAACTGGTTCGCACATTTGGTATACAAGAAGGATACAAGCGATACTGCGATCATCAAAATATGATGAATTTGAATATTATGACATTTGCAGATTTTCAGCGACTAACTATAGATTGAAAGTATCCTTGTAAAGTTTGATATTCTTATTAATATCGGTAGAACGTCCCCATAAAATAAATAATGATAGATATCCTGCTTTAGTAGGATCATTTGTATTCAAATCTTTAATATGACGTAAAATATAGTTATGCCTTCTCTTTTTATCGCCGTGCTGTGTGTAGTCCTCCATTGAAGAATCTCCGAAATCGGTATGTTTTCCATTGGAAAAAACAGCTCTCCACTTCTTCTTAGAATTAGGTGATTTGATGATGTGTTCTAATTCCATTTATAATTTACACTATAAATATAAATGATCGTGTGCCAGAAATGTAATCACTTGGTTCTTACTTGCATCAAGAATATTCCAACTGATTTATTAACAAGATGTATGTTCTGCAGTCAGTATAAGAACATTGATTATCCTATCGATCAAAAGCATTGGATTCCTATTGGTCCTGTAAAAAATAAACAACTAATATAAATGGAATCATTAGAAATAGGTTATTATGCAGGATTAGTTTCTATTGGTATTCATATTATTGAAAAGCTCTTTCAACTTTTTAATCATAAGCGTATTCGATCTAATTGTTGTGGAAAAGAAACAATAATGTCCGTAGATGTTGAAGAAACAACTCCTCCTGGTAATAAGTCGCAGGTATAAATTGTAATTACTATACAAATGGAGTTTTTTCAATTATACAACAATAGTGAATATGGAACCAAATATCCCGAGAGTAAATTTTATAACACGAGAGCAACTGCTACTTGGTTTTTAGGTCAAAATTATCAAAATGCAACAACTTATTACGGGGCTTATCCTCCTATGTATTGGAAGCGAATTCAAACATTTATTAAACCAGATGATAAAGTAGTTCATCTTTTTAGTGGTTCATTGCAACCAGGAGACTATGTTCGTGTAGATATGGATAAAGAACAAAAACCAGATATATGCTGTAAATCAGAAGAAATACATAATCATATAGAGCATAATTCAATTGATATTGTCTTTGCTGATCCACCGTATTCAAAAGCAGATTCAGATATAGGCTATAAGGGAAATTATCCTAATAAAAAACAAACTCTTCATTCTGTTCACAAAATCTTAAAGCCAGGAGGATTGGTTTTTTGGCTAGATACTGCTTTACCTATGTTTCGCAAAACTGAGTATAAACTTGTAGGCACAATTGCAATAATTATTTCTACAAATCATCGTATCAGATTAACAACTATCTTTCAGAAGGTATAGTAAATGCAAATGTTTAATGGCGATTGCCTTGAAATAATGCCAACATTACCTGACAAGTCTATTGATTTTTTTATTTGTGATTTGCCATACGGTTGCTTAGCAAATAATAGAAAGGCAAAAAGAGTTGGTAAATTAAAAGACCCGTTAAACTCAAATAGCAATATAACTATTGTTAATAAACCTTGTTCTTGGGACATAAAAATAGATCTTGTAAAATTTTGGGAACAAGTAAAACGTTTATGTAAAGATGATCATACACCAGTGCTTATGTTTTGTAATACTAAATTTGGTGCTGAACTTATTGCTAGTAATCCTGATTGGTTTCGCTATGATCTGGTATGGAATAAATCTAATGGTGTTGGATTTTTATCAGCTAATAAACAGCCATTACGTTCTCACGAAATGATTTATGTTTTTAGCAAGAAAGGTGCATATTATAAACGAGTTGATGAACCAAAATGTTCTAAATCTGTTGTGGAAATAGCAAATAAAAAAGCAAGAGGTAATCATCCTACTCAAAAACCCGCAGAACTCTACGAATGGTTATTGAAAAGGTATTGTATTGAAGGAGGAACTATGCTTGATCCAACAGCTGGTTCATTTACATCTTGTTTTACTGCTAATAAACTTGGTTTCAAGAGTATAGGTATTGAAATGGATAAAACATTCTTTGATAAAGCTAAACTCTGTGTTTAATTAATCATCGTCATTAGTATCTTCATTTTCATCATCATCAGTATCTTTATCTTCATCGTCATCAGTATCTTCATCGTCATCAATCTCAAATCCACGAATATGATTGGAAACATATCTCCAATCAGGTTCTAGTAGAGAAAGTTCATCAATTCCCATAAACTTTTTCAACCAGTTTTTCTCAAGTTCCTCATTATGGTTATTGTAGATCCAATAGGCTATAGCATAGTTCTTATTTGGACATTTACGAACCTCTAATATAGTCTTTGCAGTCATATTATCCATATCACCAATACAAATAAAGCACAAACCACGAGCATCGCCATTTCCATCACAACACTTATAATTTTTGTCCATTCTATTGTTATATATAGGATGATTACGTGTAAATCCGTTTTCAACGTAACAAATCTGGATTTGATAACAAAATATCATTATTTTGGATACTATTTCGTTCTTCTTATTCTCGTAGGTCTCATAGGGTAGATTTCTTTAAACCTCTGATAATCCGTTTTGGGCGTTCAACTTTTATACAACCCGAATAATCTCCTTATCATAATATAGATGGAAGACTATCATAGAGGATACATTCTTCAACACGCATTAGAAGGTGCTGGTCTCCGTAGCATAGCAGACCAAATCAAGACTATAACACCAGCGGAGGCTCTGGAAGACTATAATAAGTTGCGTGGATTAGAATGTGGGTCAATCAACACTAAATCCTTAATCGGCAATAAGGCTATGGATATATTCTTTTTCAAGCACCGCCTCGCAACCAAAGTCAAAGGTGGCGAAAGTTTCTATGAATGGGTCAAGGGTAATCCGCTCAATACCCCTTCGGCAAAACGGCTCTACAAATATAATCTGGAACACGGCAATTCTCCCGCCGTCGCCAAATACGGTGTATTCCGTCTATACAAGGGTTCTATTAATGCATTCAAGCCGATTATAGCAAGAGACTTGTTCTGTAAGTATCACCCACGCACCATATTAGATTTTAGTGCTGGGTGGGGCGGTCGGTTGCTGGGTGCTATGTCGTTAGACATTAACTACATTGGCTTTGATACGAATACAAGTTTGAAGAAGGCTTACAAATATATGATTAAGGCGTATCCCCACGATTGTAAGGTTAAAATACACTTCCAAGATAGTTCGAAAGTAGATTACTCAAAATATACATACGACTTTGTCTTCACTTCGCCACCTTATTATCAAAAAACCAACCCTACGGAAGGCTACGAAAATATGCCCCACTACGAAAATCGTGAGGACTTCAACGAGCGGTTCTTCTTTCCAGTCGTGCGGAATACAATGCGTAATCTATCTGCGGGAGGACACTATGCCCTAAATATCCCTATGGATATGTATGAAGATGTGAAAAAGGTGCTGGGTGCGTGTGATACGAAGATGCCCCTATATATTCAGAAGCGGTATAAGGGTCAAGAGGGAGGCTATAAGGAGTTTATCTATGTGTGGAAGAAGAAGTCTGTGGGGGTAATAAGGGTAATATAATTAATCATCATCTTCTGGAAACCAGCACATTTATATAGTATACAGTTAAAGTGTATGGCTTTTATATAGATCAAATATGCTTTTACTGAATGGTATTTTATCAATGATTTTTTGAGTCATTGATTTCTTTTCCTTTGTTACTTCTGGTTTCAATCCCAGAAATGTTTGACCTAATGAAAGCAACGGATCGCCTTCCTTGTACACTCTTTCATTTGAACTTTTAACATCAGCTGGTTGAACTGCAGGATTAAAAGAAACACCATTCTTCAATAAACCCATTTTTAAGAACTGATCGAGAATAGCACCACCTAATGAATGACCAACACCATAGTAATCATACTGTGATGGAGGAAATGATTTCTGGAACTCCTTTAGTTTTGCTAAGTCATTTTTGAATCTACTTGATGATTGTAGTTTATTAAAGGCGATCGTAGCATCAGCAGATAAATCTGTAAAGTCCTTTGTTCCACGAATAGAAACAACAATAGTATTATCATCCTGATCGTAATAGAATTTCAAAGTAGGTGTATGTGAAATGAGTTCTAAATCACCAACTGTATGCGCTGGATTAGATTCATAGGCTTGTTTAGCAATTTGATTAAGGATTGATCGCTCTGGAATAGGTCCTGAACCAGTTGGTGAGGATGGTCGCGTTCCTGCATCACGCTGAATAAGATTTATAAATGAAAGTCGTTTTCCTGGTAATTCATTCTGCACAGCATCTGGAAATTCATTCCAAGCAAAATGACTCATAAACAAATCATCCATATCACTTTGTTCTTCACTTGATCCTGCATTATAGGCTTCGATCAAATCTGGAATCATTGTTGACTTATTCTTCTTCAGTATATTGATCAATACTTCACCTAATGGTTTCCCCTTACCAAACAATTCTTTAAGTTCATCATCAGAACCTTCATCTTTTTCTAGACGTGGAACGATTACACGTGGCTTTCTATTCAATCTATTAATTTCTTCTATTGCTTCTTTAGCTGTTTTGAATCTTTTAATCAGCTTATTTAGTTCAGTATCTTGTACATAATAATAATCATCTATCTTCTTTAGAATATAACCTGAACCTTTTAATTCTTTACTTTGTTTTGATGCTTCAGCCTTACGTTGCTTTGGTGATCCTGTAAGAAGAATATCGATCAAATGTTTATGCTCTGCAAGAAACTTTTTACGTGGAATTGTAATTCCTTTACCAATTTGTTCAGCCTTACGTTTTACTCCTTTACGTTGAACAGCTGGTGGTGCAGCTGGTTTAGGACGTGGTGGAGGTGTCTTTGGTGGTGGTGGCGGTGGACGTTCGATCGGTTCTTCTACTAAATCAACATTAGAAAAAATAGCAGCTAATTCATCATCTGAATCACCACCACCTCTATAACTTGAATCAGACGAACTGGAAGAAGAATCTGATTCATAACCACTACCATTCATACTTGCATATAAAGCCCTCATTTGAGCTTTTGCTTTTTCTAAAGGCAATGGTTCAATTGAATGCTTTTTACCAGTATCTTTAGTAACAACCCAATAAGCATCACGTTTAGGAGCCTTACGCAACTTGTATGGCATTTATATATTAGGAAGTTTTTCCTTTATAATATATAATGGAGTGTCCAAATTGCAAGTGTAAGCTTGTTATCAGTGTAGCTGATGTTGAAATGCGTCCACCAGAACCAGCTCCTGGTAAAACAAAACTAAATGCTTGGGATCTATATATTCCAGATAAGTATTTTAAGTATTTTTAGATTGATTATATGTTCCCTGTTGTTCTACAACTGAATGACCCATCTTATTAGCAACATCTTCCATCTCATTCTTTACATCACCAAACTTATCAGTAATAAAAATATGACGAAGCATTGAGCTACCAACATTCTTATGAAAGATCTTATTAAGAATGCGCGTGATCGAATTCACAACTGTTAGTGGTCTTCCATCGCCATATACCAGGAAAGGAAACACAGCTGATTTCTTTAGTGGATGATATGAAAGATATAGCTTAATACTTTTCTGCAATGCTTCTGGTATGTCTAATACTTGACGACCATAAGTCTTAGCTGTCTTATACTTGTTAAAAATAAACCGAGTTGGATTTAGTTCAACATAGTTCTTGTCTGATGGCATCGTATCCTTCCACTTCTTAACAACCACCATATCAAGATAATCCAGATTTCTGCGTGGTTCGATCTCAGTATATAAAGATAAAATCATATAATGGAGAAGGGTTGTGAAATCATCATTACTAATCTTCTTGCCGAACTCCTTTACTTTATTGGACAAGTCATCACGAATAGCTTGAACGTCTTTCCATTCTATCCAGTTCTCCTCTTGCTTCTCAGTCTTTTGACTTGTGTCTCGCTCGTTAAGCTTTTTACCCTTATCCATCATTCGATCATAGTAATACTGATAAACTTTCTTATACGTAGGCTTATCCTTGTATAGAGTAAGAACACTGGTAATCGCTGATAGAATAGTCTTCTGTGAACTTTCGGCATAAGTTTCAAGCTTTCGTTCGATATCTTCCTTCTTCTTAAGGAATGTTAGGTTCTTGAATTCCTTCTTATCATTGAGTTGAATAAGCATACGAATATATGCAGACGCCGTTGACTCTGATACTTCCTTCTTCTCAACTAATTCTTTTGCAAGATCGAGCATAAAGTTCATTTATTCTTTAGTAAATACATTAATTTAAACGAAAATTACCTCACGAACTATAAAAATTACCATATAAAATGGTAAAAATGACTGTTTTTCGGTAATTACGGCTACAATATAGAAAAAGAATGGTAATTTCCAATTGTTTTTTACTGTAGTTTTTCATATAGTGGTAGTAATTACATTAAAAAGAGAGTTTTTTACCATTTTATATGGTATTTAATGGAAAAACTCTGATAGCCGCATAAGAAAAGCTTTAAACTTGTTGGTAAAGACCGTTAAGTTTCAAATTAAGTGCGGACATCAGAACTTTTAAGTTCCTTTTTTATTTGATTATTAATACGAATATAAAACCCACGAGAAAGCCGTTTGTGTCAATGTGGTTACATCATTTTGTAATTCTATTCTAAAAGAACCAACCTGCTGTTCTCCAACTGGAAGAACACTATACGCGACTGGAAAATGAATACCACCCACATTTGGTGGACCAAAAGATTGAGTGGCTACAATGACCGCATTAACAGTTATATTTGCACCTATAGCTGCATTTGTAATAACAGGTGATTGTTGCTGACCAGCTGGAATTATTGTAAGTCCTGCATAGAG
>Ga0114960_10003043_pt1 | contig 12899 bp, 14 predicted proteins | sample C_130625_MF_Meta_FD_92637 | JGI IMG/M metagenome (GOLD analysis project Ga0114960, IMG submission 92637) | Freshwater microbial communities from Lake Croche, Canada to study carbon cycling - C_130625_MF_MetaG | ecosystem: Environmental > Aquatic > Freshwater > Lake | place: Lake Croche, Canada... | reverse complement strand
GACTCGTAGAAATAACCGTCATTATTCCCGTCGTTCTAGATGAAATTAAAGTATAGTTACGATTTTTTCGTTCAATACTGCTATTTCTGAATTACTATTGATTGTATGAGTCATTAGATTAAATCATACACTCAATATTACTTTGAAAAAGTGCCGGTTTGAAATGCCTACCGGTCTAATAACAGCAGTCCTTGTTATTGACCTTATTGTTATTATTTTAACAAAATATCCAGGAGCAAATCCTACCTTTAAGGTAAACTCTTTAAATGAATGGTATACAAGATTTACATCTACAGCCGTAGCATCAGATGTATTAAGTATTCTACTTGGTATTATGGTTACACGCTATATATATACAATCCTACATTTAAAGAACCCCCTTCTATTCTTTGCAATTCTCATTCTCTTTCAAGTATGCCATGATATATTATTTTATACCCAAGTTATTCAAAAGTTACCAGATGGATATAATGAAATGATTGATGTGTTTAAAGGATATGCCAAAGAAAATGGTGCATATATCCTTTTAGCGGATGGAATGATGATGGTTTCATCTGTTCTTTTAGCATCTCTCTTAAAGGTATCAGAAGACCATGTAACAACAACAACTCTTATGATAACTTTGTATTCACTTACTTATATTATATATACAAAGGGCTGATTTATTTCGAAGCTTTGTATCAACTTCTATTGAAAATTGATGGTCTTTACGAATAAAAATAATATCAACTTGTATAGTAAATCCATCTATATAATGTGATTCACATAAATCAAATGGAACAAATCCAATGGAATCCATAAATTGTATATGTTCTAAAAAATTGGGTGCCCCCGCATTATATTGTCCGAAAAAGGGTAATTTAAATAATATAAAATCTGTCTTTTTTAATACATTTGTTGCGCCTTTTAAAATAGGTATTTCAGCTCCCTGGCAATCTATTTTTATAAATATATTTGTTGAATTATTAAGTATTTCATGTGTATTAGATATACTATCAAGGGTTGTTGATATTTGTTTCAAATCTACTTCTTTCAAAGAATCATTCAATACACAGTTATATATACGAGTATTGCCATTCGCCATACTAAACAGTTCAGGATAATATATATCTTCAAACAAATGATATCTACTAGTATTAAATATTTCTTTACATTGTTGTGTCCATCTACCATGATATGCACCTATATCAAAAATTGTATCAGGAATATAACCCAAATCTTTTATCATTTGAATGGATTGAAACATATAGTATATATAATGTTCATGCGTTTATATACAGTTGATACATTGACAGGACTCCCATTCATTATTTAATTTAATTGCACTGCAATGCACTGCACTGCAATTAAATTAGACCACTGAACATTTCAAACCGGTACTTTAAAGCATTGGTATAAAATTCCTAGTTATTTCAAAATACGCGCACATTCCTCATAGTTACTATAAGTTTTTTCCATACATTGTTTAAATTCTGTTGTTTTATCTATTACAGGATGCAAATGAATCGGAGGCTTAGCTTCTTTACTATCAAAGATATTATGAGCAATTGAGCTTCCTATACCAAATCCAAATCCCTGTTTTATACTGCTAAACAAACTGGGTTGTTCATTATAGGGTAGTCTATTTTGTAGAACTGAATTACTAACAGCGGGCTTATTTACAACTGGTTTGTTATTTGACCTTGGCATATATATACTATTACTTATATTATTTTTAAACATTATCTGCCAGTTTGAAATGTTCGTCTATCTAAATAATAAGCGGTATTAACGTTTCTTTCTACATGTCTTTGCATGGGGATTCTTAGAACATCCACTACGATGATCTGCTAATTTTTTACACATTCCATCAAATGTTCCATTTTCTGCAGTCATACAAGATCTAAATCGCCAGAGTTCACGTAATATATTCATACGTGTATCAAGTGCATCCATATTAAATTTACATGCTTTCCATCCCTTACGCCATTCATCAAAGGGTAACGAATCTTCTATGCTACGCCAGAATTTTTTATATTTAATCATTTTTTCATCACATGTTAATACATTCCATTTATTTTTTTGAGAAATACTTGAATGTAAAGGAACTACTTCAGGGCAACCCTTCATAGGAGTCGACTGTTTTGATAAACGGCAATAAGGATGACTTTCAGCTATACTAAATAAAAAATCCCATCCTTCCATTTCTCCCACATCTTCCATTCTCTTTTCATACATTTTTTTACATCTTCAAATGAACTATTTGGCATATCAAGTAAACCCTGTTCTCTTAATTTATCATTTACTTTATTATGTATTCTCCATAGCCATTTACTAAGAGTTACCTTTGAACGCAAAGCATCTTCTACTGGGTCAGCATCAATATATTCCTGTAAAGAAGCTCTACAAAACTTACAGGGAAGAACATATGGTAAAGACTCAAAGAGATGTTTGACTGACTCTTTTTGCTTTGGAGTATATCCAAATGTTATCAAATGTAAGAGACGCCAACCGGATGGTCCCCAAAACTTAGTATCCATTTACTATTTATTTAGATTAAAACTCAATCATCCTCAATAAAAAGACAACTTTGGATAATGGGGGCACGATATACAGTAGCAGATGTTACTTTCTTTATAAAAGTATCATCGTCTATTTTATCGGCTGTTCGAAAATGACTATCAAGCACTGCTTCCATGATATAGTCTAGATTATGTATACCCTGTAATTCCTGTACTTCGCCTGTACGTATATTGTGAATACAAAAGCGTCTACGACCTTTTGTTTCATACTCTACTTTTTGCCAAAGCCATGCATATAAGGCTAATTGTATACAGTGTTCTGCTTTAATAGAATCAACACATTTCAATTCCCATAATGTATTTGAATCAACTAAATCTGCACGACCTTCTATTTGTAATGTTCTTTTTCTCCATATATATCCTATTAAACTTAAAGTGTGTTCAAATGTTTGGTGTGTATTTTCTTTTCCAACAGTTTGTATTAAATTATCAAGTAATGTCTCCATTGTTTTCACAGGGAGCCAATTATATTTTTTAATTTGTTTAACTTTAAAAAGGAATCCACTTTTATATGCTGAATATACATTTGCTAATAATAAATAATCTTCAGGTTTACTTGGCTCTTTCAATGCAGATTCCATATTGATTCGCAATTCATCATCTACAATACTATCTTTTTGTAATTGACTTATAAATTGTTCTTTAATGTCATCTTGTATACTAATACTTCGTCGAAATCTATGTTCGTATATAGCAGGAATGGCAATGCCATTCAAATCGGCAACTGCCTCTGTTAGTCCACCACCTGTTTGAATGAAACTTTCGATTTGAATTGCTTGGCTTGGTTGTGTTAGTACTTTCATACAGCACAAATCCATAATGAACATAACCGTTTGTTCAGGCATAAATCTAATTAAATCTGTTACTCTTTTTAATATCATCACATCATCTGGAGGTGTAGGAGGTGGTGTTTCACCCTTCCTCTTTTTACTTACAGCAATGACATCAATATATTCCTTTGAACTAATAAGGGTATCCATATTTAAAAAAGGGAGTGGTGAATTTGATTTATCTTCACCACATAGATATAAACATTCCGTTGCTCGTGTTGCTGCTACATATAATAGAGGTGGACAAACAGTACGAGTTGCGTCACGAAATGTAAAATAAAAAGAAGCACTGAATGATAATATAAATACATATTTTCTCTCAAGGCCTTTACTCTGATGAAAACTAGAAAAGACAATCTTTCCATGTAGAACTTGTTCCTTTAATTCTTCATCATCAGAGAATGGGACATAACATGGAAACCCCTGTTTCACAAGTTCATTTTCAAGACGTTTCACGGGATTTGATTCATTCTTTGTGCGAATAGAAGGAGCTAATATAAATATATCATCGGGTTTACAGACTTTTGTGAGGAGTAGCATATGTATTTCCTCACATATATATTTGGGTATCTTATCAAATGGGTCACCTGTAAGGTATTTAACCGGTTGGCATTTTGCTTTTGCATCACTTGTTTTCATGCGAGGATATCCAAGCATACAATTATTCACAAAGAACTCCATGGCTTTTGTAAGGCGATAACTTGTATGAAGTGTTCGTTTCACCCATTGAACAGGTGAAGGATAAATATGTTCAGCAAGAGTTAAAAATCGAACATCGGCACCCTTTTGAGGAAAATCATAAATACATTGTAAATGATCTCCAAGCACAACAAATTGTTTAGCACCTGAATCTCGAAAAGCTTTACATACAAATTTAAAATATATAGGAGTCATATCTTGTGCTTCATCTAAAATGAAAATATCAAACTTGGGAGATATGAGGGGTGCTGTATTTGATTCAATAATCTTAATTAATTCTGTATCTGTTAAACAAGGGTCCAAATAATACATTTTACCATAGGAATGATAACTATGCACTTTCATATTTGTGAGTCCTTCTTTTTTTACCTTGTCACGTGTTTCTGTTTTTAATCTAGAATTATATGTAATAACTGCAATACGTTTATTAGGAATAGCTTGCCCAATAAATAATATGGCCGTTGTTTTTCCTGAGCCGGCAACAGCATCTACACATACATTATTACCTTGTATAACAGATGTAACAATCTCACGTTGTTCTTCAGATGGAACTGGCATACCTTACATATTATATGTTACCTATGTTTAGGTCATTCAATATTAGCATATGTTATTTGTCTGGATGCATATGAACAAAAATTGAATTGTAAATCCTACTGTTTGGAGGGTAACCTTTACGAATGAACCTATTTGTCTTAGGAGTAGGTGTAAAAGCAGCCGCTGAAGCACATGGCGATAAGCATGTTGTTAAAATGTTATTAGAAGCATGTCAAATGTTATATACTGCACATTGGACTTCTATATACCCCTCTATACTTAATAAGAGACCAGGATATCTTTCTCTTCCAGAGCATATGAAAGATGCTCCTAACAGAAAAGAAGGAGTACCTGGCTTTCGTCCTGCGCATATAAATCATCCATGTACAAAATGGATTCGGGCGCGCCTAGGAAATTATGAATGGGCGGCAAAGTTAGCTATTGCACTTGCGGATGAATATGAATTTCGATGGCCTGGTCGTATACATTCCTGTAAAGTTCATGCTGAATGGTTAGCGAAGAATATTCCACCAGGAATATCTAGATTACCCCGTATAGATTTTGCTGTTGCGATGGATGATGTATATAAGGTAGGTGCGAATCCAATTGCTTCTTACAGAAATTATTATATACGAAGTAAAGCAACCAAGGGATTAACAGTATATACGAGACGAAACTCACCAACTTGGTTGCTAGTTGATGAACCTGCATTAGCTTGAAAGGGGTACAAGGGTTCTCCGGAGGGCAATGGTGTGGTAGTAGGGTATTGGTATCCTGTGGAATGTAACCCCGATGAGGATTTAAACTCTTGTTTCCTATAAAAAGTAGAATGAGTCTTGTGGTATCGAACGTGTTAAACAAGTCTGATCTTTTAAAAACAGTAAAGGCATTTGTTGGCGAGAAGGAACTTACAGCGTCTCTTATGGCAGAAACAGTAAGTCATTTAGTTGAAAATTTGAAGGATTCTGGTCTCAATGAAGTTGAAAAGAGTAAACTTGTTCTTACTACACTTCTTCAACATCTCGCAACTCCATCTGTTCGTTCTTGTGTCTCTGTCCTTTCAAATGTATGGGTATATGTAAAGAAGTTCCTCCTCTTTCAAAAGGTACAAGGAACAACCCCATTGGATTTACGTGTGCCGGTGTCGGTTCCTGTACCCGTGCCTCAAGAGTCATCTGAGCCTGAAGTAGTGAAAGCATAAATTGCTCTGTCGTTAATATTTAATTTAATAGCAGTGCCATTAAATTAAATAATAAGCTACCACCGTGGTATTTACATGCCCATCCCAAACCCACTCATACTTAACGGGGCTAAATAGGGACGCACTGTTGATTGATCCATTGTTTCTGCTTTACATTTTACGGTTTGTTGAGGGCATACAGGTCGTGGGCATGGTGCCGGAGCAGAACATACAGTAGGGGCAGGACATTTCACTTCAGGACAACGTGCTCGTGGGCAAGGAGGACATTCACCTGCCTCTTTTTTGCAAGAACTATTATCAATTATGACAGGTTGTTGTTTAGGTATACTACTCTTCAGTACATATTTACTTAGATCGGGGACAGGAGGACATTCCGTTTTCAACATATAATTTGATAAGTCGGGGCACCTTGTGGGTGCAGGAATACTACTTTTTAACACATACTTGCTTAAATCAGGTTTTGAGCAAGGAGGGCATACAAGACGAGAAGCAGTTGTAGAAGATGAACCTGAACATGTGCATTGTGGAGCAGGTTTAGAACAATCAGCGCATATAGGAATACCTGCTACAAAATGTTCATTAATATTTGTACGACTATATCCTAGACTAAGTCCAAATATGAAAACGACCACTATAAGGCCGACAACCGTTGTCATATTAAATTTAGTGGACATTTCCTTCTATAAGTACCTATTAGTTTCGCCAGGCTTTCCAAGAAATAGGTGGACATCCTATTTGTTCAGGTATTCCAGGATCTGAATGTGTAGCCGCGCGAGTACAGACCATACGTGCATTTCCGCGCCAACTATAATCATGGCCAACCTGCGCACCAGGTTCTAAACACCCAAAATCAGATGGATTTAACCCTAAAGCACCAATTGCCTTACAAATCTGCTGTGACCTTTTTTTCCAATCAAATCCATGTGCTGATACGTCTGTCGAATCTTTATCATTGAAATCATCAATATGAATGTTTTGTATAATATTCTCAAATTCGCCCCTGGTATTATGATTACCTGCGATATCATGTCGGGCTTCTGTAGCGTTTGCTTCTGTAGCGTTTGCTTCTGTAGCGTTTGCTTGTGTAGCTTTTGCTTGTGTAGCTTTTGCTTTTTCTTTAGCAACTTCATTCGGGCTTGTATATGTTAAACTTACATTGTAAGACAATCCATTTAAAATACTATTTGCATAACGGTCTAATAATTTAGCTTGAGCATTTGAAGAGTGTATATCGCCTGAATCAGATGAACCAAATAAACTACTTAGAGAACCAAGTCCAGCTGAAGAAAGAAGTTTACTGATACCCGTATTTGTGTTACCAAGGGCAGGTAAAAACGCATTGTAATCCCGTTTTTTAATGGGTATCATCGTAGGATCCAAACGTTTATCCTTTATACGTTTTATAATATCTGAAACCGATTGTTGAATTTTACTAAATATATTTATACGAGCCTGTATGATAGGGTCGGAGGTTCCACTTGCACTTAAACGAGATATTTCAACTAAAAGTTTTGTATTTAATATAGCCAATTCATCGGGTGTTATAGCTTTAGATTCACTTGAATATGAATTAGAATCAGAATCAAATCCACCCCTAGAAAAAGGAGTAGGAGTTCCAGTAAATCCTTCCACACTATTCGTTGGAACTAATTGATTTGTTTCTAAGGTATGATATGTCCTTTGAAGAAATCGGAGATTTGCCCTAATTGTTTCCATTTCATTTTCACTTATCTGAACACCTAGTGCAGGATTTGCATCTAGGACTAATAATTCATCCTTTATCCTTTGATAGTCTCCTTTGAATCGTGAGAGTGGAAGTTGAACAGTTGGGTCACTCATTTCAATCATATAGGGATATACCCTTTCTTGAAAGCCATCCATATCTGTTTTCAAAGCAACGAGTGCCTGAAACTTTGATTTTGCTTCTGCAGGGTCATGTGCAGGAACAGGAATATCTGGCATATTTGAATAAGGAGCACTTGGAAGTTCGGTAAGGTCTTTTCGAGGAACTGCCTCTTTTAATTGTTGTACATTAGGTCCACGTGTTTGAAATCCTTCAGGGTTTCCACATTGACTATATACCACAGCACATATTAGTACGAGGAATATAGTTCCTACAAGAAATCCAACCCCTTTCATCTACCGTCATGTATATATTTAGTTTAACAGGATTTTGTTACAAGTTGCACGTTTTCCATATAGGATGAGCCTTGAGAACATGACGGAGAGACATCTGTCATAGATAAGGGGGCTTGTCCACCTGAACCCTTTAAGGCGGAAGGTAATGCAGAATTTATTCCAGATTTAACACCATTTAGTAATTCTTCTTTCATCATGAGATATGTTTCTAAGTCATGAGTATCATGTGTATCATGTGTATGATTGCGTGAGCGTGTATTATATTCATCATCATTATCATTTGAATTATTATTATTCTTACTTCCTACTCCAATTGTATAAAGAAGCTCAGATAAACTCATTGTTATTGTCGAATTAGACATATCAACTGTTGTTACAAAATATTCGCGTAGAAAAAGTTGCCCTAAAAATAAAATAACAAACAAACATATTATTATCAGTGTAACTCGGTCCATCTGGTGTAAGGCCAGTAAAATTGATAGGTTACGTTGTTCCTGTAAAAGGTAAAATGTTACAATTGCGCCATACAGAAGATGATGAGGTAGAAGTAGGTGTAGATGAAGCAGGACGTGGGTGTTTTTGGGGGCCCTTGTATGCTGGGGCAGTTATATGGAGAAGAGATACTGAATTAACAGATGAGCAACGTGCCATATCAGCAAAGATAAAAGATTCTAAAAAAATATCTGAGAAACGCCGGATAGGCCTTGCTGCTGAGATTAAAAAACATGCTATAGCATGGGGGATAGGCTCAGTTACAGCATCTGAAATTGAAGAATTAGGTGTAACAAAGGCAAATCAATTGGCCTTTTCTAGGGCATTAAAAGAATTAAAACAAATACCGGGACGCATTTTAGTAGACGGATGTTTATCCGTTATGGAGCAACCATGGTCTATGCTAGAGCAGATTGTTGAACCTGAGGCAGATGGAAAATATATTTCAGTAGCTGCAGCATCTATTTTGGCAAAAGTAGAGAGAGACCTTTATGTTATTACATTTTGTCAAGAACATAAAGATATTGGAGAGCGGTATGCTTTAGAAAAGAATAAGGGGTATGGAACAGAGAAACATCGTCAAGCTATACAAAAATTTGGAGCTACAGACCAACACAGACCCAAATTCTTACGAAAGACGCTTACTGTGAAGTATGAAAGTTAATTATACAGCAATTAAATTAAATAATAGCGACAAATCTTCCGAATATGCATCGAACAGTGTAGAAGACTCTCTTATAAAATGCCCTTGGCCTTTCGAATACATAATGTAAATTGGGCGGATACCTGGTTTTGTTCCTGCTCGTGCCCTTACAACCCATTTAAAAGATTCATATGGAAACACTTGACTATCATTTGAAGCAGTTCTTATAATTTGAAACATACCAGTGATTCCATCCACTGACATTGTTTCCATAGGTGACCATTGTGTTACTGAAAGAAAGTCGGAAAGTCTTTCTAATGGCATACCAAATTCATTTAATTCAACACATGTAAGGGGAAGTGTATCATTCGTAGTGGTCCTTAGAACGTCTAAATAGGGTACTTCCATATAAGCTCCTTTTGCGAGTGAACCATCGGGATATCTTGCTGATAATCCTCCTACCCAAAGACCTCCAGCAGACCTTCCATATAAGACAGTATGCTCAGGTTTACAATCCGTTAGCCTTTGTGCTTCTTTAATAACAGCATATGCATCTAAAAGGACATTTTCACGCCCTGAAAGGCGACCTGCATCTTCCCATTCGGGTGTATGGTCTCCTCCTCCTCGCCAACATCCAATACATATATACCATCCTCTTTTTAAGAGGGATTCCCAACGTGTTGTATCCATTGAGGTAGCATTACCGTATGCACCATATCCAATTACTAAGAGTTTATCTTCATATCTTTTATGTGGTTCAATTATAATAAAGGGGACCGGTTTTTTATCAGGAGAAGCAGATGCGACAGTTTTCATAGTAGGATACACTGGCGACGTATTGCCAAGTTGATATAACTTTGTAAGGGGGATCCATTTATTTAAATTGCCTGGTTGTATAAGACCAATATGATATTTATTTAATATAATTTGACCAACACCTTTCCAAAGAGGATGAGGTCGGTGAGTTGTTGAGATTTGCCAAAGAGTTCTTCTTGCAAACCATTTTGTTACAATAAGTTTTTTTTCTGTATCAATCCACTCAGGAACTTCACAAAGAGGGAGTTTCCATTGTAAAAGAGGGGTAGATGGTTTCCATTCACCCTGAGACCATGTTAAATAGTGCCCCTTTTGGGTATCAATTATATATCGTGTTGATTCTTTTGAATGAGTATGTAAACGATGAAAGGTATGCTCGGTTATTTCAAAGAGATTGCAGAAGGGTCCAGAAGAGCTTGTCATATACGCGCAAGAAGTTGAAGATGAAATAATTTGTAAATTATAAGACATATTAAGTTCTTCGTATATTATATCCATTGAAGTCCCATAGGCAGCATCGCAACTTATAAGTTTCCAATAGACAAGGCGATTCTTTGCTTCAATGAAAAAACATCGTTTTCCTAAAACTACAAAATGAGGAGAAACACCCTTCTTTTTCCAAACGGGTGTCGTGTGTCCCTCTTTCATACAAAATAATGTATATTCTTCTGCTCCTTCTGATGTATCTTCAATATACCAAACATATTCTCCAGATGTGTAGAGAGACACAGCATGAACACATTTCATAGAAGACACCCACCTCCATAGAAAATCACGAAGGAAAGGTCGGACAATAATTTTACCATCTCTATAAGGTGGTGCTTGCGCCTTTTGAAAATCTTGAAATATTTCTAATGTAAGATCCTCTTGCCCATCTTGTTCCTCTTTTATTTTTGATATCAATGTTTCTTCTTGTTTGACAAGTGCTTCCCACCTTGGACCAGACATATATTCCATCCAAGCCAAATTATCTTTCCATTCTATTCCATATATATGTCTCAGAGACATATCTATTGAATACTTAGATTCCAGTGCTACCAAATCCTCCTGACCCTCTTTTACTTTCGGGTAGGGTATCTACAACTTCCACTTCTGAAAAAGATGACATATCGCGTGATAAAACTTGTACAAGTCTATCGCCTGCTTTTACTGTCACTTCTTCCATTTTACTATTCCAAAGTGCAGCAAGCAATTCGCCACGATATCCCTTATCAATAACACCCATTGAATTCATAAGTATAAGGCCTGTCTTTGAAATAGAAGAACGGGGTGCCATCCAATATGGAACAGGTTCATTCCCTTCCATAACAGCAATTGCCACTCCCATTCCAACCATTTTTCTCTCTCCTGCTTTAAAGACTGTATCATTTGGTACATACAAGTCAAACCCAGCATTTTCATCATGTAACTCTTTACTTGTATAATATTTTGCCGAATTTGTATTTTTAAGTAATAGACACAATTTACTCATTCTATGTATAGATGTGCGCAATACTTTAGACCTATATGCTTAAAGTATTCTATAATTATATATCATAATGTCTTATATTACAAAGGTTGTTTTTCAGACAGATAAAAGAAAGCCATCAAAGGATTACACTAATATGATAATCAAACAATTAACACCTGAATGGAAATATGAGTTTTATGATGATACGGATATAGTTCATTTTTTCGAACAAAACCCCATGGATGAATATCCAGACATAATTAGCAAATGGTCTTCCCTTAGACAGGGTGCACATAAGGCAGACCTTTTTAGATACTATTATTTATATTTAAAAGGGGGTATGTTTTTAGATTCTGATGCAATGATATATTCACCCTTAGAACAAATTATAGATGGATATGAATGTATGACAGTTATTTCTAGTGATATACGCACAGCTATCTTTCAGGGAATTCTTGCCTCTACAGCGAAAAACCCCATTATATATTCAGCGCTTCAACAAGCGTATAATACCCCTAATGAAGTCTTAAAGAAAGATTATCATTGTTTTTGTAGACAATTATTTCATATTATTATGTCATATACAGGTAAAGAAATACGTATTAAATTACTCAGAGAATTAAAGGAATATAATCACGATAATATTATCAATGAACATAACCAGGTTTTGTTTAAACATTATTGGAAGCATAAGGTAGCACCGACTTATGTATCATATCAAAATATTTTTACTGAAATATATGATAGTAAATTCTGGATATCTGGTTCTGGTTCTGGTTCTTTTAAAGAAAATACAGTTCAGTATAATAAGTTTATGATAGACTTTTTAAAGTCAAATAATATAAAAAGCGTAACTGATATTGGATGCGGAGATTGGCAATCATCTTACCTTATTTATGATACATTTGAAGAAATTGATTATATTGGAATAGATTGTGTAGATAGTGTTATTGAAACAAATAAAAAGAATCATCCAAAATACTCTTTTCATTGTTTGAATGTTATAGAAAATATAAAGAATATAAGAGATAGCGATGTATATGTATTAAAAGATGTATTACAACATTTACAATTATATGATATTTATACGATCCTAGATGGATTAACAGAGAAGAATTATAAATATATCGTTATTACAAATAATTCTAAACAATTATATGATAATTTTGAATTAGATACGCATATTGGTATTGGAAGAGGGTTGCATAGTAAGTATGCACCCCTCAAATCATATGCTGCGTTAGCTGTTTTTGATTATTTTGGAGGAGAAGATAAACAGATATGTATTATAGAGCCAAAGGGTACATCATGGAATAACTATAGAAAAAATGAAATTCAATCTTTTCCTTCTAGTATTTTAACTACATATAAGACAGTTTACACCCTTGTACGAATGGGACCTTCATGTGACGGAGGATATGTTATTGCGGATGGTCTATCCTACGATTTTTTTATATCGTGTGGCGTTGCTGATGATTTGCGATTTGAAGATGCATTTCTGAATAAATACAAAGTAAATTGTATTGTATTT
>Ga0114960_10003042_pt1 | contig 12900 bp, 13 predicted proteins | sample C_130625_MF_Meta_FD_92637 | JGI IMG/M metagenome (GOLD analysis project Ga0114960, IMG submission 92637) | Freshwater microbial communities from Lake Croche, Canada to study carbon cycling - C_130625_MF_MetaG | ecosystem: Environmental > Aquatic > Freshwater > Lake | place: Lake Croche, Canada... | reverse complement strand
TGCAGCCGTGCAGCATCACCTGGTGACCGATGGTGACGTGGCGGCCAATCGTCAAGGGCATGCCCACATCGGCATGCAACACGCTGCCGTCTTGGACGTTGCTGCCCTCGCCCACCGAAATGTCCGAGGTGTCGCCCCGGATCACCGCGCCAAACCACACACTGCTGTCAGCGGCCAACTTGACGCGGCCCATCACCTGCGCGCCATCGGCGACCCAGGCGCTGGGGTGGATGTCGGGGCTGTCAGCGTCGAGTTGGTAGATGGCCATGGTGCGCTCTTTCAAGAAGGGTTGTTCTCGCGAGCGCCGAGTTTAGCTTGTCACATCAAGCTGTCACCCCAGGCACTCCAGGCACTGCAGGCTCATAAGCCAGTTGTTTTTTGGGTCCCTCCAGCAAATGGTGGGCGCGCTCAATCTCGTCGTTGCTGCCATGCACCATCAATAAAAATTGGTCGGCTTTCAAGGCCAACTCATAGCGGATGGCGCGGTCTTGTTGCACCCCCATCTCCAACATGGCGCATCCCAGGGCGGACAAACCGCCCACCACCACCGCGCCCTCCAAGGCACTGACCAACAAGTTGACGACAGGCCCGGCCATGGCCAAGGTGCCCATGCCCGGCAACACAAACACCGCTGGCGCGAACAGCAACCCCCAAATCGCCCCCCAAAAAACCCCAAACTTGCCCCAAGAGCGAATGCGGTCGCCCTTGCTGTAAAAACCCAGCGGGTGCTCTTCGGTGTGGTAGCCCCGGCCCACGATGGACAAGTGCTTCATCTCAAAGCCCGACAGGCCCAAAGAACGCACGGCGTTTTCAGCATCCATGTGGTTCTTGTAAACATATACGTTCGAAATCTCAGTGGTCATTTCATGTCCTCTTTGTTCCTTGCCGGGGCAAGATATGCAAAAACGCAATCCTATGGCCTGGCACCATTTCGGTGTTGATCTGCATCAAACTGCCCCCAACGATGGCCGCTTCGCCCGCACTCGATTTGGTGCTTGGGCCCGTGCACGCAGGTGTTGTCTTACCATTCACCACTTGCCGTGTGGCCCTCACCCCTGTGGGGCCGCCCCACGCATGCACACCCCAGCCCGGCCCACCCCTTTGCCCACCCCTTCAACCGACCCACTGCGCGAATCCATGGCCACCACCGCACCGCTGGCGCATGCGCCGCAGCCAGAATGCCGACAACTCGCCCTGAACGCCTTGTGCCTGCGCGAGCCGGCGGCCAAGGTCGCTGCGGTGCATGCGCTGTGGGCCCGCATCGACACCTTGGCCCTGCACACCGACACGCCCCTGCAGCCCTTGGCACACGCCGTGCCGGGTCGGCCCGATCGCCCGCCATTGCGCTCGGCCAAGGCCGTGCCCAACCGCTCGGTGTTCACACCGCAAGGCATGGCCGCCATGGTGCATGCGGTCTGCCACATCGAGTTCAATGCCATCAACTTGGCGCTCGACGCCGTGTGGCGCTTTGCCAGCATGCCCAGCGCCTACTACCGCGACTGGTTGCGCGTGGCGCACGAAGAAGCCACCCACTTTGGCTTGCTGCAAGCCCATTTGCAAGCGCACGGCCACGCCTACGGCGACTTTGACGCCCACGACGGCCTGTGGGCCATGTGCGAAAAAACCGCCACCGACGTGCTGGCCCGCATGGCCTTGGTGCCGCGCACCTTGGAAGCGCGGGGTTTGGACGCCACGCCGCTGATCCAAGCCAAGCTGCAACGCGCCAACACCCCCGAGGCGCTGGCGGTGGTGGGCATTTTGGACATCATCTTGCGCGACGAAGTCGGCCACGTGGCCATTGGCAACCATTGGTACCGCTGGCTGTGCGCGCAGCGCGGGCTCGACCCCGAGGCCCACTACCCCAGCCTGGTGGCGCAATACGATGCGCCCCACTTGAAGCCGCCCTTCAACGATGCCGCGCGCTTGCGGGCGGGCTTCAGCGCCCAAGAGCTGGCGGCCTTGCACAAAACCGCGACAGCGCCACCGCCCATGTGAGGCGCGGTGAAAGGGCTAGCCCCGTGGGTGGTGCTGGGCGTGCAGGCTTTTGAGCCGCTCGCGCGCCACATGGGTGTAAATGGTGGTGGTGGAAATATCGGCGTGGCCCAGCAGCATTTGCACCGCGCGCAGGTCGGCGCCGTGGTTGAGCAAATGGGTGGCAAAGGCGTGTCGCAGGGTGTGGGGCGACAACGGCGAGGTGATGCCTGCTTGCAAGGCGTACTTTTTGACCAAGTACCAAAACATGGTGCGCGTCATGGGCCCTCCGGCCAATGCGCCGCGCGAAGTCACAAACACCGCATCGGTGGCTGCGCCATGCAACAAGTGACCGCGTGCCTGCGACAAGTAGCGGTCGAGCCACTCGCGGGCCACTTCACCAAACGGCACCAAGCGCTCTTTGTTGCCCTTGCCCAGCACCTTGAGCACCCCCTCGCTCAGCCCCAAGTGGTGCAGCTTCAGGCCCACCAACTCGCTCACCCGCAGGCCACTGGCGTACATCAACTCGAGCATGGCGCGGTCGCGCACGCCCAGGTCGGTGTCCACCGCAGGGGCGGCCAGCAAGGCCTCGACCTGGGCCTCGCTCATGCTCTTGGGCACGCGCAAAGCTTGCTTGGCCGAGAGCATGCGCAACGTGGGGTCGGCGCTGGTGAGGTTTTCGCGCAAGCACCAACGGTAAAAGCGCTTGAACACCGTCAAACGCCGATTCGCCGTGCTGGCGCGGGTTTGGTCGTGGCGGTGGGCAAAGTAGGCCTGCACATGCGCCTCTTGCACACCCAGCAAACCCACACCCTGGGGCTGCAACCACTGGGCCAACAAAGCCAAATCGCGCCGGTAGGCGGCCAAGGTGTTGGCCGACAAACCCGACTCCAACCACAGCGCATCGGCAAACGCGTCAATGCGCTCGGTGTCGGTGGTGTGGCTCATGGGCTCAGCGCTCAGGCAAAGCGCGTGCTTGGGCTCAGTCCAAGCTGAGTTTTTGCTGGTCGACCACTTTTTTGTAGACCTCGTACTCGGCCTTCATTTGGGCGGCAAACTGCTCTGGCGTGTTGGCAATGATCAACGAGCCCGTGTCTTCGATGCGCTTGCGCACCGCCGGGTCTTCCAGCGCCTTGCGCACCCCGGCGTTGATTTTATCGACCACGTCCTTGGGCAAGCCTTTGGGGCCGTAGATGCCGTAATAGGCCATGCGGTTCACCGGCTCCAGGCCCACCTCTTTGAAGGTGGGCACATTGGGCAGCACCGCCAGGCGCTGGGGCGCGGCCACCACGATGGGCACCAAGCGGTTGTCCTTGATGAACGGCAAGGCCGAGGGCAGGTTGTCAAAAATCATGGGCACCTGACCGGCCACCGTGTCGTTCAGGGCCGGGCCCGCACCGCGGTAAGGGATGTGGGTGATGAAGGTCTGCGACAGGCTTTTGTACAACTCGGTTTGCAAGTGGCCAATGCCGCCCGTGCCCGAGGACGAGTACGAGTACTTGCCCGGGTTGCGCTTGACCTCGGCCACAAAGGCCTTGTAGTCGCGCGCCGGAAACGAGGGGTGCACCGCTATCACATTGGGCGTGGCCGCAATGTTGATGATGGGGGTGAAATCGGTCTGCGCGTTGTAAGGTATTTTGGGGTTGATCGCCGGGTTGGCCGCGGTGGTGGACACCGTTGCCATGCCCAAGCTGTAGCCGTCCGGTGCCGACTTGGCCGTCTCCAAGGCCCCCACCACGCCGCCGCCACCGGCCTTGTTCTCGATCACCACGGTTTGGCCCAAGGCCTTGCCCAAGGGCTCGGCGATCACGCGCGCAATGATGTCGGTGGTGCCGCCGGGTGCGAAAGGCACTTGCAGCTTGATCGGTTTGCTCGGGTACGCGCCTTGGGCCAAAGCCCCGGCAGCGCTCACAGCCAAGGCGCAAGCGCTCAGCAGGTGTCGTCTCTGGATCATTTTCTTGTTCCCCTATGATGGTCGCCAAAGCTTTGCATTCTAGGTGGGGGGACTCGCCCAAACATGCGCAAATCCACTTAAATTCCACACCCCCCATGAACACCGCCTCTTTGCTGCTGCCCGACTTTGCCCTCATTTTGTGCGGCCACGTGGTGTGCCGCTACACCGCCTTGGACCGCAGCGTGTGGGAGCCCGTGGAGCGCTTGGTGTATTACTTCCTGTTTCCCGTGTTGTTGTTTCACGCCATGGTGCGCACCCCCTTGGATGTGGCTGCCACGTCGGGCCTGATGGCCGCTGGCGTGGCCCTGTGCGTGGTCGGCGTGCTCCTGTCTTACAGCCTGGCGCACCTGCCCGGCATGGGCGACACCGACCGACACCTGCACGCGGGCAGCGCCCAAGTGGCGTTTCGCTTCAACTCCTTCATTGGCCTGGCCCTGGCCGAACGCTTGGCCGGTGCCCAAGGGCTGCAATGGATCGCGGTGCTCATTGGGGTCTGCGTGCCCATCTTGAACATCGCCGCCGTGTGGCCCATGGTCGGTGGCGGTGGGCGCCAATTTGCCAAAGAGTTGCTGCGCAACCCCTTGGTGGTGGCCACCGTCAGCGCCTTGGCGTTCAACCTGCTGGGCGGCAGCTTGCCCGAATGGCTGCTGCCCACCACGGCGCGCATTGGCTCGGCCTCCATTGCTTTGGGCTTGATGGCCGCCGGTGCCGGTTTGCAGCTGAGCCAACTGGGCCTGGCCCCGCGTTTGAGCGGGGGCGTGCTGCTCATCAAACACCTGCTGATGCCCTTGGCCGCTTGGGTCATTGTGGGCGTGGCGGCCTTGGACACCACCCAGGCCCTGGTGTTGATGGCCTTCTCCGGCCTGCCCACCGCCTCCAGCGCTTATGTGCTGGCCGCCCGCATGGGCCACAACGGTCCGTTTGTCGCGGGTTTGGTCACCTTGTCCACCTTGCTGGGCATGGCCAGCCTGCCCTTGGCCCTGGGCCTGGCAGGCGTTGCACCGCCCTGACTTCGGCATGGGGACAACAGCGTGGCTTTGGCCGCTGCTGCGGGTGTGCCCTTGGGCACCCAGGGCGCTCAGGCCGGGGTGAACAAGGCTTTGTACTGCTCGCGCAGCAGGTTTTTTTGCACCTTGCCCATGGTGTTGCGCGGCAACTCGGCCACCACAAAGCACTGCTTGGGCACCTTGAAGTTGGCCAAACTGGCCTTGAGTGCCGCCACCACCGCGTCGGCGGCCACAGAGGCGCCGGGCTTGGCAATCACCACCGCCACGCCCACCTCGCCAAAGTCGGGGTGGGGCACGCCCACCAAAGCGCTCTCGGCCACGCCGGGCATTTCGTTGATGAAGCTCTCCACCTCGGCCGGGTACACGTTGTAGCCGCCGCTGATGATCAAGTCTTTGCTGCGCCCCACTATGCGCACATAACCGCGCGCGTCCACCGCGCCCACGTCACCGGTTTTAAAGAACCCATCGGCGGTGAACTCCTCGGCGGTTTTTTCGGGCATGCGCCAATAGGCCTTGAACACATTGGGCCCCTTGACCTGAATCCCGCCCACCTCGTCCACCCCCAGGGTGAGGCCCGCGTCGTCTTGCACCCGCAGGCTCACCCCTGGCAGGGGAAAGCCCACCGTGGCCCCCCGGCGCTCGCTTTGCCCGGCATAACGGGCATCGGCCGCATACGGGTTGGAGGTGAGCATGGCCGTCTCGCTCATGCCGTAGCGCTCCAAAATGGTGTGGCCGGTGCGGGTTTGCCAATCTTTGAAAGTCTCGATCAGCAACGGGGCTGAGCCGGCAATGAACAAGCGCATGCGCGATGCAGCCTCGGGCGTGAGGGCGGGCTCGGCCAGCATGCGCACATACAAGGTGGGCACGCCCATGAACACGCTGGCACGGGCCATGTCGGCAATCACCCGCTGGGGGTCAAACTTGGCATGCCACAGCATGGGGCTGCCATTGAGCAAAGCGCCATGCAAAGCCACAAACAGGCCATGCACGTGAAATATGGGCAAAGCGTGGATCAGCACGTCCCCCGGCACCCAACCCCAATAGTCTTTCAACATGCGGGCGTTGCTGTGCAAGTTGTCGTGCGTGAGCATCGCCCCCTTGCTGCGCCCGGTGGTGCCGCTGGTGTAGAGGATGGCGGCCAAATCGTCCGGCGCGCAATGCGCAGGGGTGTGTTGATCGCTGTGGTGCGCGGCGCGATCGAGCAAACTGCCGGTGCGGTCATCGTTCAAGGTGAACACATGGCGCGTGCCCGCTTGAAACGCCAGCTTGCTCACCCAGCCAAAGTTTTTGCCGGTGCACACCACCACCGCCGGTTCGGCATTGCCCACAAAGTAAGCCACCTCGGCACTTTGGTAGGCGGTGTTGAGCGGCAAAAACACATGGCCCGCACGCAAGGTGGCCAGGTACAACAGCATCGCCTCGACCGACTTTTCCACCTGCACCGCCACCCGCGAGCGCGGGGGCAAATCCAAGCCATCCAGCAAATTGGCCAGCATGGCGCTGGCGCGCTCCAGGTCACGCCAGCTGTAGTGCAGCCCGTTGTCGGTCTCCACGGCGGTGGCGTTCAAGTCGGTGGGGAAGGCCCCGCGCAAAGCAACAAATAAATTGTGGTTCATGTGATGTGACATCCGCAGGGCCCAAGCCCTTGGCTAAAAACGGCCCGCTCAGTCGAGCTTGGCCCCCGAAGCTTTCACCACCACGGCCCATCTCTTGATCTCGGCGGCGATGAAAGCCCCAAATTGTGCACCCGTGACGTTGGGGTACTCGGCCCCGTTGCTGGCCCATGCGGCCTTGACCTCGGGCGAGTTGGCAATTTTTTGGCTCCACTCCAAAAACCCCGCTTGCGCCTCGGCCGGCGTGCCCTTGGGCGCCCACATGCCGTACCAGGTGCTCACGGTGTAGTCGGGCAGGCCCAACTCGGCCGCACACGGCACGTCGGGAAAAGCCGCATTGCGCTTGGCCCCGGCCACCATCAGCGCTTTGATGCGCCCGCCCTTGATGTGCGCTGCCGACGAACCCAGGCCGTCAAACATCATGTCCACATTGCCCGCGATCAGGTCTTGCAACGCCGGCCCAGCGCCCCGGTAGGGGATGTGGGTGATGAAGGTTTGGGTTTGCAACTTGAACAACTCCCCCGCCAAATGGTGCGAGGTGCCGCCACCGGCCGAGCCGTAATTGAGCCGCCCCGGGTTTTGCCGCACTTGCGCCAAAAAAGCCTTGAAGTCGCCCGGCACATTTTTGGGGTTGACCACCAGCACCTGGGGCACGGTGGCCATCAGGGAAAGGGGGATGAAGTCTTTTTCCAAGTCGTAGTCGAGCTTGGGGTACATCGACGGCGCAATCGAGTGGTGCACCGCACCCATGAAAAACGTGTACCCATCGGGGGCCGCCTTGGCCGCAATGCCCGCGCCCAAGGTGCCGCCTGCGCCACCGCGGTTGTCAATCACCAGTTGCTTGCCCGTCAGCTTGGCAAACTGCGCCGCAAACGGGCGCGCAAAGGCATCGGTGCCCCCGCCAGCGGGGAACGGCACCACCACATTCAGGGGTTTGGTCGGCCATGCCGATTGGGCGTGAACACCCAGGTGGGCAGTGGCCAAGGCGCCAGCGCCCCATTGCAGCCATTGGCGGCGGTTGATTTGGTTTGTCATAAATGTCTCCTGGTTGTCATGGGCATGCACGGGTGTGCATGGGTGCAACCGTGGTCATCAACGTGCCAGGGTTTGCATGTGCGCCAGCCCCCCGCCAGCCCATCACCCAACAACCAGGGATTCAACAGGGTGCGCCGTCACACGCTTGTCATTTTGCCTTTTTTGCCCAAACCCACAAAACAGCGCCGCCCAGCACCATGGGCACACACAACCACTGGCCCATGCTCCAGCCCCACCACAGCAAACCCAGGTGCGCGTCGGGCTCGCGGAAGTACTCGGCCACAAATCTAAAAAACCCATAACCCAGCAAAAACGCACCCGACACCGCACCCACCGGTCTGCTTTTGCGCGCATACCACCACAGCAAGGCAAACAACAACAAGCCTTCCAGCAAAAACTGGTAAATCTGCGACGGATGCCGTGCCAAGGCCATGCCGCTTTGCGGAAACACCATCGCCCACGGCAGCGACGGGTCGGCCGCGCGGCCCCACAACTCGCCATTGATGAAGTTGCCCACCCGCCCAGCGGCCAAGCCCGTGGGCACACACGGCGCGATGAAATCGGTCACCGCCAACCACGGCACTTGCATGCGCCGGGCAAACACCGCCATCGCGGCGATCACGCCCAACATGCCGCCATGAAAACTCATGCCGCCTTGCCACACAAACAACACCTCCAAGGGGTGTGCGGCGTAGTAAGCGGGTTTGTAAAACAAGCAATAGCCCACGCGCCCGCCCACGATCACACCGACCACGCCGTAAAACAACAAATCGTCAATGGTTTGCGCGTTCCACACGCCCGGGCCGCGTTGCGCCGCATCAGGGTGAGCGAGGCGCAAACGCGCCAAAACCACAAACAAGGCAAAAGCCGCGAGGTAAGTCAGGCCATACCAATGCACGGCCACAGGCCCGATTTGCAAAGCCACAGGGTCGAATTGGGGGTGAATCAGCATGGCCACTATTGTGCGACAGGCCCGGCATCCGCAAAAACACCTACAAATACAACTTTGTTGTAAATAAAACACCAAAAAAGTAAAAAAAGAACACTTTTTATTAAATAAGCCAGTTCTCATGGCCAAAAGACCTCATTAAGCTGTTAGAGTTCATTTCTATCGAGATGTAGCTATTTGGTACTTATCGATACAACTCTTTCATCATTCTTTTCAGGAGCTTTTTCATGCTGACAATCTTTCAACGCAACAAGACCAACTTGATCATCGCCACCCTGGCCACCGGCCTGAGCGTGCACCTTTCCACCCTGGCCCAAGCGGCCGCAGACTCGGGCACCTTGGTCGTCACGGGTCAAATTTCCAACACCACCTGTTTGCTCGACATGGGCGACGCGGGCTCCACCGGCGGGGGCAGCAAAACCCTGAACCTGGGCAGCTACACCACAGCTATTGCCGGCGCTGCCTCAACAAATGGTGGTACGTTTGGCACGGCCCAGACGGTGGTGTTCAGCGTCAAGTCCGCCGATGGTTCTGGTGGTGCTTGCTCTTTCAGCGGGGCCAGCAAATGGGACATTGGCATCAACATTGGCGCCAACGAATATGCGACGGCAGGTGCCAACACATTGCTGTTGTCCGGCGGCACCGCTTCCAACGTTGCCCAAAACGTGGGCGTGCTGCTGAAAACCTCTGTGGGCACTGCTGTGACCGCTGGCGCCACCAACCTGAACTTGGCAGCGGGCTCAGCTGGCTATGGCGGTGTGCTGCTGTCAGGCAGCACATCTTCTCCTGGAGCCAATTCCACAGACAAAATTGCCTTGACGGCGCAATTTGCCAGAACCAACGCAAGCGCACCCACCGCCGGTGTGTTTTCGGCCACCATTCCCTTGAACGTTTATTACAAGTGATCGGTTGGGCCCTGGGTGGCCCAAGCTGAAGAAGGGCTGGCAATGCCAGCCCTTTTTCTGGCGCCACCCGCCCGGTTGTTTGTTCGCGCTGGCCATTTGCCCCTGAAACACACAGCCAGCCCGATTCAAGTTTTTGCTTCGCTTTTCACCATGTTTTACACCGCACACACCCACACCATTGCCGGGCTCATCGCCACCTTGGCCATCGGCCTGAGCGTGCACATGGCCGCCTGGGCCGAGTTGGCCGCTGACAAGGGCAGGTTGCTCATCCATGGTCAGATCTCCGCCTACACCTGTTTGCTGGACATGTCCGACTCTCCTTCCGGGTCGGGCACCGGATCGGGCAGTAAAACCCTCAACTTGGGAACCTACACCGTCAACCAAGCCAATGCGGCTGGCGCATGGGGTTACTTTGGCGCGATAAAAACGGTTTACTTCAGAGTGAAGTCCGCCGATGGTTCAGGTAAACAATGCGTATTGAATCCACTTGCCGAAACCACCACCTATTGGGACATCGGCATCTACCTGAGACCCGATCAATACACCACGTCAACGGATGGCAAAGTTGCAACCTATTTGCTCAGCTCTGGTTCTGCCTCAAACATTGCCGCGAATGTGGGTGTCGAGCTGAGTGGCACGACAAGCCAAAGTTTGAGCGTGTTGGCGGATTTGACAGGACGCACACAGCACAGGCTCGATCAGCAGGATGGCCCCTACGGCGTGTTGCTCTCTGACGTGAGCAACACAAGTCCCTCGGCACTCGTCGCTTCCGCAATTGCTTTGTCAGCGCAATTTGTCAAACTCGGCTCAGCATCTGTCACCCCGGGCGTGTTTATCGCCACCATTCCGTTGACCGTTTGGTACAAATGATTGGCTTTGGCCCTGGTGGCAAAACCTTCAGCTGGGTAAACCTTGCCAGGGCACTGGCCCTGTGGCTGGGCATTTGCGCCACCCCTGTGGGGGCCCAAATCACCAACGAAGCGGGCGCGCCTTATTTGGTCTTGCGCGGGTCGATCACCCAAAGCGCCTGCAACCTGGCACCCGCTTTGGACAGCCTGGGAGGCAGCTTGGTGGTGAACTTGCCCGCCTTGCAAACCACTTTTTTGCTGGACACGCCGTTCAGCCCAATTGCACCCCTCAAGCTGCGCTTTACCCTCAGCGACAGCAGCTTGGCTTGTTTGAATGCCTTGGGCGGTGCGTCGAACCAAATTGTGTTTGACTCGGCCTTTGCCGCGGTCGCCCCACGCAGTGGCTTGCTGCGCAACAGCGCCATCTTGCGACCCGCCCAGAATGTGTTGGTGCAGTTGGGCCTGATCGGTGCCGACGGGGTGTTCACCCCCTTGGACCTGAACCAACCCCAGGCGCTCAACAAGGCCATCAATTTCCAGGCCAACGGTGCCAGTGCCAACCTGGGCTTGAACCTGGGCATGCGCTATGTGGCGGAGCGTTTTGTCTCTGAGCAGCTCGCCGTTGTCGGCAGTTTCAACCCCGGCGCCAGCGATGTGACAGCGGGCAATGTGTCTGTCTACCTGCCTTTTGTGCTGAGTTTGAAATAAACCCACCCCAAAATGATGCACACATGCAACAGTATGTAAAAAAAGACCACTGAATGTATCGCCCTGCCCCCCGCAGCGGCCCCCCAAAATGAAATTAAAAGGACCCAAAAAAACCACCCAGGAGACCACCCCAACCGCTTAAGTTCAAGGCTTTGCCTGCGCAGGTAATGCTTAAGCAGTTCTTGTGCCACCCCCGCTGCTTCGATTCAATCCACCCCATACCAGTGTGTGAATTGACCGTCGAAGCCAAGGGGAGTGCGCATGAACCGCCAAGCCAAATGTCCGCGTTTTGTCAAAGTGATGTTGTCAGTGATGGCAGCCACCGCGATGTGCAGTGCACACGCCCAAAAGGGTGTGCTTGAAATCCACGGTGTGCTGATTTCACCCGGGTGCCAGTTGAGCTTGCAATCCTTGCAGCGCTTGACCGGCCAAACCCAGGTGAGTGGACAGGCCTGTGGCCTGACCTCCGGCGCTGGCAATGCCATGTCCCAAGTGTCGATTGCCCAAGTTGCAGAAGAAACCACTGTCGCGCCCCCAGGCGCGAACAGCCCCAAACGGCTGATGACGCTCAACTACCACTGAGCCAGCGGGCCGCAAGGCGTTTCTTCTCGGTTGGGTTGCTTTTTTAAACCACCGAGAAGACCCAGATGTTCAAAACCTTCACCCCCTTCACCCCCTTCCCCACCGTGGGTTGGCAGCTTTCTGTGCAGCGCATGTTGCGCACCCTTTGTTTGGCCGCCCCGGCCTGGTTGGCCGCGGGCTGGGCCCAAGCCGACATGGTGATCGACACCACCCGGGTGATTTACCCCGAGGCCCGCCGCGAGGTGTCCTTCAAAGTCACTAACGTCTCCAAAGACAAACCCGCCTTTGTGCAAATGTGGCTCGACGACGGCAACGCCGCCGCCACGCCCGAGGACTCGGTCACGCCCTTCAACCTCACACCGCCCATTGCACGGCTCAAGTCCGATTCGGGCCAAGTGGTGCGCCTGACCTACACCGGCGAGCCCCTGCCCAGCGACCGCGAAAGTGTGTTTTGGTTCAACATGCTGGAGCTGCCGCAAAAGTCCATTGAGGAAAACAAACTCAGCTTTGCCGTGCGCACCCGCATCAAGGTGTTTTTCCGGCCCAAGGCCTTGCGCGGCGACCCCGCCACGATGTACAGCCAAGTGCAGTGGAAGGTGCTCAAACAAGGCGACAACTGGGTGGCCGAGGGCACCAACCCCACGCCTTACAACATGTCGTTTTTCAGCGTCAGCCTGGGCCAAGGCGGGCGCTATGACCTGTCTGTCGACGGCGGCATGGTGGCCCCGATGGGCAAGGTCACCATCGTCTTGGGCGAGGTGAGCAAAATCAACAAACCCTTTAACCAACTCAAATTGGAGTACATCACCGATTACGGCGGTGTCAACCCTATCGAAATCGCCGTCAACGCTGCCCCCTGATTCGGCCACCCCGTTTTGCACATTTTGGGCATGCAAACCGCAATGTTGCAGCACAGCATGGGCTTGGGCACGGGCCAAGCCAAGCCCCAAGCCTGGCGCAGGCGGGGCCGGGCTTGGGCTGCGCGGGCCTGGGCTGCATGGGCTTTGGTCGGCCTGGCGGCGCAGGCCCTGGCGCAGACCGACCCGCCCAACCCGACCTTTACCGTGGCGTCGCTGAGCATGCTTTCACGGGTGGAGATCAGCCACCAAGCCCGCCCCCCGGTGGGCCCCCCGCTGCTGCGCTTGCAAGGCGACGCCTTCAGCGGGCAAACGGTTCGGTTGACACAAAACGGCTTGGTGTTTTTTGAGCAACAACTGAGCGAGGGCAGCTTTGTCATCAACGACCTGCGGCCCTTTGAACCCAGCTCCCCGGTGAGCTTGCAACTGATCTCACCCAACGCGCCCGACGAGAAAGCAGAGCTGTCCTTG
>Ga0114960_10003038_pt1 | contig 12909 bp, 15 predicted proteins | sample C_130625_MF_Meta_FD_92637 | JGI IMG/M metagenome (GOLD analysis project Ga0114960, IMG submission 92637) | Freshwater microbial communities from Lake Croche, Canada to study carbon cycling - C_130625_MF_MetaG | ecosystem: Environmental > Aquatic > Freshwater > Lake | place: Lake Croche, Canada... | reverse complement strand
CGTGCGCTGCGCGACTTCATTCATGTCCGTGATGTCGCCGCAATGGCGCTGCATTTGTGCTGTGCCAACTCGGTACAAGGCCACCTCAATATCGGCACCGGTGTGGCAACGAAAATATCTGACGTTGTTGATCTGGTGGTGGCCCAGTTCCCTCACTTGATCATTCAACGTGGAAATGCCAAAGAGGTGGAATACTCCAGGGCAGATACCACGCGGTTGCGCCAATTTTGGGATGGCGCTTTCGTGCGAATTGAGGACCATGTGCGCGAGCACTTGATTGCTCAAATCAATGGCCAGCTTGATTGACAGCCAATCTGGCCAAGGGCTTCACAAGGGCAGTTTGGGGCTGAACTGGCGATAGATGGCATAGTGCTTTTGTTTGGCCACCTCCCAGCTGTATTGCTGGGCGAATTCAAGCCCATGGTGAGCGAGGGTCGGTCGTAAATCTGCTGACTGCCATAAGCTGCGCAAGCCCTCAGCCAAGCCTTCAATGTCCTGGGGCGAAGACATCAAAATGGCATTCTTTTGGTGGTCTAGCAAGCCACCCATGTTGTTAAAAGGTGCGGATGTCGTGATCACCGGAACCTGATGGGCCATGGCTTCGAGCAACACCATTGGAAACACATCTTGGGTGGTTGGGTGTGCCAAACAATCCATGGCCGTATAGGCCTGCGACATGTTGCTCACAACGCCCATAAAGTGGCAACTTTTATCGTCCCGCAGCAGGGCGATTTGTTCGCTGTATTGGTGGGCCTTTGATGGGTTGCCAAATACCGCCACTTGAACTGCAAAGGGCAATTGACCCACCGCCTTGAGCAGGGCATCCAGACCTTTCTTTTTGAAATCGTGGCCCACAAAACCTATGGTCATGGTGTGGGGCCTCAGGCCCAGCGCGGTTCGAGCGGCTGACCTCTCCTCTGGCGAGGCTGCCCGATCTGGGATCTGCACTCCGGGGGGAATCACGCTGCTGGCAGACAGACTGGGCATGATGGCCTGGGTCTCATCGTGCACAAATTGCGACACAAATACATTGTGGTGCTGTGGGGTGCACAAGCGCTTTTTTTCAAGCCACAAATAAGCCAGCAGCCTGGGGCTGGACTTGATGCGCAAGGCGCTCATTCCACGTTGCTTCAAACTGGCGTGAACCGTTTTAACGCTCACGGTTTGCACATCCCCGTGGGTGATGTTTTCATATGAGTGCACCACATCAAAGCCATCTCGCACCAAGCGCCGTGTCAACCAACTGAACCACAACTGATTGAGCCAGCGGGTGCGGATGGGCAGCTTGGGTACGGGGATGTGTGTAAACAGTTCGGGTGGCTGATCAAAACCTTGCGAGATCACCGTGATCTCGCATTCCCCCAGCATGGCTGTGGCCAAAGTAACTGCCAAGTTTTCGGCGCCACCTCCAATTTTAGAAAAATTGCGTGTAACGATGGCGAGTTTTAACTTTGACATGCCGCTATTTTTGCATATGCAAATAGCCAGATTTCAAGCTCGATCAAGAGTTTTGGGCCATCCAATCCAAGGCCAATTGTTTGGATTGCGTGAGTTGCTCTGGCTTGAGTCGTTTAGACAATATGTCTCTGTTGGAAATACTGTCGGCGTCGCCCTTTCTGGCCGCTAAAGAGAACCACATATGGGCCTGAACGATGTCCACATCACAGCCCTTTCCTGATGTCAGACAGACACCCATGTTGAATTGGGCTTCTATGTCACCCTGATTGGCAGATTTTTCATACCAATAAAAGGCTTTTCGCAAATTGACCGGGCCTCCACGCCCTTGCTCCATCATCATCGCCAAGTTAAATTGAGATTCTGGGCTGCCATTGGTCGCCGCCTTGGTGTACCAGCGAATCGCTTCTGCCTCGTTGACGGCAACCCCTTCCCCGTTTTCGTAGATGTAGCCCAGTTGGTAACAGGCATCTAAATCGCCTTGCAAGGATTGCAGCATCAGGCCTTTTATCTCCTTGGTCACTTCTGGTGCGGCAGATGCGGCCTGCGAAGAGCTTTGTGCCGTGGGCGAATGGGCGGGTTTTGGGGCCTCGTACTTGATGGGCGACTTATCTAAACTGATGTCAAAAACTTCCACGGGATCTTCAATGTTTTTGAGTGATTGAAGCCCACGCGAGTAAAAGCCAACGCTTTCAAACCTTTTGCGGACTTCGGAGTGGACGTTGCTGGATATACAAATACCGCCGGGTATCCCGATGGATTCCAATCGTGCCGCAATATTGATGCCCTCTCCCATCAAGTCCTTGCCTTGTACGATGACGTCGCCCAGATGGATGCCCGCTCTGAAGTGAGCTTGATTTTCAACTTTATTCACCGAGTTTCTTTGTTTCAAAAGTTTTTGAAATTCAATGGCAGCAGTGACCGCATCCACTGGGCTGCTAAATTCGGCAATCACAGAATCGCCAGATGTATTGAAGATACGCCCGTAATGTGCGGCAATGGCTTTATCAATGAAGGCGCGGGATTCTTTTAACTTTTTGAGGGTTCCAGTTTCATCGTCTCCCATGGCCTTGCTAAAACCCACCATATCGGAAGCGAGAATCACTGCCATTTTTCTTCTGGGCTTATCGTCGGACATGAGCTGTTCTCCATGGGTCTGCTGACCATGAACCATTTGTTAAAAAAATCATTTTAGTCTGTCATAAGCCGACAAAAATGAGAAAAACGGGGTGTGACTGGCGCCAACTGTTCAACATCCCTGCATCCAGCATCTTGCCAAGCAACGGTCAACCAGACCTGGTGTGGCGCCATGGGTCAACCAAAGAAAAAGCCCTGGATTTTGCATCCAGGGCTTGTGCAGGGGGCATCAGCCAGGGTACCCGTTGTGGCGCTGTCAATGCACCGCAGGGGATGGCAGAGGTCGTGTTTTTAACTGGCCAACCATGAGCGGTGCTTCAAGCAAACTTTCACTGACCGTTCAATTGGGTTTGATGTTGTTGTCTTCAGCAACCTTTTTCCACATTTGAATTTCGGATGAAATCAACTTGGCAAACTCCTCTGGTTTGCTGGTCAGGGTGATGACCGACTTGCTGGTCAGGGATTTTTGTACCTCCGGCAAGGCCATGATGCGCACAACCTCTTCATTCAAGCGCTTGATGATGGGCGCTGGAGTCCCGGCCGGGGCCAGCAGACCGTACCAAAGGGAAGCCTTCATGTCCACGCCCAATTCCTGGAGGGTGGGCACCGTGGGATGGTCTTTCAAGCGTTCGCCGGCTGTGACCGCCAAGGCTTTCACACGCCCGCTTTGAAGGAAAGTGGTGGCCGGCCCGATGTCAGCCATCACCATGGTGACGTCCCCAGCGATCACCGCAGATATGCCCTCTGTGGTGCTTTTATAGGGGATGTACGTGAAGCGCGCACCCGTCTTGCTCTTGAACAGCTCGTTGATCAATTGGAACGAGGACGATGGTGCAGCATAGTTGGAGAGGCTGGGATTTTGCTTGGATGCAGCCACCAGCTCAGCGATATTTTTGGATGGGTTGTTGCTATTGACCAAGATCATCAATGGTGAATCACCAAACAAAGCAATCGGGGCAAAGTCATTGGGTCCGTAGGGCAGTTTGGCGGTGAGCACATGGTTAAAAACAATCGGTCCGGGTGCACCCATGAGCAATGTATAGCCATCTGGTTTGGCCTTTGCAACGTAAGAAGCGCCAATGATGGAGGCCACACCAGGTTTGTTTTCCACCACAACGGATTGGCCCAGCCCAGCTGGTAATTTTTCAGCCAATATTCTGGCCATTTGGTCAACCCCACCGCCCGCTGAATAGCCCACCACAATCGTGATCGGCTTGGCTGGGTAATCTTGGGCATGGACGCTGGGTGAAGCCAAGGTGTAACAACCCGAGACAAGCAGTCCGGCAAAACAACGGATGTAAGTTCTCATCAAAGTCTCCTCCATAAAGCGCAACTGTACATCCCGTGGTGGGAGCTGCTCCAAGGGGCTTGAATGGAAAGAGCACCCTCTTGCTTTGTCTCAGGACCCATCGGCCTTCTGACCCTTATCGCTCCATCGATGGACAGTCCAATGAGACAGACCGCGTGTCAGCCCTTCTTCCCACCCTGATAGGAGTAAATCGAGTTGGACTGTTCTTTGCGCACTTGGTAAAGGCACTCTGCCCTCAATCGAATGGATTGAATGGGGTCACAGGCGTATGAATTGATTTGCACCCTGGCAACGCAACTGTGTCGAGAGTCTTGATTGGAGATCAAGTCACAAAACCGAGCTGCCTTTTGGTCCAAGGCTGCACAAAGTGATTTGTTATCGCCTTCGGGCATGTTGTCACATTTGCCCGCATGTGCCATTGTCCAAAAAGGAGCGATCAATAAGATGATTCGGAACAAGTGAATCATAAAAATTGCCTGTTAATAAAGGCACTTAATAATATTATTAATTTTTAAGGCCACCCATTACATTGCTGTAATGATTGGATTTTTTCCGAAAAATCCAACAGTAGATATTCACTCACCGCACATCACCAACCCAATTCATTTGGAAATGCAGATATTTGTCAATTAAATGGTCGGGTGTGTATTTCATGGCAAAGCACTCCCCGTATATGGTTCATGCATCAGGTTTTAGGTGTTCGTGTCGATCATCTGTGGGTCAAGAGGTTTTTATTGACCTCTTCCTTCTCTGAAAGCAAGGCCATGGGCTATTTGATCTCTTTTCTTTTGGGTATTTTTGTCGCAACTGTGGGCGTCAGCGGCGCGGCCTCGGTGTTGGACAAGGCCGTCAAACAAACCCAGGTGTATATGAAAGAGTCGGTGAAATAAAGCTTGTTTCAGGGGGTTTGTACACTGGACTTCATGCTTTGAAGGATGAAGTGCGTGGCGTCAGCTTCGACGGTATTTTTCCACCAAGATGCGTCTCGCCACTCGGACAGATTGATGATGGAAGATGCCGCCAGCAACACAAAAATACCTGAAAGCATGCCCAAAATGCCGCCCAGCGTTCGATGGGCGGGTTGGGGGCCGCTGCGCGTGAAAAGCTTTTTGTGCAAAACCACGGCTTGATGACCCAAAATCAATGTGCCAATCAAAGCGATCAATGCGCCCAAATTGTCTCTGATGGATTCTCCCGGCCCGCTCAAAGGCAACCACTGGGCAATGCTGGGACCTAATTTCACAAAAGCCACAAATGCAGCCAAAAATCCCAGCATGGACAGGGCTTGAGGCAGCCAACCGCGACAGGCCCCGATGATCACTGATATGAAAATCGTTGACAGGAAAAACCAATCCAAATAGCTTAAACCAATGAACATTGACTTATTAAACACGTACTTAACTTCTTATTCTAAGCTAATTTCACGTATTTTGAGCTTTTGTGGGTTTTAAATTTTACAAATAATGGGGATCAGGCCGCTTGCATAAATTTAAACAAGAATATAAATATGCCAAAAAAATTAATTTAAATTGAAATCCCGGATACTTTTTTAGATTCAGTGAATCTTTGAATTTGGCCTCGAACCAACTCGATATGTTCGCGCAATACAAATACCTCTGAGGATGACAAAGATAAATTCTCCGTGGCAATTTTTTCCTCGATGCGGTTCAGCATGGACTCGTATTCAATGGCAGACAGTTGCGCCGTATTTGAGCGCATGAGGGTTTCAGCATCAACCAGTGACTGATATAGCTTAGAAAACTTTCTGCTGGTTCGCCATTTCATGATGGATGGAATAAATTTCAGCATCGGAAAGATAACGAGCAAAAAAGGCAATAAAGACTTTGCCAATCGCTCGACAATACTGGCCAATTCAAAAGGCAAATACTGGGCCAAAAATGGCATTCCCTTTTTGTAAAAGATTTCGGCCTCATCGCTCAGAGGAAGACCCACATCTTTATCAGATGGAAATTCTCCCTCTGTGTTGATCAGACTGGGCGCATGATGGGCTTTGTCCATGATGCTGAGCATTAAATACTGAATGGCTGGGTGCAGTTGGCGGTTGATAACCACCGTATTCGTGACAGACACTGTTCGAAATTCGGCCGATGGTTGAGCTGTGGCCAAGTCGATGGTGGACGGTGCCAACTGGGTGACATGCAAATATCTGAGATTTCGATGAAAAGCATCGGCGTCTTTCAGGTCCACCTCCAAAATGTCTTGACTGGTAAAAAGCGACTTGATCATTGGATCATCAGGGGGATCCATAAAAAAACCAACATCCAAACCGCCTGAATTCAATAGCTCAATACTTGCCTTGGTTGATACATCAAAAAACTTGCTGTTGATCGGGGTCACACCCGAGAGGCTTAAAAGTTTGAGTGCCAGAAATCTGACTCCACTGCCCTCTGGACCAATATTGACACGCAGGCCTTTGAGTTGGCTCAAGTCCTGGAGGACAGGTGTTCCTTTGCGGCGAAAGACCCAGATGGGTTCATAAGAAATACTTCCCAGTGATCGCAGTTGTGGTTCATCCTTGGCTTGACTCAAACCATCGTGGGTGAGTGCAAAATCCGCCTGGCCGCCTTTGACAAGTTGTAAATTATCCAAAGCGCCTTTGGTCTCGACGATCTCCAGAGAAATGCCTTCTTTGGCCAGAGCGGTTTGGTATGAAGATGCCACTTGGTGAAAGTAACCCCCTTGCGAACCGGCTGCGATGCGTAAATTTTGGGGTGGTGCGGGGAAAATAAAACGCAAAAGAATGATGAGCAGAATAAAACAAACCAAAGCGGCCATCAAAATATTTTTCGAAAAGCCAAAATATAATTTATCCATATTTATTTAATTGAAATAAATTAATTTGTCTTGTTGAACGTCAGCGGATTATCAAAGCACATGCGAATTTTAATATTTGTATTCTTCACACCTAAACCCAGTATGACCACTAAAAGGCAATAAAAAACCCACATTCCAATACATGAAGTGGGTTTGATTAAACGGTAGTTGGTCGGGGTGAGAGGATTTGAACCTCCGGCCTCCACGTCCCGAACGTGGCGCTCTACCAGGCTAAGCTACACCCCGAACTGTGTCAGTGTAACAAAGCAATGTGGCGCATCAAAGCTGCGCAGTCACGGTTTTTTGCTGCTTTGATTGGTGTAAATGGCAGCCGATTGCACTTTTTTGACGTGCAAGAGGCACTCCGCACGCAAGCCCGAAGCCTTGATGTTTTCGCAGGTATAAGAATTGGGCTGTACCTTGGCCATGCACAGCATTTTTTTGTCTGGGTTGGACATGGCGTCACAAAAACGGGTGGCTTTTTGTTGAGTCGCGGCACACATGGCCTTTTCATCGTTATCGGCCAATGTGTCGCAGTCTTGCGGTTGGGCAAAGGCCCACAAGGGAAGGCTTGAAAGCAGGATGTAGCCAAGTTTCTTCATGAAAATCTCACTTGGCCTGGGCCGACTTCGGGTGTGTCGCTCAGGTGTTGAGTTGAGTTTGGCCAGGGAAGTCAAACCTTTGGTGGGGGCTCAATGGGGGTAGCAGGGCCTTGGGCTTCGGTCGCATCGTCGTTGCCAGGCTCTCCATCTGACGTCTTGCGTTGAGTTTTTTGCTTCAGTTTGTCTTCTTTTTTGCGTTTTTTGGCCAACTCCTTTTGGCGTTTTTCGTAGCTGTAATTGGGGGTTGCCATGGTGGGTCCTTTGTCAGGTTCTTCGGTTCAGGAGTTGAGCGGCCAATTGGTGCAAGGCCTCTCGGTAAGTGGATGGGGGCAAAGCGCTGAGGGCAGCGATGGCGCGTTGGGCCTCGGCGGCGGCGGCGGCTTGGGTTGCCTCTAGGGCGCCTGTGCTGCGCACAATGTCCACGATGTGTCGCAGGGCATCCAAGTCCCCAGTCTGAATGGCGTTGCGGATGGTTTGGCTTTGCTCCGGGCTGCCGTTTCGCATGGCCAAGATCAAGGGCAGTGTGGTCTTGCCTTCGCGCAGGTCATCGCCCAAGTTTTTGCCGAAATCAAGGCTGTTGCCCGCATAGTCCAACAAGTCGTCGACAACTTGAAAAGCGGTGCCCAGGGCTTGGCCATAAGTGGCACAGGCTTGTTCTGTGGCTGGGTCAGCCTGCGCCAAGATGGGGGCCAAGCGTGCGCTGGCCTCAAAAAGTTTGGCAGTTTTGGAACGAATCACCAACAGATAGTCGTCTTCACTGAGTGAGGCGTCATGGGTGTTCATGAGTTGCAACACCTCGCCTTCGGCGATCACGTTGGTGGCCTCGGCCAACACTTCCATGACGCGCATTTGGCCACTCTCGACCATCATCTGAAATGCCCGCGAGTACAAAAAGTCCCCGACCAACACACTGGCCGGGTTGCCAAAGCTTTGGTTGGCAGTGGGGCGTCCACGTCGCAGGGTGGATTCGTCCACCACATCATCGTGCAGCAACGTGGCGGTGTGGATGAATTCGACCACGGCTGCCATGGGGTGTCGCTGGGGCCCTTCAAAGCCAATGGCTTTGGACATCAGCAGCAATAAAGCAGGCCGCAGTCGCTTGCCGCCAGCGGCAATGATGTATTGAGAAACCTGGCCCACCAAGGGAACGCCCGAGGACAGGCGATCGTGAATGATGCGATCCACTTCAGACATATCCTGGGCGATCAAGGACAGGGCTGTGGCGGAGGCGTCAGGCAAAGTTGACAAGTGGTGTGGACTCTGTTTGGGGGTTTAGATCATTATAGGGACGGCTTTTGGGCGCAACAGCGTGTCATGGGACAAGCCCAGCCCGATCAGACGTTGGTGAAACGGCGCAGAGGCGATTTAAGACCAGGGGAATGAAAATCAACCGGAGGTTACAAATTCTGATAGAATTTCAGGTTCTTCAAAAATCCTTTTGGAGAGCCTTCAGAGAACATTTTCCCAGAGGTCCTTATGTACGCGGTCATAAAAACCGGTGGCAAACAGTATCGTGTTGCTGCTGGCGAAAAAATTAAAGTAGAACAGATTGCTGCGGACGTTGGCCAAGAGATTGTGATCGACCAAGTGCTCGCCGTCGGCAACGGCGCAGAGCTCAAAGTTGGTACACCCTTGGTGTCCGGTGCAACTGTCAAAGCCACAGTGTTGGCTCACGGCAAGCACGACAAGGTGCGCATTTTCAAAATGCGCCGTCGCAAGCACTATCAGAAACGCCAGGGGCATCGGCAGCAATTCACCGAGCTGCAAATCGCTTCGATTCAAGGTTGAGGGGCTAAGTCATGGCACAGAAAAAAGGCGGCGGCTCTACGCGCAACGGGCGGGATTCACAGCCCAAGATGTTGGGTGTCAAAGCGTTTGGCGGCGAGTTGGTGAGCGCAGGCTCCATCATCGTGCGCCAACGCGGCACCAAGTTTCACCCGGGTACCAATGTCGGTATTGGCAAAGATCACTCTCTGTTCGCTTTGGTGGACGGTCACGTGAGCTTTGCGGTCAAGGGTGCTTTGAACAAGTCAACGGTCAATGTCAAACCCGCTTGATGTGCGGATTTGAAGCTGACAAGCCCCGACTGGTCGGGGCTTTTTTATTGATTAAGATGCCCTTATGAAGTTCGTGGACGAAGCGCTGATTGACGTCATCGCCGGTGACGGTGGGAACGGTTGCGTCTCGTTTCGGCACGAAAAGTACAAAGAGTTTGGTGGCCCCAACGGGGGGGACGGCGGACGTGGCGGCCATGTGTTTGCGGTGGCAGACCCCAGCCTCAATACCTTGGTGGATTTTCGGTTTTCTCGCCGACATGAGGCGCGCAAAGGCCAGCACGGCTTGGGCTCAGACATGTTTGGCGCAGCTGGCGACGACATCACTTTGAAGATGCCGGTGGGTTCTGTCATCACGGACGCAGAAACCGGTGATGTGCTTTACGAGATGCTGGTGCCGGGCGAAAAAATCATGATCGCCAAGGGTGGCGATGGTGGTTTTGGCAACATGCGGTTCAAAAGTTCCATCAACCGTGCGCCACGCCAAAAAACACCCGGTTGGCCGGGCGAGCGCAAAAACCTCAAGCTCGAACTCAAGGTTTTGGCCGATGTGGGTTTGCTGGGCATGCCCAATGCTGGCAAGTCCACCTTGATCACGGCCATATCCAATGCCCGGCCCAAAATCGCCGACTACCCCTTCACCACTTTGCACCCCAACTTGGGCGTGGTGCGGGTCGGCCCAGAGCAAAGTTTTGTGGTGGCCGATATCCCGGGCTTGATCGAAGGGGCCTCCGAGGGCGCAGGCTTGGGGCACCAGTTTTTGCGCCACCTGCAGCGCACCCGACTGCTGTTGCACATGGTGGACTTTGCGCCCTTTGACGACAACGTCGACCCTGTGGCCCAAGCCAAGGCGATTGTGGGCGAGCTGAAAAAATACGACCAAGCATTGTTTGATAAGCCACGTTGGCTGGTGCTCAACAAAATTGACATGGTGGACGCCGATGCTCGGGTGGCCCAGGTCAAAGAGTTTGTGCGCCGCATGCGCTACAAAGGGCCGGTGTTTGAAATTTCAGCCCTGACCCACGATGGTTGTGACGCTTTGTCCAAAGCCATCTATAAATATTTGCATGCCCAGCACCTGTCCACTTTGGACCCGGTCGATGTGGACCCACGCTTTGCGGGCACTGCGGCCGATGCGCCTTCCACCCCAATGTGAGTGCTGATCTGCCCCATGAGTGACAACGCTGCCCACGTCTTGCGCGATGCGCGCCGCTTGGTCATCAAGGTGGGCTCAACCTTGGTCACCAACGAGGGCAAAGGCCTGGACCAACAAGCCATTGGCGAATGGTGTCGCCAAATGGGGGCTTTGGTGCGCGAGGGGCGCGAGGTCATCATGGTCTCCAGCGGCGCCATTGCCGAGGGCATGAAGCGTTTGGGGTGGTCTACCCGGCCGCATGAAATCCATGAGCTGCAAGCCGCTGCGGCTGTCGGCCAAATGGGCTTGGCCCAAATTTACGAATCGAGTTTGCGCGAGCATGGCTTGGGCAGCGCACAGGTTCTGCTCACCCATGCCGATTTGGCCGACCGCGAGCGCTATCTCAACGCCCGCTCGACGTTGCTGACTTTGTTGCAGCATGGCGTGCTGCCGGTCATCAACGAAAACGACACCGTGGTCAACGACGAGATCAAGTTTGGCGACAACGACACCTTGGGTGCCTTGGTGGCCAACTTGGTCGATGCCGATGCTTTGATCATCTTGACGGATCAAAAGGGACTCTACAGCGCTGATCCGCGGCGCGACCCGTCCGCCACATTTGTGCACCAAGCGCGCGCCGGTGACCCCAAGCTAGAGGACATGGCGGGCGGTGCTGGATCCACATTGGGCAAAGGCGGGATGATCACCAAAATTTTGGCCGCCAAGCGGGCCGCAGGTTCGGGTGCTTCCACCGTCATTGCCTGGGGTCGCGAAACGGATGTCTTGCTGCGACTGGCCCATGGCGAAGCCATTGGCACTTTGTTGGTAGCCCCCACGCAAAAGCAACAAGCGCGCAAGCAATGGATGGTGGATCACTTGCAACTGCGCGGGTCGGTGACGATTGATGCCGGCGCGATGGTCAAGCTGAGCTTGGAGGGCAAAAGCCTTCTGCCCATTGGCATGACCGCTGTGCAGGGCGATTTTTCGCGTGGTGATGTGATTGCCATTCGCGCCGCCGATGGCCGCGAGATAGCGCGCGGCTTGGCCAACTATGCCAGCGCTGAGGCTCGGCTGTTGTGCCGCAAACCATCCACTGACATTGAAGCCTTGCTCGGGTATGTGGCCGAACCCGAGATGGTTCACCGCGACAACTTGGTCTTGTTGGCCCAGTCTGTTTAAACACCGTGTTTTGGTGACACGCGCAATCCGGCCAAAGATTCAGCGGTTGGTGCCGTCAGGGTGTGGGTCAAAACTGCCGCCTGGGGGCAGTTCCAGGCCATCTGGGGGATGGCCAAGCGGGTCGAGCTGCCCCATCATGCGTGGTGTGGCTCGGTACAGGCGCTGACGCACCTCTTGGCGCGGTAAATAACGCGACAACTCGGTCAGCGCCATTTGATACACCCCGCGTTTGAAATCAACCACCGCGTCCAAGGGCACCCAATAATCGTTCCAGCGCCAAGCGTCAAATTCGGGGTGATCGGTGGCACGCAAATTCAGTTGCCAGTCGTGGGCCTGCATTTGCAGCAAGAACCAAATTTGTTTTTGTCCCTTGTAGTGCCCACGCGCTTCGCGCCGCACAAAGCGATCGGGTACTTCGTAGCGCAACCAGTCGCGGGTGCGCGCCACCACCCGCACATGATCGGGTTGCAAACCCACTTCTTCGTGCAGTTCGCGGTACATGGCCTGCTCAGGGCTTTCGCCCCTATCGATTCCCCCTTGGGGGAACTGCCAGCTGTGGGTGCGAATTCGCTTGCCCCAAAACACCTGGTTTTTCTGATTGAGCAGGATGATGCCGACGTTGGGTCGAAACCCTTCACGGTCAAGCATAATCAAACCTCAAAATTCTTAAACTGATCCCATTATGCACAGACAGTCTGCCCCATCAAGGGGTTTGACCCCAGTGCCATATCCCTCCAGCCGGAACTTCCCCGCCCCATGAAAGCCTCTCAATTCCTCATCTCCACCCTCAAGGAAGCCCCCGCCGACGCCGAGGTCGCCAGCCATCAGTTGATGATGCGCGCCGGCATGATCAAAAAGCTGGGCGCAGGCATCTACACCTACATGCCCATGGGCTTGCGGGTGATTCGCAAGGTCGAGGCCATCGTGCGCGAGGAGATGAACCGCGCGGGCGCCATCGAGCTGACCATGCCCGTGGTACAGCCCTCCGAGCTGTGGCAAGAGACGGGTCGCTTTGAAAAAATGGGCCCTGAGTTGCTGCGCATCCAAGACCGCCATGGCCGCGACTTTGTGGTGCAACCCACCAGCGAAGAGGTGGTCACCGACATCGCTCGCCAAGAACTGCGCAGCTACAAGCAGTTGCCCAAAAACCTCTACCAAATCCAAACCAAGTTTCGTGACGAGCGCCGCCCCCGATTTGGTTTG
>Ga0114960_10003037_pt1 | contig 12916 bp, 10 predicted proteins | sample C_130625_MF_Meta_FD_92637 | JGI IMG/M metagenome (GOLD analysis project Ga0114960, IMG submission 92637) | Freshwater microbial communities from Lake Croche, Canada to study carbon cycling - C_130625_MF_MetaG | ecosystem: Environmental > Aquatic > Freshwater > Lake | place: Lake Croche, Canada... | reverse complement strand
CGACATGAGATTTATGTGAAGGCTGCGCTCAGCTCGTTTGAGCAAGACGGCCATTGCACCGTGTTCGGTTTTGAGCAAAAGTGTGGCGTCGAAGGCGCTGCGGTTGTCAATGGCATTGCGGCACACGGTGAAGATTTCGACGATACCTATGAAGGTGGCCCGGTGCATGCCGGCGTTGTAATCGTGCCGGCTTTGTTGGCGGCTGCAGAACGCCATGCACTTTCCGGCGAACAGTTACTGCGCGGTGTGGCCATTGGCGTGGAAGTGATGTGTCGATTGTGCGCAGTGGCTCCGACCCGTGTGCACAAAGCAGGTTTTCACCCTACGGCTATTTTTGGTGTGATGGGCGGCGTGGCTGGTTTGGGCGCTGCACTGAACTTGACCGAAGAACAACTGGTCAATGCCTTTGGCATTGCAGGCAGCATGGCCGGCGGCATCATTGAGTATTTGGCCGATGGCTCATGGACCAAGCGCATGCACCCCGGCTGGGCTGCGCAGTCGGCTTACCGCGCAGTGCGCATGGCGCAAGCTGGATTCAAAGGACCTGCCACGGTGTTTGAAGGTCATCATGGTTTGTTCCATGGGTTTGCCAACACCACCGATGGCAACTTCGACGCCATGATGAAAGACTTTGGCAAGTCTTGGATTTGGACCACCATTGCTTTCAAGCCCTATGCATGCGGCACCATGGCGCATCCCTTCATTGATTGTGCGCGTTTGATTCGCCAAGAACTGGCAAAGCAAAACGTGGCATTGACCGACATAGATCGCATTGAGTGCGACACGGCTGAAGGCATCGTGCACCGCTTGTGGGAGCCTTTGTCGCTCAAACATGCACCGCCCAATGCCTATGCAGCCAAGTTCAGCATTCCTTATGCCATCGCCGCCGGCTTGATGTTGGACGATGCTGGCTTAGAGGCTTACACGGAAGTTGTGGTGCAAGGCGCAGCCATTCGAGCATTGGCGGCCAAGGTGAGTTACATCGTCGACCCCAACAATCCGTACCCGAAACAATTCACGGGCCATGTGCGCGTGCATTTGAAAAATGGACAAGTGCTAGAGCAGCGCCAAGGCTTTTTCAAAGGCGGTGTCGATCACCCCATGTCGGATGCTGATCTGCTGCAAAAGTTCAAAGCCAATTGCAAATTTGGCGGCTTGGATGAAGCGCAAACGGAGGGCATTTTGTCGCAAGTCAATGGCTTGTTCAAAGCCAGCACCGTGTCTCTTACCAGCTTGGCGGTGAAATAAGTCACGCACAGTGAATTCAATTTAAAAGCAGCAAAAGAAAAGCATGACAACTCTCAAGCCTGATCAAAAAGTGGCACTGGTCACGGGCGCTGGCCGCAACATTGGCCGTGCCATTGCGCATGCGCTGTCCAAGCAAGGCTTTGCTTTGGCCATCAATGTTCGATCCTCCGTCAGTGAAGGTCAAGCGGTGGTGGATGAATTGCTAGCGCTGGGCACCCCTGCATTGTTGTGCGTGGCAGACGTGACCGACAGGCACAGCGTGCAAGGCATGATGGATTTGATTGAATCCAATTGGGCTCGCTTAGATGTGGTGGTGAACAATGCTGCAATTCGCCGCGAAGCAGCCGTTGATCAAGTGTCGGTAGAAGATTGGCGCAACACTTTGGCGGTGGTGCTCGATGGCGCCTTTTATTGCAGTCAAGCTGCGTTGCCCATGCTGCGCCTGTCGCCCATGGGTGCCGTCATCAACATTGGCGGCCTGACGGCGCACACGGGCGCCAAGAACCGCCCGCACGTGGTCACCGCCAAATCGGGCTTGGTGGGTTTGACGCGCGCATTGGCCCATGACTTGGCGCCTGACATCACGGTTAACTGTGTGTCGCCCGGCATGATTTCAACCCAGCGCAACAGTGGCACCGCTTCTGCTCAACCTAACCACCATGCCACGCACCACCCCTTGATGGGTCGCCGCGGCACGGCCGAAGAAGTGGCTGCCATGGTTACTTTTTTGGCGAGTGACCAAGCAAGGTTCGTCACAGGGCAAGTCATGCACGTGAACGGCGGCACTTATTTGGGTTCCTGATGCGGCTTGATTTGAATCGATGGGGCCGCCTCGCGCTCACTGTTGGCTTTGCTGTTCTGGGTGGGTGGTGTTCACTTTATTTGCATGTACCTCTGCCTTGGGTCTTAGGCCCCATGGCGGCAGTGGCGTGTGTGAGCATGGCCAATCAGGTTCACAAGCAGCCTGTGCTGGCGCGCAAGTCGGCGCAAATTTACATTGGTGCTTCGATTGGGCTGTACTTCACGCCCGCGGTATTGCAACTCATTGGGGGCTTGGCGCCATGGATGTTGTTCGGTGCTTTTGTGGGCATTTTCATGTCGGTCGTGTCGGCTCGCGTGTTGCAAAAAATGGCCAATGTCGATGGCCCCACAGCCATTTATTCGGTGGCTTTGGGCGCTTCCTCTGAGATGTCGGTTCAGGCGCAACGTGCGGGTGCTGACGGCGCGGTGGTGGCCTCCGCCCACGCGGTCCGCATCATGATGGTCACGTCAACCGCTTCCTACATTGCATGGGCCAGTGGCGCCACACCCATCATGCCCACGCCGGGCATTGGCGTCCTCAGTTGGTCTGTGACGCTGGGCTTGTTGTTAACTGCAAGCTTCACCGGTTGGTGTTTTCAAAAACTCAAGACACCCAATCCATGGGTTTTGGGTGCGTTGCTGATTGCAGCCATTTGCGCCAACCATGACGTCACTGGCCGCTTGCCCGACTTGGGATTGATTGCGGCGCAAATTGTCATTGGTTGGGGCCTGGGCCAACACATCAACCGTGCGTTTTTTACCCGTGCACCGCGCACCTTGGCCTCGGTGGCTGTTGTCACCTTGGGTATTTTGGCGGTGTGCATGGTGGCGGCATGGTTTATTTCCAAAGGCGCTGATGTGGCCGTGATGACCGCCTTCTTGTCGATGGCGCCGGGCGGCATGACCGAGATGGGCATCTTGTCCAAGGCCTTTGGTTTGGGCGCACCCATCGTCACGGCCTTTCACTTGACGCGCATTTTGACCACCATCTTTTTGACCAAACCGGTTTCTGAAAAGATGATGTCAAGTGGCTGGGTCAAACCTTGACTTTCTGATTTAGATCAAGGCGCCTCTGAGGGTGCGGTCCTACGATGTTTTCATCGGAGACCGCGCATGTTGAAAAAAGAGCAAAACGACCTGGTAACACAAACCGGACCGGGCACCCCCATGGGCAACTTATTTCGGCGTTATTGGATGCCAGCCCTGTTGTCGCAGCAATTGCCAACACCTGATTGCGATCCCGTTCGCCTTGAGTTGTTTTCAGAAAAGATGGTGGCATTTCGCGATACCCAAGGCCGCTTGGGTTTGATCGATGAGTTCTGCGCACACCGCGGCGTGTCCTTGTGGTTTGGTCGCAATGAAGAGAACGGTTTGCGCTGCCCTTATCATGGCTGGAAATTTGACATCCATGGCCAGTGCATCGAGGTGCCCTCTGAGCCCACTTCTGGTTACTGCGACCGCATCAAGCTGAAGTCCTATCCCATGATGGAGCGTGGCGGCGTCATCTGGGTGTACATGGGCCCTGCTGATAAACAGCCGCCCTTTCCTGAATACGAATTTGCCACGGTGCCTGCCGCGCAGTCCTACATGTCCAAACGCCACCAAGCGAGCAACTGGTTACAAGCGCTTGAAGGCGGCATTGATTCAAGCCATGTTTCCTTTTTGCACAGTGGCAGTTTGAACACCGATCCTTTGTTCAAGGGCGCCAAGGGCAATCAATACAATTTGAGCGATTTGAGTCCTGTCTTTGAAGTGGCCGAAGCCACCGGTGGTTTGTACATTGGCGCGCGCCGCAATGCGGAAGACGACCAGTACTACTGGCGCATCACCCCTTGGCTCATGCCCAACTACACCGTGGTACCACCGCGGGGTGACCACCCCGTGCATGGCCATTTTTGGGTGCCCATCAATGACCATGCCTGTTGGGCTTGGAGTTTTGACTATCACCCTACCCGTGCTCTGACACACGCCGAACGCTCGGCCATGGAGGGCGGCGCCAGCGTGCATGTGAAGGTCGATGCCGACTACAAACCATTGCAACGCAAAGAAAATAACTATGGCATGGACCGAGAAGCTCAGCGGCAACGCATTTTTTACAGTGGCATTGAAGGCATTGGCATTCAAGATGCGTCCTTGCAAGAAAGCATGGGCACCATTCAAGACCGCACCCAAGAAAATTTGGTGTCTACCGACAACGGCATCATCATGACGCGGCAGCGTTTGATGAAAGCGACCAAAGCTTTGGCCGAAGATCCAAATTACAAATTACCGGGGCTTGATCCGCAAGAGCAAAAGGTGCGGTCGGCAGCGGTGTTGTTGAAGCGAAATTTGGTTTTCAAAGAGGCTGCCAAAGAAGCCCTGCAAGCCGCACCAGGAAAACCGCACAGCTCCGTCTAAGAGCCTGACGCTGTGAGAATTGCTCGTTCCCTTATAGGGAACGCCGGTTCTCTATGCTTGACAGGGCGGGACGTTTCACGGACATTTCACAGCTAATCTCATGTGGTTTAGCTTGAAGGATTTGAACTTGAAACGCTTTTCTCTGATTCGTGGAATCATTCGCCAACGTGTCCTCTTTCCTGTCACTGGTGTGATGGGCGTGAGTTTTTACGTGTTGAGCATGTCGACCGTAATGGGCATGCTGGGACACAGCGCTGCTTTTGCGCAAGACCCCGTCTGGCCTCAGCGCGCCGTGAAGATCGTGGTGCCATATGCTGCTGGCGGCAGCTCTGATACGCTGGGCCGACTGATTTCTGTGGGTTTGACTGAAACTTTGAAACAGCCTTTCGTGATTGAAAACAAGGGCGGCGCTGGCGGCATGATCGGCTCGCAACAGGTTTCAAAATCTGCACCCGATGGCTATAACTTGGTGATCTCGGGCGTGGCCTCGCATGTCATCGGACCTTCAGAAAATCCAAAGGTCTATGACCCTCTCAAAGACTTCACGCACATCGCCATGTTGGGTGGCCCGCCCATTGTGTTGGCCGTGAATGCACAATTGCCCGTCACAGATTTGAAAAGCTTCATTGCCTATGCAAAAGCCAACCCTTTGAGTTGGGGCTCGCCAGGCAAGGGCACGCATGGCTACTTGATTGGCGAAGCCTTTGAGGTGATGTCGAATACGCCCATGCAGCACATTGCTTACAAAGGTGGCAGCCCTGCGGTAGCCGACACCATCGCCGGCCACATTCCTGCTTTGTTCACCACGCTGTCCACGGCCAGCGCTCAAATCCAAGCAGGTAAATTGCGAGCCTTGGCCATCACGTCTTCTAAGCGCATGCCAGAGTTTCCCAATGTGCCCACTTTTGCAGAGCAGGGCTATCCCAAGCTGATTGCCTTGACTTGGTTCTCCTTGTCTGGCCCGCCCGGCATGCCACCCGCCTTGGTTGAAAAATTGAACAAGGAAGCGCGCAAGATCATGCAGAGCCAAGTTGCCAAAGATACCTTGGCCAAGCAATCCATGGAAACATTCGATTGGGATTCAGCGCGCTTCACCCAGTATGTGGGAGAAGAACTGAAGCAGTGGGCCCCCATGATCAAAACCGTGAAGCCAGAAAATTGACGCCATGCGGTGTCTTCAAACGCCCACAAAAAAAGGCCCGGAAACGGGCCTTTTTTTTCATGCAGATGTGAGAAAAAGGATTGCCTTCAGCGCTTGGCTTCAGGTCTCAATTTCAATGTCACCGTCTTGCAATCGGGCTTTGTAGGTTTTCAAGGGGATCATGCAAGGCGCTGTCACCACTGCGCCAGTGCGGATGTTGAATGCGCCATTGTGAAAGTCACATTCGACGACTTCGCCATCGATGGGGCCTTCCGAGAGAGAGCCGGGGCCGTGTGTACAGGCATCGTCGGTGACAAAATATTCACCGTTGAGATTGAACACCGCCAAGGTCAAGCCGTCTTTTTCGACCTTGATGGCTTTGCCCTCAGCCACTTCTGCAGCTTTGCACAAAGAGAGAAAACGGCACGCACCCGACATAGAGAATCTCCAGTTGACAATGACAAGTCGCTAATGATAACCTCGTTTCCAATGAAAGAACATTGTTCTCTTATGTGGAACATTGAATGTGTTCTGGAGCTTCACGCTGAAGTTTGAATCCCGTTTTCTATGACATGGTGCGAAAGCACTTTAGGAGAAGTTTGCATGTTGAAAAAAGAACTCAATGACCTGGTCACCCAAACCGGCCCCGGCACAGCCATGGGCAACTTATTCCGCCGCTACTGGCATCCCGCCTTGTTGTCTGAACAATTGCCGGGCCCAGATTGCGAACCCGTGCGCTTGGAGTTGCTTTCAGAAAAGATGCTTGCGTTTCGCGATACCGAAGGCAAGTTGGGTCTGATCGATGAGTTTTGTGCACACCGCGGCGTGTCCTTGTGGTTCGGTCGCAATGAACAAAACGGCATCCGCTGCCCCTACCATGGTTGGAAATACGATGTGAATGGCAACTGCACTGAAGTGCCTTCAGAGCCCACATCGGGTTATTGCGAGCGCATCAAGTTGAAGTCCTACCCCTTGGTGGAACGCGGCGGTGTGATTTGGGTGTACATGGGCCCAGCCGACAAGCAGCCGCCTTTGCCAGAGTGGGAATTTGCCACATTGCCTAAAGAGCATTCGTACATGTCCAAGCGCGTGCAAGCCAGCAACTGGTTGCAAGCCTTGGAAGGTGGCATCGATTCCAGCCACGTTTCTTTCTTGCACAGTGCATCGCTCAGCCGCGATCCATTGTTCAAAGGTGCCAAAGGCAACCAATACAACTTGAACGATTTAAGCCCCGTGTTTGAAGTGGTCGAGGCCGACGGTGGTTTGTTGGTGGGCGCACGTCGCAATGCCGAAGACGACCAGTACTACTGGCGCATCACCCCTTGGGTCATGCCCGGCTTTACCATGGTGCCTCCGCGCGGCGATCATCCTGTGCATGGTCACTTCTGGGTGCCGATCAACGACCACAGCTGCTGGACATGGAGCTTTGACTACCATCCAACGCGCGCCCTGACCACAGCCGAAGTGGACGCCATGAAAGGCGGTGCCAGCATTCACGTGAAGGTCGACAAAGATTACGTGCCATTGCAACGCATGGACAATGATTACCTGATGGACCGCAAGGCGCAGCGCGAGGGCTTGTTGTACAGCGGCATTGAAGGCATTGGCATGCAAGACGCATCGCTGCAAGAAAGCATGGGCGCTATTCAAGATCGCACCAAAGAGAATTTGGTGTCGACTGACAACGGCATCATCATGGCGCGTCAGCGTTTGATCAAGGCCGCGCGTGCCTTGGCAGAGAACCCAGACTTTGTGTTGCCAGGCTTAGACCCTGAGCATCAAAAAGTTCGCTCTGTGGCCATGCTGATCAAGCGCGATGTGCATTACAAAGAAGGCGCCAAAGAGCACTTCAAGTCTGCACCGGGCAAGCCGCACTCTAGTGTTTGATTGGCACAGCGCAATCGCTTCTTCAAAATAAAAAGGTCATTCATGGGACAAACATTCAAAGCTGCTGTGGCCATGCCCAATGGCACCATCGAAATTCAACAATTTCAAACGCCCGATCCCAAGCCAGATGCGGGTTTGTTGAAGGTTGAAGTCACGGGCGTGTGCGGCAGTGATTGGATGTTTTTCCAAGACTTCCCGAAAATTCAAGGCCCCGCCATTTTGGGCCACGAGACTGTGGGCTATGTGCAAGAAGTGGGTGCCATTGCCGGCCCAAAGTGGGGCGTCAAAGAAGGCGACTTGGTGGCCTTGGAAGAGTACCTGCCGTGTGGCCATTGCGACTTTTGCAGAAGCGGTGATTTCCGTTTGTGCAATGCCACCGACTGGCGTTTGGGTGGCCCGCGTTATGGTGCCACCGGCTTGAACCGAGGCTCTGGTTTGTGGGGTGGTTTTGCCCAGTACCAAGAACTGCACATGAACACCGTGTTCCACAAAGTACCCGCAGGTCTTGAGCCTAAATATGCGGCACTGGCTTTGCCCGTGTCCAATGGCGTTGAGTGGGTCTACCTGCATGGCGGCGCTGGCCCTGGCCAAACTGTTTTGATTCAAGGCCCTGGCCAGCAAGGCTTGTCGTGTGTGGTGGCCGCGCGTGAAGCGGGTGTCGACAAAATCATTGTGACGGGCTTGAACACGGCTTCAGACAAAAAACGTTTGGCCATGGCCAAGCACTTGGGTGCCAGCCACACCGTGGCAATTGGCGACGAAGACTTGTTGGAGTCGGTGGCCGAGATCACGGGTGGTTTGATGGCCGACTTGGTCATTGACTGTGCCTCTGGTGGTCCTGCCTCGGTGATCAGCGCCATTCAGTTGGCACGCAAAAAAGGCCGTGTGATTTTGGGCGGCATCAAGCGCCAAAAAGTGCCGCAGTTTGACAGTGACATGATCATTGCAAAATTCCTGACAGTGAAAGGCATGCGCGGTCACAGTTATGAATCTGTGGAATTGGCGCTGCAACTCATTGCGGGCAATCGCCACAACGTGAAAGACATGAGCACGCACATGTTCGGTTTAGACCAAACCGAATACGCCATCCGTTCTTTGGTGGGAGAGGGCGCTGAAGACGCCATTCACATGACCATCAATCCTTGGAAATAAACGGCCCATCGCGTTGAAAAACTTTCACGCCTTGGCTTTAAACGCCAAGGTTTGAGATTGCTTTCTTCTTCAGCAATTCCTGTGAGGCCATAGACAAGTTGCTGCTCACAATCACCGTAAGACCACTGCGCGTGCTGTCTGCCCAAGTCAAATCATCGGCACACACCTGGGCTTGTGTTTCAAACGGTGCCAGCTGAATCACAAAATGGCCTTGCGGTGTTTGCACGCGTCCTTTGATGCGCAGCAGTGCTGCACCTAAGCTGATTTGTAACTCACCCACTTGGGCCTTGAGATCTTCTAAAGCAAGACTTGGCGCAATGGGCCACCAAAGCGCCTGCGCTGCATGAGCAGCATGCCCAAAAGCATGTTCGTGATCGCAGATGTCACATTGAACGCCGGCTTGGTGCAAATGCAGCGCATGTGAAGCAGAGGGCATTGACTGAAGTTCAGAAACCTTGGTAACTTGAATTGAAGTGACTTCCTTGGCAAGCTCACGCAGTAACAAAGCCTTGAGCAAATCTGCTGCAGACAAATTGGCCTGCGCAGAGCTCAGCAAACTGGGCGCATTCGCAATTTCCAAATGCGCCAACTGATGTTGTACGCGCATGCTCAGCTGCTCTAAATTTTCTGGACTGACCAAATCCGTTTTGGTGATGACCAATACATCGGCACCCGCCAGTTGTGCGCGGGCCTCAGCATGTTGCTTCAGGACCGCATCGGCAGTGCTGGCGCTCAAGCAGGTGACAACGCCCGCCAAGCGATAACGCTCTTTCAGCAAGTCGCTGCTGATCAAGGCTTCGGCGACCGGGCCAGGTTCGGCCAAGCCCGTGGTCTCAATGACCAAATTGGGAAAGCGCGGCATGCGCCTTTCGAGGCGCGCCCAAAACAAATCTTCGAGGGCTTCTGCAAGTCCTGGCAAGCCCGTACAACAGACGCAGGCATTGGCCACCAAGGCGGTACTTTCGGTTGCGCTGTTGAGCAGTTGGTTGTCTAAACCCACCTCACCCAATTCGTTGATGACCAAGGCGGCGTCTTTGAACTCAGCCTGTGCAAGCCAAGACTTGAGCAGGCTGGTTTTGCCGCTGCCCAAATAGCCCGTGAGCAAATACACAGGGATGCGTTTGTCGAGGGTGGAGGCGTTCATGGGACGGGTGTTTGGCTTGTGCGTATCATGTTGCCATTCGCTGACTTTTTCTGCAAGGCACATTCATGGAACGCATCACCATATCACTTGAAACCGAATTGGCCGCCATTTTGGACCAACTTGCCGAAAAGAATGGCTATGCCTCTCGGTCTGAGGCCATTCGAGATTTGATTCGCGGCTGGCATTCTCAAGAAACTTTGCGTCAAAACGAAAGCGAGCATTGCATTGCGCATTTGGGCTATGTGTACAACCACCACGATCGCACCATGGCGGAGCGCATTGCCAACTTGCAGCACGATCACCATGACCTCACGGTCTCGAGCATGCATTTGCACCTAGACCATGACAACTGTTTGGAGGTTGCATTTTTAAGAGGCAAGACCAAAGAGGTGAGGCAGTTTGCGCATCGCATCGTGGCGCAAACAGGTGTTCGCCACGGCTCGGTTCAAATTGTGCCAGTTACTTTGGAAAAAGGAGCGAAGGGGCACGACCATGGCGATGGTGTTCACCATGTGCACTTACAACCTGCCAGCTGAGATTTTTTGACTGGTAGATGCGGGCACTGATCAAGTAGACCAACAAGGCAATGCCTGTGACGCCGAGGCCAATGTAGCCACCCCAGGCATCCCAAATTTCTTCCAAGTTAGAAAAGTGCTGGCTGCTGTGGCCAACGGCAACAACCATCAGTGACAGCGTGGCCACAACGCCACTCATGATGCGACCTGCTTGGTGTGCCAAATGGTGGCTCCGATTGACCAGCCAGTGCATGAGCAAACCATTGCTGGTATCGGCCAACATCATGCCGGCACCAAAACTCACTGCCATGGCCACAATGGCAAACAAGCCACCCAGCTCGTGACCCTTGGTCGCCATCAAACCTGCTTGCGCCAAAGAGTCCAATGAAATGGCGAATCCAAAACCAACACCCATAGGGTGTGCAAAGGGCCCCATGGCTTGCAAAATTTTGCGCTGAACGGGGCTGCCAGCGTGGTGGTGATCTTCACTGCCTGAATAGCAAAACTTGAAATTTCGGTAAGCCAGCCACAACAAGAAAAACGTTGAAATCCAAAGACCCACGGCATCCAACCATTCTGGCAACTGAACCCCATAAAGATAGAACACAAAGGTGGCCAGCAAAATGGTCAGGCTGTGACCGGCTGCAAATTGAAAGCCAGTCAGGCGGGCTTTCCAATAGGCGCTGCCCTTGTGGCGCAGGCGCGTCATGCCATCGACCACGGCAATGTGGTCTGGGTCTAGGCCGTGCCGAAAGCCCAATGCGAGCAACAAACCCGATGTGGCGAGCAGTGAGGTGGTATTCAAATCCATGGTGTGATTTTCTTCTAATTCGTCATACTTGGGTGCGAAAAAAAAGCACAGGGCCTGCGCTTTTTAGTGGCAAACCCTTTTACGACTTGGCCTTGTGGGCCAAATTCAAAGCGTGTTGGGTGTCATGAGAATGGCCGTGATCATGCCCATGCGAGTGGCCATGTGAATGATCGTGGGCGTGATGGTGGTCATGGTCATGAGAGTGCCCATGTCCATGAGAATGTGCCTTGTTGTGATCATGGCGGTGCATCTTGCCGTCTTCGTGGGCATGCCACTCGCTCGGATCGGATTTGCCATGCGCGCGCGGATCTTCATTGAAGACCAAGGATTTGACCGTGACAGGCACGGTCCAAGAAGGCATGCGAATGCGTCCCAAGTCGACAAAGTCAAAGCCCCACAAGGTGACGCCATCAATGACCAAGACTTCGCATTTAACCCGTTCGTCTTCTTTGAAGAGGTGGCCCAAATTGTGCGCAATGTCGCCATCGGTCACGATGTACAAATGACGCTGTTGTTTCAAAGTTTCAGGCAGCCCATTCAGAATGCCTTGCGCCAAAGCATTCATGCGAACAAAAGAAGGTGCGCCCAACCAACGCAATGAAATGGCCACATCTTGCGCACCCTCGACCAAATCGTGTCGTTTAAAAGACTTGCTCAATGCGGTCGCAATTTCTGCAGAATCAATGCTGTCTTTCAGCTCTAGGTTCAAAGGTATGACTTGCAAATTTTTGCGTGGCAAAAGCGCTGCAGGTTCAGAAATGAAGGTGGTGTTGCCACTCAATTGCACGCTGTATTCAGAAGCGCCTAAAACAGTGGCACGAATGCACTCACCGGCTGGTAACAAAGGCACCGGTACGGCATTTTGATCAAGGCGCTGACGAACCGCTTCGCCAAACAATTTACCCAAGTCGCCAAAGTCGCGCATCTCACGGCGGTAAACATACTCACCCACACCGCCCGAGAACATGATGCCGTCGAGTGGGCCCCAGTCGTCGACGGGGTCGGTTAAATACAAATTAGACAAATCTTCGCGTGAAAATGTTTGGGTGAGCACGCGCACCAGTGCGTTGGCCATCCACTGGGCCACCGTGGCCAATTCTTGGCGGGTGACTTGATCGCCTAACTTCCAGTTAAAGCCTGCTTGTTTGGCCAAATAAGCACCAGCCGGATCGAGTCGGGTCAGTATGTTTTTTTCGTCCACCACCATCAGGCGGCCGCCTAAATGCACAGCGGCCGTGGCAACCAGTTCGCCGTTTTGTACCAAACCTAACTTGGTGGTCCCACCGCCAATGTCGATGTTCAAAATGCGGTGCTTTTCATCGTAAGAACGTTTGGCCGCACCAGAGCCGTACACAGCCAGCATGGCTTCCATGTGATGGCCGGCCGTGGCACACACAAACTCGCCGCCTTGCTCGGCCAAGACAGCGGCAATCGATTCGCTGTTTTCGCGGCGAAGCGCTTCGCCCGTCAAAATGACGGCGCCGGCATCAATTTCATCGGGGTGCAAACCCGACTCTTGGTAGGCTTTGTCAATGATGGCACCCAGTGCTTTGGCGTCCATCAAACTGTCGCTCAAATAAGGTGTCAAAGAAATGGGCGATTGATAAAGCGCGGTGCGCTCTACCACCGTGTAGCGGCTCGACAAATCTTCTGCAATGCGCCTTAAGTGAATGCGCGAAAAGACCACCTGCGTGCCTGAAGAGCCCACATCAATGCCCACGCTGTGCAAGATCACATTGTCTTGACGCCACAAAGATTCTTGTGAGGGATCGTCGCCCGCAAAATCATGATCGTGGTCATGGTCTGCTTCGCCATCGTGG
>Ga0114960_10003036_pt1 | contig 12917 bp, 9 predicted proteins | sample C_130625_MF_Meta_FD_92637 | JGI IMG/M metagenome (GOLD analysis project Ga0114960, IMG submission 92637) | Freshwater microbial communities from Lake Croche, Canada to study carbon cycling - C_130625_MF_MetaG | ecosystem: Environmental > Aquatic > Freshwater > Lake | place: Lake Croche, Canada... | reverse complement strand
TACTACTGACTGCCCAAGCCTCTGATCTGGCTAGCACTGGGCTTCAGCTGGAACTGGTGGGCCGGGAACTGCGGGTGCGCCGGGTGGATCGCCATAGCCCAGCTGAACAGGCGGGGTTGGCCCCCGCCGATGAGTTGTTGGCCCTTGATGGGGAGCGGCTGCGCAGCTGCGACCAATGGGAGCAGGGGTTGAGTGCCGGGGGGGAACACCAGTTGTTGTTTTGTCGGGATGGGCTTGTGCGCACCTCAGTGCTTAGGCCTGCCGCGCCCCAGCCCCGCCACTGGCAGCTGCTGCCAGATCCCAGCGCCCCTGCCGACGCCGCCCAATTGCGTAGCCAATGGTTAGGGCTTCCCCAAAGCTGACTCCCATGGCTCGCCGGCGGTTGCCATGGGCTGGGGCCCTCGCCATGGGCCTGGGCCTGGCCTTGGCCCTGCAATGGCATTGGTCCAGCCAGATTCCGCAAGGCCCCAAAGGTGCCATTGAGGAGAGGGGCCTCACCCCGCCGCCGCCGGCCCAAGCCCAGTGGCACTCACCACTTTTGAGCCATTGTCCGGCGTTGGATCAGCGCCTAGGGCAAAGGCTGGTCAAGCTGCCCCTGCAGGTAAGCAGGTTCCAGGCGGATCCCAGCAATTACTCCCTGCGCCTGCGTCGCGATGTCTATGGCCAAACCCTGGATCCCACCCCGGCGGTGATCGTGCTCCATGAAACGGTTTACAACCTCGGCTCAGCCCTCAACACCTTCAGCACCCCCCACCGCTCCGATGACGATCAGGTGAGTTACCACACCTTGGTGGGCCGCCAGGGGGAGATCATCCAAGTGGTGGATGCCAATAAACGGGCTTTTGGGGCCGGCTATTCAGCTTTTGGGGGGCGGTGGGTGTTTACCAACCGAAAGCTGGCTGGTTCCCTAAATAATTTTGCCTTGCATGTGAGCCTCGAAACCCCCGCGGACGGCAGTGATGACGAGCTCTCGCACAGCGGCTATAGCCCTGCCCAATACGACGCCCTCAGCCGGGTGCTGGCCGATTGGATGCTGCGCTATCGCATCAAGCCAGAGGCAATCACCACCCACCGCCATGTGGACCTAGGCGGCGCCAGGGCCGATCCGCGCAGTTTTGATTGGCGCGAAATTCAAAAACGACTCACGGCCATTGGCTTGGTCTGTTGACAGGTGATCAAGGGTTTAGATCAGGGGCGCCAACTGGGATTCCTGGCGGCCGTAGAGCAGACCGTGTAGGGCTGGATCCTGCATGTAGGTGAGGATCCGATTGGGGTAGTCGAGTTTGCCGTTGTGTAGGTAAGCCAGGGTGGCAATCAAGTGGGCATCCCTGGCGCTGGTACTGGCTGCAAGGCCCCCTTGGGTGGGTACCCCCAGGGCGCGGCTAAGGCGGGCCATTTTGCCGGCCAGCAGGGCAACGTTGCGCTCTGGATCAAGCAATTGTTGGCGGGCGGCCTCCAGTTGTTTTTGGCTGGGTTTCCTGGGCAGCAGATGCTGGTGCATCAGCTCTTCCACCCCCAGCTGGGCAGGCCCGTGGGTTTGGAACAGGCCAGAACGCATCGCCAAGGCCGAATCTTCCCCAGGCTTGGCATGCTGCAGTTCGTCGTAGAGCACGGCGGTGAGCAGCATCGGATTAACTCGATAACTCTTCGCCTGTTGGCGCACCGCTGGAATCAGCGCCTCCAGCCTTTGCAGGGTATGGGTGCGCAGCGGGGCCCAATGGTCAAGGCCAGCGGTGAACAGTTGGGCCAAGGGGGTTTGGGGGCCGTGGACGCCGAAACGCCTCTGCAGCTCCTGCAATTCCGCCACCTCAAAATCCGCTGGGTTGGGCCTCTGACCCTCTGCCACCAGGGGTTCGTCAGTGCGCAATTGCTCCAAGGGCTGAGCAGCCCTTTGGCGATCAGTCTTGGGGTGTAAGGGCGTTGCAGTGAGTCCGAGCAGGCAAATGGCCAGGCTCAGCCCCCCGAGGGAAGTTCTGCGATGGCAGCCCAAAAAGCCGATAGTTCTGAATTGCTTCAACTCTTAGATTTTAGGACGGATTCGCTTGCTTCACAGTCCCCCGCCAAATAAGCGAATTCGAAATCAGGGTCTCGCCTTAACCACCCGCAGCAAAGCTGCACCGGTGGCCCAGCAGACGATGCTGGTTTCTCCCCTAGCGGTCCCCTGAGCATGGCAAATACCATCCCCGATCTGAATCCAGCCGCCGCCAGCGACCAGTGGCAGCGGTTTTGCCAACTGCTTTGGCACCACGAGCCCTTGGCTCTCTGGCTTGATGTGAGCCGCATGGCCCTCAGCCAAAAGCAGCTGGAGGATTTTGAGGAGCCTTTCCAGCGGGCTTTTGGGGCGATGGAGGCCCTTGAGCAGGGGGCCATGGCCAACCCCGATGAGCACCGCCAGGTGGGCCATTACTGGCTGCGGAATCCGGCCCTGGCCCCTGATCGGGCCGTGGCTGCCCAGATCAGCTCCGAATTACTGCGCATTCAGGAATTTGCCGCCCAGGTGTTGGCAGGGTCCCTGACCTTGCCCCAAGGCCAAGCCTTCACAGACGTGCTTTGGATTGGCATCGGTGGTTCTGGCCTGGGGCCAGTGCTGATAGTTAGGGCCCTTCAGGAAAATCGTCAGGGCTTGCCCTTCCATTTTCTCGACAACGTGGATCCAGACGGCATGAGCCGTTTGTTTGATCAACTGGGCCCCAGGCTGCTTACCAGCCTGGTGGTGGTGGTGAGTAAATCGGGCGGTACCCCGGAGCCCCACATCGGGATGGTGCAGGCCAGGGCCAGGCTTGAACAGCTGGGGGGCCAATGGAATGCCCAGGCGGTGGCCATCACCATGGTGGAAAGCAAGCTTGACCAGGAGGCAGCGACGGAGGGCTGGCTCCAGCGTTTTGACCTGTTCGATTGGGTGGGGGGACGCACCTCCATCACCAGTGCCGTGGGTTTGTTGCCTGCGGCCCTGGCTGGCATCGATACCGAGGATTTCTTACATGGTGCTGCCCTGATGGATAGTGCCACCCGTAAGAAAGATTTGCTGGACAATCCCGCTGCCCTAATGGCGGCTGCTTGGTATTCGGCCGGTGATGGTCTTGGCCGTCGCGACATGGTGATCCTGCCCTATCGCGATCGTTTGGAGTTATTTAGCCGCTACCTTCAGCAGCTGGTGATGGAATCCCTCGGCAAGCGCCTGGATCGCCAGGGTCAGGTGGTACACCAAGGCATAGCCGTATATGGCAACAAGGGTTCCACAGACCAACATGCCTATGTACAACAATTGCGGGATGGCGTAGATAATTTCTTTGCCACCTTTATTGAGGTATTAGAAGATCCCACTGACATTGAAAAACTGGATGGAGCCCTGCCTGGGGATTTCCTAGATGGGTTTTTGCAGGGCACCCGGGCAGCCCTTTCCGAAGGGGGGCGCCAGAGCATCACGATTAGCTTGGCGAAATTTGATGCCAAAGCCCTTGGGGCCCTGGTGGCTTTGTTTGAGCGGGCCGTGGGCCTATATGCAGAACTAATTGATATCAATGCCTATCATCAGCCAGGGGTTGAAGCTGGTAAACAGGCCGCAGCTAAAATACTAGACCTACAGGAACGATTAGAACAGCTGCTACAGGACGGTAAACTTCGTAATGTAGAGCAAATCAGCCAGGAGCTGGGTGAATCTACCAGTCGTGAGGCTGTTTTCTTTATTCTGCGCCACCTATGTGGCAATGATCGCGGCCTCCAGGTAAGCGGAAACTGGGCAGACCCCTTAAGTTTGCAGTTTCAAAAAGCCTGAGTAATCCACCCAGCTTAAATTTTCTGTTGGCTCCCATCTTTATTGGCTCAGATGAAACGCAGTGTTCAGGCCTACATCGAAGAAATTCCCAGCTGGGATGACGGATCAACCCTTGCCAGCGCCCCCCTGTCCACCATGCAGTGGCTGGTGTGGGCCTTGGCCACTGCGGGCAAATTTTTTGAAGGTTTGATTGTGTTTATGGGTGGCATTGCCTTGCCCCTGGTGGCTGAGGATTTTTCAATCAATGCCACCCAGAAGGGTTTGATCACCGCTGCCACCCTCGCGGGTATTTTGGTGGGGGCGCTGTTATTGGGGGGCTTGGCCGATCGATTTGGTCGCAAGCCAATTTTTATCGGTGAAATGGTGTTGTTGTTGGTGGGGTTGCTGGGGGCAGCCACCAGCCAAAACGTAGGGCTATTGATCCTTTGGCTTTTTGTGATGGGCTTGGCCCTAGGGGCTGATTATCCCACGGCCCACCTGGTGATTTCCGAGAGTATCCCAGCTGCTATCCGCGGTCGACTTGTTTTGGGGGCATTTAGTTTTCAAGCCCTAGGGGCCGTAATTGGCACGGCTATTTGTGCTGTAGTACTTAGCTCCCATCCTGAACTTAGCACCTGGAGATTATTTTATTTGTTGCCTGTAATTCCGGTGGCACTGGTGATCTGGGGCAGGCTTTTTCTGCCGGAAAGTAGCCATTGGTTGGTTAGCAAAGGTCGCTTAGATAAGGCTGAAAAGCATCTTCGAAAATTGTTGAACCGTAAGGACATTCAACTGTTGCAGTTGGAGACGGCGGAGGAGGGTTATCTGCCGAAGCGTTCTGGTGATTGGAGTCGCCTGTTTAAGGGCAAGCAATTGCGATCCACAATTCTTGCTTCGGTTCCCTGGTTTTTGCAGGATATTTCCACCTACGGCATTGGTATTTTTACCCCCGTGATTATTGCGGCAGCTTTTGGTGCTGAATCCCACCAACACACCGTGGCGGCGATAATTCAAAATGATTTGCTCGGAGCCAGGGGCACAGCCCTTGTTGATGTGGGCTTTCTTGTGGGCATTGCTTTTGCGATCTGGTTTTCAGATCGATTGGGCCGTATGCCCTTACAAATTTTTGGCTTTATTGGTTGCGCCTTGGGTTTGCTTATTGCCGCAGCGGGAAGTTTTGGCAGTGCAAATAATCTGCCAGTAATTGTGGTGGGTTTTTTCCTCTTCCAATTCATGACTAACCTCGGTCCAAATTCCCAGACCTATTTGATTGCTGGGGAAGTTTTTCCCACCAAGGTGAGAGGTATCGGTGCCGGATTTTCCGCTGCCTGTGGCAAGGTTGGTGCTGTGCTCACAGCTTTTCTGTTCCCTGCTTTACTGCAGACCCTGGGCACGGACCGCTTGTTGCCTCTACTCGCCCTAAGCTCACTTTTAGGAGCGTTGATCACCTGGTGGTACCGGGTGGAAACTAAAGGTATGGACCTGGAAACCCTATAAGTACTTTGGATCCAGGCTTGTTGGTACTCATGTAACGTGGTTTGGATTTGATCAAACGTTTTATGCGCTGCTATTTGGTGCTTTTATTTGTACTACTAACTACAACTCCTTCCCTAGCCGCCCCGGCCCTAAGGGTGGGCGTTGCCGATGGGGCGCCCCCTTGCAATTACCAGGATCTGGGGGCCTGGAAGGGAATTGCTGTGGAGCTTTGGCGAGCCGTTGCTAATCGAGAACAGCTGGCCTATCAGCTGGTGCCGAAGGCCACCACTAAGGATTTACTGGCAGCAGTGCGAAATTCAGAAATAGATTTAGCAATTGGATGTCTATCAATGACTCCAGAACGTTTAGGCACATACCGATTCAGTCAAACCTACCAGGAATCTGGGCAAGCGGTGATGGTTAGGCGCGATCCGATGGAACTCGGTCGCTCCATGTTGAAATCACTGCTAAGCATTGATCTATTGACTTTGCTATTTAGTTTTATAGCTATATTTATTGTCATGGCCCTCGGGGTATGGAAAACGGATTCCTGGGGCACTAAGGATGAAACCTTAAGGAATGGTCGGATACGCAGTTTCACCAAAGTTTTTCAGATTTTGGCCACAGGGCCAGGTACCAACACGATTGTGGATTCAGTTAGGGGCAATAGCTTAGTGGTGCTCAGCTACCTGCTTAGGGCCTTAATGGCATCTTTTCTTGTTAGTTATGTTACTATTAATATAATCAGAAATCCCCATTCATCCCGTTTGGGAAATGTTAATTCAATTGCCGAATTTAAAAACAAGAAGATAGCGGTTAGAATTGGCTCTGCTAGCCAAGCTCTGCTTCAGGAGCCTTTGAGGCTCAAGCCCAGTCTAGCCATTGACATAGTAACAATTAATGGCATTGATCAGGCTCCTTCTATTCTTGAATCTGGCAGAGCCGATGGAGTTTTGGCTGATGAAATGCAATTGTTGTATCTTATTAAAAATCTAAGGGAAAACAAATTTAGAATTGTTTTGAGGGATATTGAGCCTGGTTATCAGGGTTTTATCTTTTCTAAGAATCTTGACCCTGCCATTGCTAGCTCAATCAATGAAAGTATTGTTGAGTTCAGGCGATCAGGTCTAATCCAGGAGCTAAAAGAATCCGTGGGCTTTAGTCAAGGCCAGAAATAGTGATTTAAAATTTTAGCTTTAGTTTTTCTATCTGTAGCCTTGGACAGTGAGGGTTATTTGGGATAATCTTATTATGGGCACCTCGAAAAATTGCCGTTGGCCGCAAGAGTCTAACAATCGAGGCCTGATGAGTACATGAGTCTCATTGGCTGGTGCGCATGTCCCTGGATTTTTCGTGGCTCCCTTATTGCATTTGCCTGGAGATTTACGCGCTATTTTTCAATAAAACATATCTCTTAGGGTCGCTACAGGGGAACGCAATCCAGGCTTTCCAAGGTAATGATGCCTGCTGGGTAGTCCTTGGCGCTTAGTCCCGGGGCCGGCAACACAAATACTTGGCAACCGGCCCCTAGGGCCGCTTGGGCACCGGCTTGGGAATCCTCAAAGGCCCAGCAGCTGCTGGCGGCAAGGCCCAGGCGCCGGGCAGCTTCCAAAAAAATATCCGGGGCAGGTTTGCCCTGGCGGACCATCGGATCATCGCCAAAAACCCTCACCTCAATCGCTTGGAGCCAGGGGTGGGGGCTGGTTTTAAGGGTGACCGCGGCCTCGCCACTGCTGGTGGCCAGGGCCATGGGTATCTGGAGGCCCTGAATGCGAGCCACTAAAGCTTCGGCCCCGGGCATTGGTTTTGCCTTGATGACCTTGGCGCGGGCCAAGGGTTGCTGAATTGCCAGCAACTCCTCGACGGTGGCCCTAAGGGAGAGTCGTTCGATCAGCAAACGGGCGTTATCAAAACGATTGCGGCCCCGTAGCTCCAGCAAAAAATTCTCTGGTAGCTCTGCACCGAAGTGGGTGATCGCCCCCTGCCAGGCCTGGCCATGCAGGGGTTCGGTATCCAACAACAGGCCGTCAAGGTCAAATAAACACCCGGCGGGCCGTTCGGTTGCCTGCACTAACGGGGAAGCCGGTGGGGCCATTCTCTACCGCCTTTGGCAGCCCAGCCAGCCGGTTTGGCCAACGAGCCAGAGCCGGGGCCCTTAAACAAAGCGTGTCATCCCTTTCCCTGGAGCAGCTTTGCTGGTTTTAATGCCGACTTGGATCTACCTCCCTTAGCCATGGGCGACGCCACGATTGAATCGGTGCTGCACGAATCGCGGCTATTTTCTCCGCCGGAAGGCCTTGCTGCCACGGCCCGCATCGGCTCCATGGGGGCCTATCAAGCCCTGGCGGACCAGGCGGAGGCTGATCCCGATCGCTTCTGGGGTGATCAGGCGCGGGAGCATTTGCATTGGTTTGAGCCCTTTCATACGGTGCTCAATTGGAATGATCCCCCCTTTGCCCGTTGGTTTGAGGGGGGTAGCACCAATCTTTCCTACAACTGCCTTGATCGCCACCTGGAGGGCCCCAGGGCCCATAAAACGGCGCTGATCTGGGAGGGGGAACCCGGGGACGGCCGCAGCTACACCTACCGGGAGCTGCACACCGAGGTGTGCAAGGCCGCCAATGCCCTTAGGGCCCTAGGCGTTGGTAAGGGCGATCTGGTGGCCCTTTATATGCCGATGGTGCCGGAGGCGGCCATCGCCATGCTGGCCTGTGCCCGCATTGGAGCCCCCCACTCGGTGGTGTTTGGGGGCTTTTCAGCCGAGGCCCTGCGGGACCGCTTGATCGATGGTGAGGTGAAGGTAGTGATCACCGCTGATGGGGGTTTCCGCAAGGACAAGGCGGTGGCCCTCAAGCCCGCCGTTGATCAAGCCTTGGCGGAGGGTTGTCCCACGGTGCGGCAGGTGTTGGTGGTGCAACGCACCCAGCAGGAAACCCACATGGAAGCCGGCCGTGATCATTGGTGGCACGAGTTGGTGGCTGGCCAGTCCAGCCATTGCCCGGCGGAGCCCATGCAGAGTGAAGACCGCTTATTTGTGCTCTACACCTCCGGATCCACCGGCAAACCCAAGGGGGTGGTACACACCACCGCCGGTTACAACCTCTGGGCCCACCTCACCTTCCAGTGGATCTTTGACATCCGCGAGGACGACCTCCATTGGTGCACCGCCGACGTGGGCTGGATCACCGGCCACAGTTACATCGTCTATGGGCCGCTATCGAATGGCGCCACCACAGTGATGTACGAGGGGGCGCCTCGCCCTAGCAAACCCGGCGCTTTCTGGGAAGTAATCGAGAAGCACAAGGTTTCGATTTTTTATACGGCCCCCACAGCAATCCGTGCCTTCATGAAGAACGGCCGGGAGGTGCCTGATCAATACGACATGGGCTCACTGCGGATCCTGGGCACCGTGGGGGAGCCAATTAATCCCGAGGCTTGGATGTGGTATCGCAATGTTATTGGTGGTAACCGCTGTCCGGTGGTTGATACCTGGTGGCAAACGGAAACCGGTGGGGTGATGATCAGCCCCCTGCCCGGGGCCACCCCCACCAAGCCAGGCTCCGCCACCTTGCCTTTACCTGGCATCGCCGCAGATGTGGTTGATATTGCTGGCAACAGTGTGGGCGTTGATGAGGGGGGTTACCTAGCCATTCGGCGTCCTTGGCCAGGAATGATGCGCACGGTGCATGGGGATCCTGAGCGTTTCCGTTCGAGCTACTGGGAGCACATCAGGCCTGCTGACGGCAGTTACATCTACTTTGCTGGCGACGGTGCCCGGCGCGACCAGGATGGTTACTTCTGGGTGATGGGCCGGGTTGACGATGTAATTAACGTCTCCGGCCACCGGCTGGGCACCATGGAAATTGAATCAGCCCTGGTGAGCCATTCCGCCGTAGCTGAGGCCGCCGTGGTGGGTAGGCCCGATGGGCTCAAGGGTGAAGGGATTGTGGCTTTTGTGATCCTCAAGGGGGATAGCCAAGGTGATGCTGACCTGGTCAAGGGCCTGCGCCAGCACGTGGGGGAGGAAATCGGCCCGATCGCTCGGCCCGATGAGATCCGTTTCACTGATGCCCTGCCTAAAACCCGCAGCGGCAAGATCATGCGCCGAATCCTGCGGGCCCTGGCCGCAGGTGAAACTGTGAGCGGTGACACCAGCACCCTCGAAGACCTCTCGGTTTTAGACAAACTGAGGGCTGAACCCTGAGCCTTATATGAGCATTGCCCCCCCCAGCTGGCATGCCTTGGCCCTTGATCAGCTGCCAGCTGAGCTGTTGGGGGACCCCAGCCAGGGGCTTCCCCAACAACTGCGGGAGGAGCGACAGCAGCGCTATGGCTTAAACCGATTGCCCAGCAAGGGGGGGCGCAGCAAGTTGCGCATCTTGGTAGACCAGTTTGTCAACGTCATGTTGCTGCTGCTGATCGCCGTGGCGGTGGTTTCGGCGGTGCTGGATCTGCGGGCGGAGCAATTTCCCAAAGATGCGGTGGCCATCGGCGTGATTGTGCTGCTCAACGCCTTGCTTGGTTATTTCCAGGAGAGCCGTGCTGAATCGGCCCTGGCGGCACTCCAGGCCTTGGCCATGCCCATGGTGAAGGTACGAATCGCCGCTGAAATCCACAGCATGCCCGCCGAGCAGTTGGTGCCCGGTGATGTGGTGATGCTCGAGGCCGGTGACCGGGTGCCGGCGGACCTGCGGCTGTTGGAGGCAGCCCGGTTGTCGGTGAAGGAGGCGGCCCTCACCGGTGAATCCTTGGCCGTGCAAAAGGATGCCAAGGCAGTACTCAGCGCCGACACCGGCCTGGCGGAACGCTTGAACTGCCTTTATCAAGGCACTGAGGTGGTTAACGGTCGCGGCTTGGCCCTGGTGGTAGCCACCGGCGGCGCCACCGAATTGGGCCGGATTGCCAGTTTGTTGCAACACAGTCAGCAGGGGCCCACCCCCCTGCAGGAACGCCTCGACCAATTGGCCAAGGTGTTGGTGGGCTCTGCCTTGGCCCTCGTGGCCCTAGTGGTGGCCTTTGGGGCCATGGCTGGCCAGCCCCTGGCGGAATTGCTGGAGATTTCGCTCAGCATGGCCGTGGCCATTGTTCCTGAGGGCTTGCCGGCGGTGATCACCGTTTGCCTAGCCGTAGGCACCCTGCGCATGGCAAAGCGCCATGCCTTGATCCGGCGCCTGCCGGCGGTGGAAACCCTGGGTTCTGTGACCACGATCTGCAGCGACAAAACCGGCACGCTCACCGCCAATGTGATGACAGTGCAGCTGATTGAACCTGCCGATGGAAGTGCGATTGGCAAAGGCCAATGGCATCCCCTTTTGCGCTGTGCAGTGTTGTGCAATGACGGGGTGGTGCCTGAACGGCCAGGGGATGCTGCCGCCCAGGGGGACCCCACGGAAACTGCCCTGCTCAGCGCCGCCCTGGCCCAAGCGTTATCCCCCCGCCAGGAACGGCTGCGTTGGTTAAGGCCGCTGGAGTTGCCGTTCAGTTCGGAACGGCAACGGATGGCGGTGGTGGTGAGCGCCCTGAATCAGCAGGAAAACCCTGGTCAGAGCCCCCTGCTATTGATGAAGGGATCCCCAGAACGGGTGCTGGAACACTGCCAATTTATTTCAACCGCCGCTGGCCCCCGGCCCCTCAATGCTGAGGATCGCAGGGCCCTGGCTGAGCATTTCCAATCCCTAGCCAGTGAGGGATTGCGTCTGCTTGGTTTTGCCGAACGTGCTTGGCAGCAACTCGACCAAGTCTCCGACCAAACCCTTGAGGAAGTAGACGAGCAGGGGCTCTGCTGGTTGGGGTTAATCGGCTCGATAGATCCCCCCCGACCGGAGGCGATTGCTGCCATTGGCCGTTGTCGTTCTGCAGGTATTCGCACCCTGATGATCACCGGTGATCACCCCCGCACAGCCCTGGCCATCGCCAAGCAGGTGGGTTTGATCGATCCCAACACTGATACCGGCCTAAACAGCAACAAAGCCCAAAGTGATCTTGTGGTTTCCGGCCGGGAACTGGAGCAGCTTTCTGAGCAACAGCTGGAAGCTGTGGTGGGCCGCAGCAATGTGTTTGCCCGGGTATTACCTGAGCAGAAGCTCGATCTGGTGAAGGCCCTGCAGCGGAGCCATCAGGTGGTGGCGATGACTGGGGATGGGGTGAATGACGCCCCGGCCCTGCGCCAGAGTGACATTGGCGTGGCCATGGGCATAACCGGCACCGATGTCAGCCGCGAGGCGGCCGACATGGTGCTGCTAGATGACAACTTCGCCACGATTGTTTCTGCGGTGGAGGAGGGGCGGCTTGTGTACGAAAACGTGCGTCGCTTTATCCGCTACATCCTTGGCAGCAATGTGGGGGAACTTATCACCATTGCCGCTGCCCCTCTGCTGGGTTTACCGGTGCCGTTGAGCCCAATGCAGATCCTGTGGATGAATCTCGTAACCGATGGCCTGCCTGCCCTGGCCCTCGCCGTGGAGCAATCAGACGACAACCTGATGGTGCGCAAACCAGCGGGCCGTAACGAGACAATCTTTGCCCGGGGCCTAGGTCGCTACATCCTTGAGGTGGGCCTGGTTTTTGCCGCAATTGCCATTGTCTTGATGGCCTTGGTGGCGCGCCATCCGCTCAGCAGTGGCGAACTGAATCTTGATCCCAACCGTTGGAAAACGATCGTTTTCACCACCCTTTGCATCGCCCAGATGGGCCATGCTCTCTCGGCCCGTTCCGAGCGTCCCCTGCTGCAGGTGCCGTTGTTCAGCAACCCTTGGCTGATCATCTCTGTGACCGTAACAAGCCTGTTGCAGTTGGCCTTGATCTACGTGCCATTGCTGAGGGGCTTCTTTGGCACCTATCAATTAAGCCTGGCGGAGCTTGGCTTGTGTTTTGCCTTTTCGTTGCTACTGCTGCTTTATTTAGAGCTGCGAAAGTTATTTAAACGTTCCCACCACTGAGTAATCGCCGAGGCGAGGCGCTCCAATTGTCTTTGGCGGCCGCCATCGCCAAGGCCACCGAGCAATTGCTGACGGAGGCCAGCACTGGCTGGCGTCAGGTGGTCCCCAGCTAATTCCAGCCATTGGCTGGCGTCCTGGGGGCGGCGCTGCAACACCTCCCACAACTGGGCGCTCTGGTCGAGTTCATCATTGCGAAATCGGATCACCAGGTTGTGGGCAGTGCGATGGCTGGTCTCGATTAACCGCAGTGCTTCGCTTGGGGAGGGGCTGAACTCTGTGGTGACGCCAAGACGGGGGGCCAGCTCCCCCAACAGCGGGATCGAGCGCCCAGCGGCAAAATTATTGAAGCTGAGCAAGGCACAGCCGTCACAGCCGCGGCCCTGGTCTGGGGCCAGCAGCTGCAATTTGCAGCCCATGCTGTGGCCCAGCCTCAGGGTGGGTAGATCAAGCCCTGGGGGTTGGCGTTCCTGGTGACGGCGAAAGGCCCGCCAGGCTTCCACGGCCAGCAGTTGGTGGTCGAAGCCAGGAATAAATGGCCAGCAATGCACAGCCCAGCCCTGCTGGCCGAGGGCCTCCAGCAGGCGCCTGTAGCTCAGTTGCGGAGTGCTGCCTAAACCGCTGCCACCAATAAATTCAAGCCGCGCTTTTGGTTGGGCTGGTTCGAGCAGCCAGAGCTCCCCCACCTGGCGCCAGTTCATCAAGCCTTTAGTTGCTCTAGGCATTTACGGGCCTGGCCCACATGGGCGCTG
>Ga0114960_10003032_pt1 | contig 12924 bp, 7 predicted proteins | sample C_130625_MF_Meta_FD_92637 | JGI IMG/M metagenome (GOLD analysis project Ga0114960, IMG submission 92637) | Freshwater microbial communities from Lake Croche, Canada to study carbon cycling - C_130625_MF_MetaG | ecosystem: Environmental > Aquatic > Freshwater > Lake | place: Lake Croche, Canada... | reverse complement strand
TCCAAACCTGCAAAAGTTTTTGGATAAAACGGGCTGGTGATGGGCATGGTCATGCCTGTGACCGGATCGGGTGCTACGCGCGCCACGTTGCTGTTCTCTGAGTGAACGGCTTCCAGTGTCAGCAAACGACTGTCGCTCAAACGGAACGTGCCCTTGGCATTGAAGTTCAAGTTTTCGGTTTGAGGAATGATGTCAATGGCTGATGTGTAGTCGTATCGGCAAGTAGTACCGCTGATAAAGATAGAGCCTGGGGGCGCGCAAGTTGGCGCTGTGATGTTGCCAGACTTGATGGCGCCAGCCGTGTTGTAGTAGTTGAAGTTGGCAGGGAAGCTGGTGCCTGAAGTTTTGTTCAAACCTGATGCAGGAATAACACCTGTTGCACCAAAAGCACGTTCAGTGGCTTTCACCGAAGATTGGGTCTTGTTGTCTAAAGAGAACCACAAGTTGTAGCCGTCTTTTTCCAATGAACCTTGGCCACCAGAAAAGGTGAAGCGCTTGATTTGCCCAGCTGATGCCGAGGGCATGGTGTTCTCTACCGCAATGTCAACACCTTGGTAATCACGCTTCGTAATGAAGTTGATCACACCACCAACGGCGTCGGTACCGTAAATGGCAGAAGCGCCATCGCGCAAGACTTCAATGCGGTCGAGGGCGGCAAAAGGAATGGCATTCAAGTCAACAGCACTTGCGCCAATGCCGAAGAAGGCCAAACGACGGCCATTTAACAAAATCAGCGTTTTGTTGGAACCTAAACCACGCAAGCTGGCGTAAGAGCCACCACCTGTGCCAGAGCCAATGCTTTGGCTACCACCCGTGCTAGATTGGCTGGCAGTGATACGTTGCACAATTTCTTCTGTGGAGGTTACGCCCACAGATCTCAACTCATCTGCTGAGTAGATAGAAACGGGCAGAGCGCTTTGGTTTTCAATCGAACGTTTGATGGAAGAACCTGTGATGGTCACTGTTTCAACCTGTTGAGCTTGTGCAACTTGCATGCTCGCTATGGCCAAAGCAGTGCCGCCGAATGCCAACCAAAGTTGGCGATTCAGGGTACTGATTTTGAATCTAGGCATTTTTTAATCCTTTTGTAACAAATGAATATGAGTTTGAAAATAAAAATGGTCTTTAAAAGCGTCCAAACAGGAGTGTTCGGGCCAAAAAAGACCAAAAGTTAGATTTCATGACTCATGCCGTAAATATGTGACAAAACCGAGATAATTACTATTCTGACTTTCGTAATTGTTAAAAAAAAACAACGCCCTAAGGCGTTGCTTTGCTTTTTGGTGCAATGAGCCGTTTTATACGCCGCCAATGCCGCCAACGACATGGCTAAATCCACCATCTACATACACAATTTCAGCGGAAATGCCGGCTGACAAGGAACTCATCAAGAAAGCCGCGGTGTTGCCCACATCCTCAATCGTGACATTGCGCCGAATGGGAGATGTGGCGGCCACCGCACTCAAAATCTTGCCAAAGTCTTTGATGCCGCTGGCTGCAAGTGTTTTGATTGGGCCGGCACTGATGCCATTCACGCGAATCTTTTTAGGACCCAGCGAATCGGCCAAATATCGAACCGATGCCTCAAGTGAAGCCTTGGCCAAGCCCATGGTGTTGTAGTTGGGCACCACTTTGACTGCGCCTAGGTAAGTCAGGGTCAGCAATGCTGAGTCTTCTCTTAAATAAGGCAAAGCAGCCTTGGCCATGGCGGGGAAAGAATAGGCACTGATGTCATGCGCAATTTTGAAGCCTTCACGGCTTAAGCCGTCCATGAAATCGCCAGCAATGGCTTCTCGGGGCGCGTAGCCAATGCTGTGCACAAAACCATCAAACTGAGGCCAATGAAGCGACAAATCCTTGAATAATGTTTCGATCTGGGCGTCGTCTCCCACGTCACAGTCAAAAATCAGTTTGGAATCAAAGTCCGCAGCAAAATCCGTAATCCTGTCTTTAAAACGTTCACCAACATAGCTGAAAGCCAATTCGGCACCCTGTGAATGACAAGCTTTGGCAATGCCATAGGCAATCGATCTGTTGGATAAAACTCCCGTGATGAGAATTTTCTTACCCTTTAAAAAGCTCATGTCGTTGTTCTCTTTGATCAAAGTCTTATTTTGACATGCTCAGTTTTTGATATCCCGATCCGCAATGTTGGTTTTGCGCAACAAAGGGTAACTTCTGTTAACTGAAAAGAGACGTTTCATTAAACTGTCAAATTATATAAATTTACTAGTAACGAAAGTTCTCAAGATGTTCAAGCCATCCAAGATCAGCCTGGCAGTCATGGTTCTCATGGCCACAGGTTTTAGCCAATTGTCTTTAGCCCAATCATCAGGATTGGCAGAAGTGACAATTACGGGTTCCAATTTGAAGAGAGCTGACAAGGAAGGAACTTCCCCTATTCAGACCATCACAGCCCAAGAAATTCAGCAGTCAGGTGCAACGAATGTGCTTCAACTGTTAAAGGCTGTTCCTTCCATGGGCGTCGGTGGTTACAACGATACTCCTGATCAAAATGGATTTTCTCGTGGCGTGGCTACTGCATCTTTGCGCGCCTTAGGCTCAACCTCCACCCTGATTTTGCTCAATGGTCGCCGCATGACGCCTTCTGCCTATGCCAACCCCAACAATGGCCAATCGACACTGTACGACTTGAACAGCATTCCAATTTCTGCCCTCGATCGGATTGAAATTTTCAAAGATGGTGCATCTGCTGTGTATGGATCTGATGCGATGGCGGGCGTGATTAACTTCATTACCAAAACCGGTTTTGCGGGAGGTGAGATTTCCACCAGTATGGGCTCCAACGACAACCAAGAGTTTGGTCGGCGCAATGTGAATGGCACAGTGGGTTTGGGTGATTACAAAGCTGACGGCAAGAGCCTGATGTTGTCTTTTGACATGTCAACGCAAAGCGCAACCAGTGTGCGTGATGGCTCGTTTGATGTGCGCGCCGCTGAATACGCCGCAATGAACAATCGCCTGATTCCTTATTACAGCTATGTCTCGGATCAACCCTTCTTTTTCAAAGAGCGTGCGTTGAACTCCAAATCTTTCTACACCACAGGAACAGCCACATCGCCCACGATTTTGAACAATCTGAATTGCAATCCCTCTAAGCAACTGGTGGGTGGTTCTGCTTACGGTATTGCATCGTCCAGTTTCCTGTCGGGCCGCACTTTCTGTAACTACGATGGGGACGCTTTTACAGACGTTCAAACCGCGGGTGAAGACTTCAGTTTGCTAGGCATTGGCAAGCTTCGAATCAATGAAAATTTATCTGCATTCAGTGAATTTGCTTTCACAGACTCTAAAAGAACATACCGTTCGCCAGCTCGAACCATCAGCGGTACTTCGCCAACAACCAATTTCTTGGTAGGCGGCATTGCTGAGTCTTTCCAAGCTATTTTGCCCATTGGGCACCCTGACAATCCGTACAAGGATGCCCGCACAGCCGTTGCCTATCGTTTTGAAAACCTCAAGACTGGAACAGATTTGGTCAACCAAAATGCGCGTCTTTTGGGTGGCTTCAAAGGTGTTCAGGGTGCATGGGATTGGGAAACTGCCGTCTTGTGGAACCAGTCTCGCCGTGAAGAGACTTCCTATGGCTTCCTTTATTTGCCCACATTGCGCAAATTGATCACTGAAAATCGTTCATTGGCTTCTCTTGCTGCTGATCCAACTATTACCAAAGATTTGACCAACGTCGGCATTGCCGAAATTGTTCAGTGGGACGCCAAGGCAACCACAGAATTGGGCCAATTGGATGGTGGCAAAATTGGTTTTGCTGCAGGCATTGAAGCGCGTCAAGAGCGTTTGAGCATCGACCCTGATCCTGCCAATGCTCGTGGCGATATTTTGGGTTTGTCGACAACAGCCATTCAAAGCAAACGTGATGTGCTTTCATCCTTCTTTGAATTACGTACGCCATTTACCAAGACTTTCGAAATGGATTTTGCGGGCCGTTTTGACAAGTACCCTTCGTTCAAAACAAACTTTGTTCCCAAAGTGGGCGCAAAGTGGACAGCCCAAGATGGCTTGGCTTTCCGCGGCACCTACTCTGAAGGTTTCCGTGCTCCGGCTTTGTCACAAGTTGCATCTGGTGGTGCCCAGTTCTTCTTGAATGGCACAGTCGACCCGGTACGTTGTCCCGATGGCGTAACGCCGAAAACAGGCGCTGACTCAACGGATTGCTCTAAGAGCGTTTCAGGTGTTGGCGGATCCAATCCTGATCTGAAACCAGAGAAGTCAAAGGGCTTTTCATTGGGAATGATTTATTCACCTACAAAAAACATCGATGTCTTGCTGGATACTTACAAAGTGCGCCAGGAAAATGAAGTTGCATTGGGAAGTGCCACTTATTTGTTAGAGCACCCAGACCGCTTTCCTGCCGATGCCATTGTGCGTGATACCAATCCTTTGAATCAATTGAAGGATGCCAATGGCAATGCGATTCCAGGAACTGGCCCCTTGATTGCTGTCAAAACACCATGGGTTAACCAAGGTGCAACAGAAATTACCGGTGTTGACCTCGAGTTGAAGTCTCGCAACAACTTGGGAGAGTATGGCCGCTTGACATCGTCATTCAAGATGACGCATTTGATGACCTACATGCGTGCAGAAGCCCCAGGTGACTACATGCGCAATGCGGTGGGTACAGCAGGTGGTTTGAATGATTGGGCAACCTCAGTGGGTGCTATTCCTCGTAATCGCTTCAGCTTGACCACTGCCTTGGAGCAGGGCTCACACATCTTCTTGGCTGCCATGAAGATGACCACCTCGATCTCCATGATGCGTCGTTATGATGGCGCCACCGAGTATCCAGAGGCCTATTGTCACTACGGTTCTGGACAGCCTAAAACTGCCACATCTTTGGGTGGCGTTGCCTTGTACAACACCTATTACCCAGATTGCAAAGTACCTTCATGGAGAACATTTGATGTGGGTTACATGTACAACGGCATTAAGAATCTCCAGTTGGGTATAAACATATCGAATGTGTTTGACAAGCCGGCACCTTACTATCCAGGCTCCAACACCAGCACGACTGTTCAGCAAGGCTACTACTCTGGGCTTTACACCAACACGGGTCGTTACACGCGCTTTTCAGCCAAGTACAGGTTCTAATGCCAAAGTGTCATTGATTTAACTTTGTGTTAATCATGATTTCCAAAACGCCTCCTCGCGAGGCGTTTTTCATTGCTGATTCTCTTTTTAGGTAATGCAACGAGCTTGCGCTAAAGTACGGCATCTCTTCAACATTCAAAACATGTTCAGTCAAACCAACCGCTTGCATTTTTTGGTAGCCTTCACAACGGTCTTGAGCCTCCTGGCTGGCTGTGGTGGCGTTACAAACGAACCCGTTTCTAAATCCCTGCTGGCTGAAAATGTGCTGTTTAGCTCTTATCAAGAGTCGCCCAAATATTTGGATTCCACCCCTTCTTACAGCAACAACGAAACACCCTGGACTTATGCCGTCTATGAACCGCCTTTGAAGTATCACTACCTCAAGAGGCCCTATGAATTAGAGCCCCGCACACTCACAGAACTGCCCAGTGTGAAATTTTTAAGCAAAGAAGGCAAAGAGCTTCCAGTTCAAACCCCTGCTGATCAAATTGCAGAAAGTGTGTTCGAGCTCAAAATTCAGCCAGGTATTTTGTACCAGCCTCATCCTGCATTTGCCAAAAAGCAAGATGGTCAGAACCGGTATTTGTCATTGAAAGAATCTGACATCGAAGGCATGCGAAGGCCTTATGACTTTGAACACATGGGAACGCGAGAGCTGCTTGCAGAAGACTATGCCTATGCCATCAAACGTTTGGCAACGCCGCGCGTCAAGTCACCCTCATTTGGTTTTTTGTCTGAGAAAATTGTGGGATTGGCAGACTACGGCAAGCAGATTAAAACTTTCAATGAAAAACTGAAAGAAGGAAAAACGGCCAGAGAAGTAGGGCCTTTTGGACATTTGCCTTGGCTTGATTTTAGAGAGCATGCGCTTTCTGGGGTCGAAGTGCTGGACGAGCACACCTTGAAAATTCGCGTGGTGGGTAAGTACCCTCAGTTTAAATATTGGTTGGCCATGACCTTCTTTTCTCCTATCCCATGGGAAGTCGATGCTTTTTATTCTCAAGATGGCATGGCGCGTCGAAATTTAAATCCAGATACATGGCCGGTCGGAACAGGTCCTTACATGCTGACCGAGTATGTTCCCAACTCTCGCATGGAGTTGGTTCGAAATCCCAATTACCGAGGTGTTCCTTATCCTTGCGAGGGTGAGCCTGGTGACCAAGAAAAAGGTCTTTTGAAAGACTGTGGTAAAAAAACGCCCTTCGTTGACAAGGTGGTTTCGGTCATCGAAAAAGAAGCAACCTCAGTGGCCACTAAATTCATCCAAGGCTACTACGACATTCCTCAACTTGAACGTGGCGAACCTGGCATTGGCTACCAAGTTTCAATTCAAGATGGCACTGGTCGAGCCAAGGAATTGCTTGAACGAAAAATTCAACTTCCCAGCACCATCCAAGTCGGTTTTTGGCACTTTGGATTCAATTGGCTAGATCCCGTCGTTGGCTTGGGTAAAACACCTGAAGACCAAATTCGGAATAAAAAATTGAGACAAGCTTTGGGCATTGCTTTTGACTTTGAAGAGTATGTTTCCATCTTTGAAGATGACCGCGCCAAGGTGAATCACAGTGTGGTGGTGCCAGGTTTATTTGGCAACAACTTGTCCAATCCCAATCCAGTCATTTACGACAAAATGCCAGATGGCAAATTCAAACGAAAGTCTATTGAAGTTGCTAAAAAATTACTGTCAGAAGCAGGCTATCCAGATGGTCGAGATCTCAAAACAGGGCAACCCTTGGTGTTGAACTATGACACTCAAGGGGTGGGGCCTGGCTACAAAGCGCGCTTAGATTGGGTTTCAAAGCAATTTGCCAAGCTCAATGTTCAAATTGAAATTCGCAATACAGACTACAACCGTTTTCAAGACAAGATGCGAAAAGGGTCTGCCCAATTTTTCTTCTGGGGCTGGTTGGCAGATTATCCTGATCCAGAAAATTTCCTATTCTTGCTTTACGGTCCAAACTCTAAGGCCAAGTTTGACGGTGAAAACTCAGGCAATTTTGCCCACCCTGAATACGATCAGTTGTTCGCCCGCATGAAGGACTTAGAAGATACGCCCGAAAGAGCCGCCATGATCACGCGCATGATTGAGATCATGCAAGATGAAATGCCTATGCTGTATGGTTGGTCTGAAGAGTTTGGTGGCGCCTACCATCAGTGGGTTGGCAATGGCAAGCCCTCCAACATCATTCGCGACAACTTGCCCTATTTAAAAATTGATGCGCCGCTTCGATCCCGCAAAATCAAAGAGTGGAATCAAGCCATTTGGTGGCCTGTTGCCGTGTTACCTCTCTTGTTGCTCGCGGTGGCTTGGCCTGCATGGCGAGCTTGGCGTAGGCGTCAATCACAGCGTGCCGTCCAAACGGGCGTTGCCAAACCAAGGAGTTTGTGATGTTTCGATTTTTAACACGCAAATTGGCCTACGGCTTTGCCATTTTGATTGGCATTAACTTACTCACCTTTGTTCTGTTCTTTAAAGTGAACACGCCAGACGACATGGCCCGCATGCAATTGGGCGGTAAACGCGTAACACCGGATGCCATCGAAAAATGGAAAGCAGAACGAGGCTATGACCGTCCTTTGTTCTTCAATGAAAAAGAGCAGGGCATCGCACAAGTTAGCAACACCTTGTTTTTGGACAGTTCTTTGCGTATGTTTGCTTTTGACTTTGGTCGTGCAGACAGTGGTCGTGACATTGCGTCTGAAATAGTCAGGCGTGCTGGGCCTTCTATCGCTTTGGCTTTGCCGACCTTCGTGGTTGGTCTAGGCGTATCAATTGTTTTGGCATTGGGCTTGGCGTTTTTCCGTGCCACTTACCTAGATTTTTGGGGTTCCGTTTTGTGTGTGGTCTTCATGTCCATCTCTTCCCTGTTCTTTATCGTGATGGGGCAGTTCATGTTCTCGCGCGTTCTTCAGCTCATGCCCGTATCCGGCTTTGCCCCCGGCATAGACGCTTGGCGCTTCTTGGTGCTGCCCATTGCTGTGGGTATTTTGTCTCGCCTGGGTGGTGAAGTTCGATTTAACCGAACGCTGTTCATGGAGGAGATCGGCAAGGACTATGTCCGAACCGCACGTTCCAAAGGCTTGTCTGAAAGCAGAGTTCTTTTGGTTCATGTACTGCGAAATGCACTCATCCCCATTTTGAGTGCCTCTGTGGCCGTCATTCCTCTGCTGTTCATGGGCAGTTTGATCACAGAATCATTTTTTGCCATTCCTGGATTAGGCAGTTATCTGATTGAAGCCATTGCAGGCCAAGACTTCGCCATCGTTCGAGCGATGGTTTTCATAGGTTCATTTTTGTACATCCTTGGTTTGATTTTGACCGACATCAGCTACACCTTGGCTGATCCACGCATTCGTTTGCAGTAAGCGCACCATGCAACCCGTATTCCTGTTAACCGATATTTTTGTCTATGCCATCTTGTTGTTTGTACTTTGGTACATCTGGCAAGTGCGTTCAAATCGCAACCTCAGAGCCAATTGGCGATTGGCCATGAAACGCCCTGTGGCCATGGTCAGCATCATGGTATTAGGTTTCTTTTTGTTGGTGGCTCTTGCAGACTCAATTCATTACAGGCAAGTTTTGCCATCTGCGCCAAGTCAGGCCAAACAGTATTCATCCGAAGCCAATTCAGTGCTCGATCAAATATTGCAGCCGCTTGCCGCGGCCAGAGAGCGGAGTTATTCTGAACCGCTGTCGGCTGTTGCATTTAGAAAAGAAACTTTTGAACGAGATGGGGTGTCTGTGCGTGACTATCCCCGTTTGCGGTTTGGTGGTCAGCATCTCGGAAAACCTGAGGTCCAACTCTCAGAAGATGTCTCACGGCGAACTGTTTTTGCGTTGGGTTGGGGCGCTTGTATGGTGCTTGTGGTCTTCGTTCTAGGGCTGCTGATGGCCACCATTTCAAGCCGGCAAAACTTGGCAGTGGTTGCCTCTAAATTTATCAATGGTCAAACTGAGTGGCCATGGCGTTCAATGGCCATCACCTTCACACTGATGACCATGGCCATTTGCTGGGTCGTTTTTCTCTCACAGGGCTACCATGTGTTTGGCACTGATCGAACTGGTAATTCTGTTTTGGTCTTTGCCATGAAAAGCGTGCGAACTGCCTTGGTCATTGGTGGTTTAACAACCTTGGTGGTATTGCCATTGGCGCTTCTGCTCGGGGTTACGGCGGGCTATTTGCGTGGTTGGGTGGATGAGGTTATTCAATATGTGTACACCCTCCTTGCATCGATTCCAGACGTTCTTTTGATTGCAGCCTCCGTGTTGCTTCTTCAAGTGTTCATTGACAAAAATCAGGGTGTTTTCGAAACATCTTTAGAACGCGCCGATGCGCGATTGTTTTTCTTATGTCTCATCTTAGGGATCACCTCGTTTACGGGTTTATGTCGACTGGTTCGCGGGGAAACTTTGAAATTGCGCGAATTGGAATACATCCAATCTGCACGAGCTTTTGGTGTCTCAACGCCTCGCGTTTTATGGCGTCACATCATTCCCAACTTGATGCACTTGGTGCTGATCAATACCGTGATGCAATTTTCTAGCTTTGTTTTGGCTGAGGCTGTTTTGTCCTATGTTGGCGTGGGTGTTGACCCAAAGACAGCCAGCTTTGGCGTCATGATCAACACCGCTCGCGCTGAATTGGCGGCAACGCCTTTGGTTTGGTGGACATTGACAACTGCCTTTGGCTTCATGTTCCTGATTGTGCTCAGTGCCAACTTACTGGCTGACGCCATCAGAGACGCTTTCGATCCTCGAACCAGGCTACGAAGTGCAAGTTCATCAGCAGCCCCAACGCAAGAGGTGGCAGCATGACCCAGCAACTGAATGTGAAAAACTTGGTGGTTGATTTGCAAACTGAGTCGGGTTTGGCCCGCGCTGTAGATGCACTGAATTTGACGCTTCAAAAAGGCCAAACCTTTGCATTGGTCGGTGAATCTGGTTGCGGTAAATCCATGACCGCGCTTTCTTTGCTTCGTCTGTTACCTGACAATGCATTGATTCAAAGTGGACAAGTTAACTTATCGGATGTGGATGTTTTCCAACTGAGTGAAAATCAGATGCGCGCCATTCGTGGACGCCGCATCTCTATCATTTTCCAAGAGCCATCGACCAGCTTAAATCCGGTCATGACGGTGGGCGATCAAATTTTAGAAGTGATTTTCCAGCACACTTCCTTAAAGGGGGAGGCGGCTCATGCCCGAGCCATTGAATGGCTCATCAAGGTAGGCTTGCCAGAGCCTGCAAGGCGAATGGGCAGTTACCCCTTTGAAATGTCTGGAGGGCAATTGCAAAGGGTCATGATTGCCATCGCCTTGGCGGCAGAGCCTGATTTGTTGATCGCTGACGAGCCCACAACAGCGCTTGATGTCACCATTCAAGCCCAAATTTTGGACTTGCTAAAAAGCCTTCAAAAGGAGCGCGGCATGGCCATGCTTCTCATCACCCATGATTTGGCGGTTGTCAGTGGCATGGCAGACCAAGTAGCCTTGATGTATGCCGGCCAAATTGTAGAAGTCGCTTCAGCTGCAGATTTCTTTGTCCGCCCATCGCACCCTTATGCCAAGCTGCTGCTTCAAGCATTGCCAGGTGAAGATTTAAGGGGCCGTCAATTGGCTGCCATCCAAGGCACTGTGCCTCCTTTGACGCAAGTTTTTCAAGGCTGTCGCTTTGCGCCAAGATGTCCCTATCAAACGGAGTCATGTGTTGAAAAATCAGTCCCCATGACGGCCTTGACTGAAGAGCACCATGTTCGATGCGTCAGGGTTCATGATGTCGGACTGCAAGCCCTGTCACTTCCACCCTTGCTTGATCGTTCAAGCATTTTGACTGTTGACGATTCGGTCTTGCTTTCAGTACAAAACCTGTCTGTGACTTATTCAATGGGCGGCGGCGTAATGGGGGGGCGTCAAACGTTTCAGGCCGTTAAAAATGTCAGTTTCGACATTCAAAAAGGCCAAACTTTGGCGCTGGTGGGTGAGTCCGGCTGCGGTAAAACCACCATTGGCAAAGCACTGCTTCAATTGCTCACGCCTCAAACCCAAGTGTCTGGCGCTGCGGTCCTTCAGGGTCAAAATTTGTTCCAGCTAAAAGGACGCGACCTGATGGCGTCACGGCGTCAGCTGCAAATCATTTTCCAAAATCCCTTTGCCTCGTTGAATCCTCGGATGCGAGTTCAGGAAATATTGGAGGAGGGGATGAAGAGCCTTCACCCCGAGTGGTCTTCAGAACAGCGTCAGGCTGACTTGAAACTTTTGATGGACCAGGTGGGGCTGCGTAAGGATGCCCTCGACAGATACCCTCACGAGTTTTCAGGCGGTCAGCGTCAAAGGATTGCCATTGCCAGGGCCTTGGCCGTCAAGCCAAGTTTGATCGTTTGTGATGAACCTACATCGGCACTGGATGTGTCCGTACAGGCTCAAATTTTGAACTTGCTCAGAGAGCTTCAAGATTCGCTGGGTGTCAGTTTCCTTTTTGTGACCCACAACATAGGGGTTGTGGCTTATTTGGCAGACAGAGTCGCAGTCATGCATGCTGGGGAAATTGTGGAAATTGGGGATGCTTCTCAAATTTTGAACAATCCGAAGGCAATGTATACAAAAACATTGCTTTCAGCCGTCCCTCAACTGAACCCAGCACTGGCTTAAGGTGCCGCTTTTTTCCAACAAAATCGTTCCAAATCAAGTATTTATGGATTAGAATGCGAGCTTCACGACCAAACGGGCGGGTTTTCACCGCCCGTTTTTTTTGGTCGATCGATTAGTGAGCAGGGTTTTTACTGCTTCAAAGTCGTGTGAAAAATGAACAAATTTTGAGTCAACCCTTTTTAAAAAGATCCATTTCGCGTGGCATTGCAGCAGATTGTTGAAGAAACCGTAGCCGGATTAGGGTACGAGCTGGTTGAGATTGAACGCTCAGCCGGCGGTCTTGTGCGCATCACCATCGACAACCCTTGGCAAGAGGGTGTGGACCGATTTGAAATACCCTTGGTTACTGTTGAAGATTGTGAGAAGGTCAATCGGCAATTGATGTTTGCTCTTGAAGTGGATGGTGCTGAATACCGTCGATTAGAAGTGTCATCGCCTGGTATTGACCGCCCGCTCCGCAATGAAAAAGATTTAGCCCGCTTTGAAGGTGAGTTGATTGACATCACGCTGAAGGCCCCCATGGGTGAGGCTGCTGCAGGTTTGGTCAATGCCACGCGCAAGAAGTTCAGGGGATCGCTTGAAAAAGGCGATGCCGAAGATACATGGCAAATTGTTTGGTCAGATGCACCAGAGCCAAAGCCTGGTGCTCGTGTGAGCAAGAATCGTCCGCCAGTGCCGATGCAGGTACTTGGCTTTTATTTGAATGAATTAAGAGAGGCGCGTCTCGCGCCAGTGGTTGATTTCAAGGGCCGTAAGCCCAAAACAGACTTAGGAGAGAAATAACATGAACCGCGAACTGTTGATGCTGGTTGAAGCCATCTCACGTGAAAAGAACGTTGAACGTGACATCGTCTTTGGTGCCGTTGAATCTGCTTTAGCCCAAGCCACCAAAAAACTTTACGAAGGTGACGTCGATATTCGCGTGGCCATTGACCGTGACAGCGGCAACTACGAAACTTTCCGCCGCTGGCATGTGGTGCCAGATGAGGCCGGCCTGCAATTGCCTGACCAAGAAATTTTGCTGTTTGAAGCCGTCGAGCAAATTGCTGACATTGAAGTCGACGAGTACATCGAAGAATCAGTCGAATCATTGCCCATTGGCCGAATTGGCGCCATGGCAGCCAAACAAGTCATCTTGCAAAAGATTCG
>Ga0114960_10003031_pt1 | contig 12924 bp, 14 predicted proteins | sample C_130625_MF_Meta_FD_92637 | JGI IMG/M metagenome (GOLD analysis project Ga0114960, IMG submission 92637) | Freshwater microbial communities from Lake Croche, Canada to study carbon cycling - C_130625_MF_MetaG | ecosystem: Environmental > Aquatic > Freshwater > Lake | place: Lake Croche, Canada... | reverse complement strand
AAGACACAAAAAATCAAGAAGAATTATTTATAAGTTTCTCATTTAAAATGGGCGTTTTAAATGAGAAAAGGTGTAAAAAATATACTTTTAAAAAATCTACTTTTAAAAAATCTACTTTTAAAAAAAGTAGAGCAAAATCTAGAGCAAAATTTAGAGAAAAATCTAAATCAAAATCTAAAAAATATAGAAAAAGATAACTTATTTTATTTTTTATTTTATATTTGACTCAAAAAAAGTAATTAACGGAGTTGAAGGTTTATTATGTTTTTGCGCATTTTTTAAATTATTAAAATATTTGATAATATTTGCAACTGAACCGAGCCGATAAAACATAAATAAAAAAAATACTATAAATAGTATACAACCTGCAATAAAATCAATAAATTTATACTTTGTATTACGAAGTAAATACAATGGTAAAATTTTAATAAAAAAATTAATTATAGTGAATAATATAATTCTTATATAATCTTTCTTGTAAATTCTGAATATTTGTTGAAATATGTTTATAACTAGTGCTATAACCAACCATATTTTTGGATTATATTTTGTTATTTTAAAATAATATAGTAGAAACCAAGCAAATATCCAATATGAAAAAGTATATTCAAATTTTGCTTCTTTTGGTACCATATATTACGTTTATAAAATAAGCTTTTGAATATTTTATTGATTAAATTATATAGTCTTTTTAGACTACATAATTTTATTATTATCTACCTTTGATAAAAGTAGAACCAAAAATGTATTTAATTTATCTACCTTTGATAAAGGTAGAACCAAAAATGTATTTAATTTATCTACCTTTGATAAAGGTAGAACCAAAAATGTATTATTTTTATTTATTTTTAAGTTTGGCTCAACCTTTTTTAAAGGTTGATTTTAAAGGTTGATTTTTAAGTTTGGCTCAACCTTTTTTAAAGGTTGATTTTAAACAGTAGTAGAAACAACTACATCCTTGACAGCCTTAGCAAAATGAGGAGACATATACTTCTGGAGATTGAAGTAAGTGAGTTCATCAGTCTTCTTAAGCTTCAAAAGAGTAGCAAGCTTAGTATCAGGAATAATCTTGCGACCATTAGCCTGATCTTGAAGCTTGTTCTCACGGATATAAGCGTTAATCTCACGAGTTACATCAGTGCGAGCCATTTCGGTTCCCTTCTCCTTCTTAAGGAAAAGAGCAAGCTCGTCTGAGATCTTAGTAGGCTTAACAAATCCAGAAGGAGCACGGTTTCCAGCCTTGCGCTTTCTCTTGCTAGATTGCTTCTGGGCAATCTTAACATCACGGCTCCACTTCTTCTCAAGAGATCTAAACTCAGCCTTGAGTGAAGAAATAAGAACACCAATCTGATGAAGCTTAGCTTGGAATTCAATAGCTTGCTCAGCAAGAGGAGCATCAGGAACAACAGGAGCAACAGAAGCATCAACAGTCTCTACAGCAGTAGGAACAGAAGCTACATCAACCTTAGGAGCCTTTGGCTTCTTGGTCTTCTTTTCAACAACAGGAGCAAGAGCGGATACAGGAGTAGTGACTTGTTCAGTCTCAGTAGTCTTAACAGATTTCTTTGCGGGCATCTTATATTATACTATATACTATTAACTACTTTTTAAGTGATTTTAACGAAATAATATATATTCTTACGATAATATGGTATAAGAAATTAGAAAGCGGTTATTGCGTTAAAAAATAAATAAATTAAGTATTAGATTTTAATTAATAAATTTTATAAAAATCTAAATATGCTCTATTTGTAAATAACTAGGTAAATTATTATATTTTTCTTTATCAAAATTTATAAAATCTAAATAGTAAATACCAAATGTTACATTTATTTTTTTTTTATTCAAAAAATTATTTAATTCTAACAAAAATTTTGAATTCTCTCTAATTCTTTCTCCAAACTTTCCAAATTTTTCAAATGAATGATAATTTAGTAAACAAGGATAGTATTTATACATAAAAGATGAAACCATTCTGTACTCGCTAAATCTATAAAAAGTTTTTGAATTATTAATTATACTTTTAATCCAATTCATATCCATTTTGTATTCTATTTTATTTAATAAATCATTTAGGACATTATGATAGAATACATAATGATGAGGAACAAATGTTCCAACTTCAGGATCTATTAATGGAAGATCTGTCAATTCAAGTAATGAATACTTATATTGTTCAGTAACCCATTCAGCTCTTGCATTTTCTTGTAAAATAGCAAAATTGTAATTTTTGCTTTCTTCTGAAGGATAAATATCCCATTTAATAAGAGGTATTAGATCTGAATCCCATACAACATACGGATCTGATAAATTAAGTATTTGTTTAAAAGCACCTAATTTAATTATTTGTTGATACCACCAACCAAACTCTCTATTTTTTTCATCTATTTTTTTTGTAAAATACTTATTAATATCATTATAATGTAGTTTATAGTTTCTCATAAAAAATGTTTCTTCTGGTATAACTATAACATTATTTACACTCCAATTAACTTTATTTGTATTTATTATTTCACAATAACATTCAGGTGTAATAATAAAAATATTTTTTGGGGAATAAAAATGATATATTGATTCTAGAATTGTCCTTACCATATAATGATATCTATGCAGTGGAATTACAAAATCAGTCAATTCGTTCCAATTATTTTTTTGTTTTTTTATTGAAGCCATAATACAATATAATTATATTTAAAGAAAAGTATATTTTTATAAGTAACAAAAACTCTGATAAAGCCACGGTAACGCAGCAGCAGCATCAGTATTAACTAAAGTTAAACAACCTAAAATATAATATGCTCCTAAAGATTTATTATCTTTGTCTGTGCCGTTATTTACCATTTTTTCAAATATTTCCAAAATAACTTTTCGTACATTTGATATATTACCTTCTGTATGAATATATTGAATACTTAAGTTTCTAAATGGATCACCATTTGGAGGGCAAATTGCGCGTTTTATTTCATTTGTTAGTTGCGCTCTATAATTCCAAATTTCAATCAACTCTTTAACTAACTTAATCATCTGAATTTTGTTTAAAGAGAGAAACCATTGAGGATTTGAATAATTCCCTAAAGAGTCTATTGTTTGAAACAATGCAAGGGCTCGCAATTCTACTGCTTTTTCATTTGAAACGGTTAATGAATCATCATCATAATGTAAATTAATATGTATTTTTAAAATTCTACTAAGACGAATAACAGACTTAATAGTTTTAACGACAGACTCAGGTATAATATTTCTATTATATGGGTTACGTATAGATTCAATATCTTTTGACTTTAAAAATAAATTATGTAGAGAGATTATATCAAACCCATAAATAAAACCATCTGAGTCTTTATAACTTAAAAACTGATGGAAATTTATTTCTTGCATTGGCTCCATTGTAATAAAATCTTCTGTATTATTACATATTTTTCTATTTATTGCTGCAGGACCGTGTAAAGCTTTATATTTTTTAACAAGTAGTCCTCTAAAAACTTTTTGTATTTTAATTATATAAAAAGAAAAATATAAATATGCGTAAATTCTTAAAACCAGTTGTGATTTATTTCCACTTATCTTTAATTTATAATTTTTAGCTATAATTTTTAATTGTGTAATATTATAATTATACTTCAACATATCATCATAGTTTTTTAATGTTGGTATACTTATACTATCTTCTTTAATTTTTATTAAATTTTTAACTTCTTTAATTTGCGATGTACATTTTTTAGTGATTATACTCATATACTCATCTACTACGTCATAATTATTATTATTTTTCTTTAAAGTATTCATATCTTAAGTTATATTATATTATATATATATATTTCTTTTTGAGCTGTTTTTTTATATTATTAATATTTTTTTATATCATATTAGTATTAGAATATGACGTAACACGTATTGACTTTATTTTATATTTAAAAAAAAAATTGATTTAAAGATATCCCGATAATATAAATTACACTATTAAAATATGGCAAGCGCAATTCTAGACGGCACTAATATTGATGTTAATGTATTTTCGTATTCTGCTCCTAAGGCTAACCCAGCCGGCGGAAAAGTCGTAAATTTATATAATAAGTTTGCAAAGGAATCTCTTACTTTCAGCACACCATTGTTGCTAACCTGGGGTTCTCAAGAAGGTAAAGATCAGCAGGGAAATTTTACAGGAAAGTGGACAATGCCTCTTCAGTTTCCAAATTCTGATTATTCAAATGCTGATGCAGAAGCTTTCCTAAGAGAAATTAAGAAGGTTGAGAATAAGATTAAGGAAGACGCAATGCTATATTCCAAGGATTGGTTTGGTAAGGAAATTAAGAGTATGGAAGTAATGGAGGAGAAATTTAATACTATGCTGAGATATCCTAAGGTTGAAAAGGGTAAGGATGTATTGGATTATGATAAGCCACCTACGCTTACTCTAAAGCTTCCTTGCTGGAAGGGTGTTTGGCAATCAGAAATTTATGATGAAGAAGGTACTCCAATGTTTATAAAGGGAAAGACGCCGACACACGTAACCCCGCTTGATTTCTTAAAGTCGCGTACTCACGTTATTTGTTTGATTCAATGTGGTGGTTTATGGTTTGTAAACGGCAAGGTTTCTATTACTTGGAATTTGAAGCAAGCAATTGTTCAGAAGCCAAAGACTTCTGCTATTACTGAAGGTGTTTGCTTCTTAAAGCCTAAGGCTGAAGATGTTGAGAAGCTAAAGAGCCTTCCACCACCAGAAGATGATATTGATCCTGATGGTGCTGTTACTAGTACAATTGTAGATGATAGTGATGATGAAGAAGAGTTGCTTCCACCGCCACCAGTTTTGAAGCGTGAAGTGGCACCTGAGCCCGCAGTTGTGCCTGAGCCTGTTGTTTTAGAAGAAACTAAGCCGGTTGTTGCTGCTGCTGTAGAAGAACCGAAGAAGAAGAAGATAATTAAGAAGGTAAAGGCTGAGGCATAATAACAAAGTTGTATTAGTTAAATATTTTAGATATGTATTTAGATAAATCGGCATTTGAAAGGTTAAAATATGTAAAAAATTATATATAGTAAAAAATTTTTTTGTTATAAAAAAAATTGAAATACTTTTTAATGATAATTTTAAATGTATAAATTAAGTCAAATCAAAACAGATGCAAACTAGAAGTCAAACTAAATGCGAAAGTTCCGCAAAATATGAAGTCAATATTGACTTTGATGGAGCGAGTGAAGCATGGAAGGCGAATAAAAAGAGTATTGGCCAAAGTAGTTATAAATATGTGTGTCAAAAAAAATATATTTCTGGAAAGGTATGTAATAAAAAATGTATCGCAGGTGAACATTATTGCAAAACACATTTAACAAATATTTGAAAGTAAAAATAAAATAATAAATAGTATTATAAATTATTATTTATTATATTATATAAAAACTTTTTTATTTTATTTTATTTTATTTTTAATTGTAATCTAAAATGTAGTCAAAATAATTAATTTTCTCAAAGAATTCTAATATATCTCTATCAATTTGTATTGCTGCGCTCCAGTCGTGTTTATTTCTATTATTATGAGTATCAACTATATATTCATAATAATTTTTTAAATTTAAGATGCTTTTAATATTATGCTGAACATCTACAAAACTCCAAATAGGGATTTCATTTAATGGATAAGAAATAGGAAATAGTATTTCAAATTTTATATTTATATAATTTACATTATAAGATGAAATTATACCACAAATTTCTAAAGGTAGCTGCTTAAAGTTATAAGCTGGATCTTTTTTAAAGAACCTTATATGCAGCTCAACAATACTTTTATCAAGATTTATAAAATATTCAATATTAGTTTTAGTAGTCTCTGTATTTTTAATATTGTAGTACTTATCTAAAGCACAACTACCCGTAATATTTTCTAAATGTTCAAATCTTCTTCTAAGAATTCCGACAAACATATTATTCATTTATAAATTTTGAAATAGAGTATAAATATATATCAATTATTTTTTAATCTTTACTTCATTTTAACCCATCTCACAAATACTCATACGTAAATTGGATAAAATATATTGATAATTATTTTTTCTATTTTTTCTCTCTATTTGTTTAATAAAATTGCTGGTTTGTTCAATATTATCTAAAATAGATTTGGTCTTATAATATTTTTCAATAAAATCGCAATATTTTTTTTGATTAGAAAATGTTTTTTTAAATTGTAATAGAGAGAAATTTTCATCATTACACCAAGATAAAAAACCTTGATAGTTATTTATTAAAATAGTTTTAATAATATAGTAAGATAACACATTTGTTTTTTCTTTATATAAATTCTCTCTAATTGCTTTGCTATGTAAATTATTAGAATATAAATCTGTATATTTTAATCCCATAAAATTCAGTGTTTTTACAAGTTGAAAAAAACTATAGGTTCTTTCAAAATTTATAAAAAATTCTGAATGAGACAAAAAATCGTCTATATCATCTTTATATTTTATTGTAAAAAAACTACAAAAAAGGGCATTTATTATTTCAGCCCAAAATTCTGTATAAGACTCGTATAAATTTACATCAGAATTTACTTTAAATATATTTAATATACATTTATGTACAATTTCATTATTCATATCTGAAAAATCCAACCCAAAATTATGGAAGGTTTCATGAATAAAAACCTTAAACCATTCTTCTTTTCTAAATACAACAATTTCAGAATCTTTTGGACAAGTTGTAGTAAATGCTGTGTTTACATTTATTTCATCTAGTATAAAAATATTTGAAGATGGAAGACGTTTTTCTAGAGAAGTAAAATAAAAATAAACAACTAAAGAATTTGAGCATTGTTTAGATGAATATTGATTTAGTATATATAGCCACATAATAATAGAATCAACATATTTATTAAATATCTCTAATTTAACTTCCATTTCATCTTCTTCAATAATAAAATGTAATTTTATATTTCGGTCATAGAGAGAAAAAGAATATGTTAACTCGGTCATAGATAAATGATCAATATGTTTGCGTACTATTTCAGGAAAACTATTTGAGTTAAAAATTTGAGGTCTTGATATTTGTATAGCACTCTGTAATTTTTTTATACTTAATGAATAATACTTACCTTTTTGTTTTATACTATTTAAATATTTGTATGCTTCATAAATATCTTTATATAATTTTTTTAAAATGCTTTTTGTTTTTTTAGTTTGTTTTGTTTCGTGCATATGATTATTTTTTGTAAAAAATAACATAAGCTTTTTACTTTTTTCTGTTAATTTCATTTTATAATAGTATATTATTTATTTTTAAACTTTTTTTGTATTATTTTGTATTATTTTGCTTTATTATAAAAAATTAAAAAAATAAAAATATTTAATAAAATTATATGAATACAACAACAATTATTATAGTTTTAGCCATTATTTTATTTATTTTAATTGCATTAAATAATATTAAATATTCAAAATCATCGGAATCTGAATCTAATGAAGACGAAAGAACAGCGTCTTGTTCTCAAACTGCGTATGGTTGTTGTCCAGATGGTATAAATTCAAAAATTAACTATTATGGAACAAATTGTCCGGGTTATAATCCTGGTCCTGGTTATCCTAGAATTTAGAAATTAGTTATTTTTTTATGTAATTATAAAATATTTCAATAAATTATAATATAATGGCTCAACCATCAAATCAACCTCAACCATTACCAGTTAATATTGAAACTGGACCTTTAGCCTATTATGGAGGATTTGTTTATACTATTGGCAGCAATGATAAACTATATAAACTTTCAACAAGTGTCGCAATACCAGATAACACTGCTGTACCTATTTTGGATGTTTCAATTGCAGTAGGTTATCAATATATAACAATATATAATAATCCAAACACTTCAAAAATAGAAATGTATATCTCTGCTGTAGGTAATAATCAATATAATAATGGATCCATTTATATTATATCTGACTTAGATAATCCAACAACGCCAACAGAATTTATATCAGATATTAGTTCACCACGCGGGTTGCAAGGAGATAATGGATACTTATATGTAGTAACATATACATCAGCAGATAATACAACATCTATTATTAGATTTCTTTTAACAGATGTAAATATTTATAACGCTATAGATTTTGATAAAGGTGTTTTTACTGGTCCGCAACAGTTAGTAATTGTTGGTGATAATCTTTATGTTATGAATTATCCAACCAATCCTGAAAACTACATTGCTAAAGTTAATACATCTTTAACCACTTATCAGATAGATTGGGTAGATGCAAATAGTATTGTTAATGGTGGTGCTTTATATAAAATATTAGTAACCGATGGTACTTTCCTTTATTTTAATTATTATACAGATGATCAAACTTTATATAACTATATGGGACAGATAAATATTTCAACAGGAGATGTAGTAAATAGTAATTATTTTCCTAATTTTGTAATACCTAATACATTTTTTTTTTCGGCAGTAATTAATAACAATATTTTTTATATTGGTTTTTATCCTTCTCAAGGTAGTTATGATTATACTATTTATAATTTACCAATATACAATAGTAATATTAGTTGTTTCAAAGAAGACACAAAAATTCTAACAAATGAAGGATATAAATTTATTCAAGATTTAAGAAAAGGTGATTTGGTAAAAACTTTAAAAAATGATTATAAACCAATTGAAATGATTGGTAAAAGAGAAATTTATCATAATGCTTCAAAAGAACGTATTAAAGATCAATTATACAAATATTCACAAAATGAATATCCTGAAATTTTTGAGGATTTAATTATTACTGGATGCCACGCTATTTTAGTAGATAAATTTAAAAGTGACCAACAAAAAGAAAAAGTAATAGAAATATATGGTGAAATTTATGTAACTGATAGTAAATATAGGTTACCTGTATGTGCTGATTTACACAGTTCCATTTATGAAATACCAGGTACTTACACAGTTTATCATTTAGCTCTTGAAAATGATAACTGTTATATGAATTATGGTATTTATGCAAATGGATTATTAGTAGAATCATGTTCAAAAAATTATTTAAAAAATAAGTCAAAAATGACTTTAATTTAATTTTTTGTATAATTATAAAATATTTAATTAATTTATAATTATGGAAGAAATAATAGATAAAAATAATTTAACAGAACAAGCAAATATTATCAAACAAGAAGAACAAAATAAGTTTGAAGAAATAAAAATTGAAGATGGAGAGAAAGAAAAACTTGAAGAAGTAGAAGTAAAACTTGATGAAGTGAAAGAAGAAGTAGAAGTGAAAGTTGAAGAAGAGAAATTAGAAGTAGAAGTGAAAGTTGAAGAAGTGAAAGTTGAAGAAGAAGAAGAAAAATTTGAAGTGAAATTTGAAGTGAAATTTGAAGAATTGAAAGAAGAAGAGAAAGTTGAAGAAGAAGAAGAGAAAGTTGAAGAAGAAGAAGAGAAATTTGAAGAAGTGAAATTTGAAGAAGAGAAATTTGAAGAGAAAGTTGAAGAAGAGAAATTTGAAGAAGTGAAAGTTCAAGAAATTGATAAATTTGATTTTACTAGTAAATCTATCATACACATTTTACTATATTTACTAGATAATAAAGATATAAATCAAGAAGAAATAGAAAAATACTATAAAAAAGTAAGTGTATCTTTATCAAAAGAAGAATGTAATCTAATTAAAACTTTAATATATAAAAATAATATTGTTTTCTCTGAAATTGAAAATATAATTATAGATTCTCTAGAAAAAAATAAGTTAGATACTCATCAAATAATTTTGATTATTCAAATATTTTACGAGAGATTACATAATTATAAATACAATATTAAAAATAAGACAAATATATGTTCGCAAATACTTAAATTTATTATTCATACTATAGTTATAGAGAAACAATTTATAAATATTTCACTAGAAGAAATAAAAGAAATAGATAAAATAATAAATTCTTGTATAACTTTATTAGCTTTTCCAAAAATAATTAAAGAAAAAAAATGTTGCTCACTTATGTAATTATCAAATGTCAATCATTATATAAATAGAAATTTTTTCAAAGACTACGTCTTATTTTATCACGTATCAACATTAATTCATCAAATATGATAGGCGCTTTACCTCTTACAAAATGTACAAGCTTAGCTTCATTTGTGGCAAGTAATAGCTGTTTTAAATCTTCATTTTGAGTAAATTTCGCATACTGAGCGGCATACATTTCTTTTTTATGACGTGAACCAAAGAAATCCGCATCTGGCGCTTCTATTTGTATTGGACGTAGTAATTCACCTTTTAATTTACCTGTTTTACCTCCAGCAGCTTTTGCCATTACAGGGTCTTTTGATAAATCTGTACCAGAATCTAGAGAGAAACTCAAATAGAAATCTGGATAAGTTTTCTTATACTTTGCGGCTTGGTAATAATGTTCTACACTGGCCCATTGATGATTATCTAATGAAAATGGTTGAACCCAAAAATTAGATAACTTCTTACGCCATTGTGGAATAGTTGCCAATTCAGAAAACTCTTTTAGCCTTTCCTGTGGTATTTTCTCTCCACTTCCTTTTCCAGGAAGAGGTTTATCAATTGATTTAGAATAAAATTGCAAAACAATATTGTCATCACAAAGACCTCTTAGTTTACTTTCTGAAAGATCTTCATAAACAGCTTCTTTCATTTCTACACGCTTTAACCCGGCATTAAATTTAACAAAGTCTGGAATAATAGCAAAAGGTCCAGCATTTTTTTCCAAACACTTTTCACTTATCATTTTCTTTATATCATAAGGTAATTCCTTAAATTTGAAAATCAATTTTTTTTTATAGCCAATTAATTTATAATGTTGTCCAGTGTGGTCAACAATTATATAATACTCTGGTGTAAAACGTCCTCTTTGTTCCAATATTTCATCATTTAACTGACCACACTGTAAAACATTTTTCATATCACCATTTTTATATATTTCACTAGATAATATAATAAACTTAATATTTAATATTCTCTCCATTGTAGATATAGCCCAAGTGTCTGCCCAAAATTCACAGTGACGTACTTTTTTCTTAAAATCTTCTACACTATCAATACCTTTCATAAATTTATATTCTTTTAGTATTTCAGCAGTAATTTTTTTTTCTTTTACAAGCCTGTCGTGATTATCTTTTACCTTTTTAGCTTCATTTGAAATTATTTTTTGCTCATTTCTATCAATTATATCTACGAATTTTTGTTTTAACATAATATATTCTGCTTCTAATTCTTTTATCTTTTGTGTATCACTAATTATAGAAGCATTATACATATCATAATGTTCTTTATAATTTAAAAATATTTTTTCATTTGCATCATTTGATAATTTTTTTCTAAGTTTATTTACTGATGTATGTTGAGCTATACTTGAAAAAGCATCACGAATAGTCGCAAATAAACAATCGCCACCGCCTTCATTGTCAATAATATTATAAAAATTATTTTTCATAAATTTAATTACCCAGTTATCATTTGCGCTTTGGTGGTATTTATCTTTATAATCTTTTGCTTGTTTATAATTCTCTTCTTTTAATAAAGGTGGTAAAGGTACACCTTTTGTTAAAACAAAAATATCTTTTCTTTCTTCTGGTATTTCATAAAATTCATTATATTCGTCGCCAAAAACTTGTTCTTCACCTAATTTATCTTCTTCATCTGATTCTACTTCTTCTTCTGATTCTTTAGATTGCATTCTTCTAATAGGAGTATCAGGTTCTAAACGTAATTTATTTAAAAACTTTTCATTAGCAAAAGAATAAATTAATGGATCATTTAATTTTTCTACATCTAAATTATTCTCATCATCTAAAAATGATGCATAATTTGAAGCTTTTATTTCATATACACCGACTTGCACTACTTTATTATTATATTTTACTAGATAAATCGGGAAATACATAATATTTTTATCTTCAAAAGTATTTTTATCATTACCAATAGCAATAACAACATCTACCCCTTTAATTTCTAGTTGATATAAATTTGCTTCCATTTTTAAATCACCAGAATCTACACTTTTTAACTCTGGATAACTTACATCACTGTCTATTTTTGATAATACCATATTTATATTTTATTATAATATTTTATATTTATATTTTATTATAATATTTTATATTTATATTTTATATTTAATTATAGTATACTAACAATTATATTTACATTATTATTTTATAGTTACCATAATATAAATTTTTTCATAAATTTATCTTCTTTTAATTCATTTATATAAAACCATAGTGTTTGACGCTTAAAAACTATTTCGCTATTCATATTGTTATTTTCAAAATTTACCAAAATTTCAATTATCTGTTCTTTATTACATTTATTTGTTTTAATTTCTTTTAAAAATCCATAATATTCACAAATAACTAATAATTCTTTTACTGTAAAATTTTCATTATAATTAATTATTTGAGGTAAAACTAAGTCATAATTATAACCACATTCATTATTGATTTGTATTAATAAATCATTTATATCTATTTCTTCTATATTTTTATTTGAATCTGTGCTTATGGTTTCTTCTAATAAAAAATCTATATTATTACTTATAATTTCATTAGAATTTATCATTTGTTTTATATATTTATATTTATATTTATATAGTTTTTTATTTTAGATAATACTGATTAATATTTAATTGGACTAGAAAATATTTACCAACCGCTTCATAATGGAGTAAAAATTAAATATTTTTTTGTAAAATACAATAAAATTCATTTGAACCTTTTAAAGTTCTATAGTTTCTAACTAATTTTAAATCAATTATTTTAAGTTTATTTAAAATATAAATAATATTTTGGAAAATTATTGGAGTTAATTTCCAAGTATGAGAGTCTATATATGTATCCTTTGAAATTTCTATAATATTTTTTATATCATCAATATTTTTTATTATTTTATCTTTTTTGGTAAAAATAAATTTATTTCTTTATTTAATTTT
>Ga0114960_10003025_pt1 | contig 12933 bp, 10 predicted proteins | sample C_130625_MF_Meta_FD_92637 | JGI IMG/M metagenome (GOLD analysis project Ga0114960, IMG submission 92637) | Freshwater microbial communities from Lake Croche, Canada to study carbon cycling - C_130625_MF_MetaG | ecosystem: Environmental > Aquatic > Freshwater > Lake | place: Lake Croche, Canada... | reverse complement strand
GGGCGGGAACCTCCGGTTTCGTGGACTGCGCGGCACTCGCCGCGACGACTGCGCGGCACTGGCCGCGACGACTGCGCGGCACTGGCCGCGACGCCCAACCGGGCACTCGGCACGCACCAAAGCCGCGGGCCACTGATATCAGGCGCCTTCGCGGCTGCCTGGTCCCAGCGCCAGCGGCAGCGTGCCGCCGCGCGGGCGGCCGCTTGGTGCCAACTCCTGCAGGCATTGCGCTTCGGTGCGTGGCGCCGTACCGCTGGCCCGGGCGGCGGCATGTGTCACCCGTAGCCCCTCGGCAGATTGATAGAGTACGAGGTCGAGGGCGCAGGCCGTGCCGGCATAAAGCCAGACCTCCGCCCCCCCCTCCGGACGGCGGAGCGCGGGCTCGCCAAGCCAGCGGCGCAGCGCCTCAGGCCCGGCGCCAAGCAGCCCGGTCGCGCCGGCCGGGGCCGGCCCGGTCGGGGCCACCACGCGCTGAAGCGCTGACGTGGGCCCGGCAGCGGCGGGCCGAGGTGGGATGGGTGCGGCGGCGGGCAGCGAGGCGCCGCGCGGCGCCGTCGCGGTGCCGAGGCTGGCCAGCCCATTGTCGAAGGCGGCGACGAGTTCTGCGCCACGCTCCTCCCGCCCGGCGCACCCGAGCAGCAGAAGGAAACCAAACGTCCAAACCCAGCGCGGCATCGCGGGCGCGTCTCCGGGCCGGGAGGCGCGGCCCGCACGGCGCCTTGGCAGGGACCCGGCCGCGCGTCAGGCGCGGCCGGCGGCCTCAGACCTCAGCCGACGGCATGCTGCGCGGCGGGCTGGACGGGGCGGAAGCCTGCGCCTCAGAGAGCATTTCCATCTTGCCGGAAAGTTGCCCACCTTCCTCGACCGAGAGGCGCCGGCTGCGCGCCGTACCGCTCACCTTGCCGGTCGTCTTGATGATGAGGCTGTTGCGGGCGGTCAGGGTGCCGTCGAAATGGCCGGCGACCACCGCGTCCTCGACCTCAACCTCGCCCTTGAAGACGCCGTTCTGCGCGACGAAAAGTTCGCTTGCCTGGATCATGGTCGACTCGACCGTGCCTTCCACCTCCAGCCGCTCCGCATCCGCCACCGTGCCCTGCAGGCTGATGCCGCGGCCGACCACGAGAGTCCGGCGCTCGATGCCCTCAGCGCGCGCCGGGCGGCCTGGCAGACCCGCGCCGGTCGGGCGCGGCGGCGCGCCGAGGCCAGAGGCGGCGGGGCTGGGCTTCGGGGGCATGCTCATGCTGGACGCATCCTTGGGAACGGCGGGACGGAAGGGCGGGACGGCGATTTCGGAGTCGCGACCGGGCGCGGCGCCCGGCGTGGCGGCATCGCTGGCAGGGCCGCTCGGCCCATCGTCTTTCTTGCGGCCGAAGATGGCCATGATGTTCCCTTTCCTGCGGCGGCGAGGCCGGTCTTCCCACCCGGGCGGCCGGCGCCATCCGGAGCCTTCTGAGCTAGCACGCGACCTGCCGCGGGTACAGCGCCGGGCCCGGTAAATCGCGCCTCTGCCAGGATCGTTAACCGGCGCGGTGCAGCAGATGCGTCATCGCCGCGGTGCCCAGCACCGGCACCAGCAGGTTCAAGCCCGGCACCAACGACAGCAGCGCGAGCAAGCCGCCGAGCCCGAGCACCGCCCCTTCCTGCTGGCGCCGCGCGGCGCGCGCCGCGGCAAGCCCCATGCGCCGCTGCGCGACCCCTTCGAACAACCCATGGCCCAGCCCGACGGCGCCGATCACCAGGAAGGCCACCGCGCCCAGCGGCGGGAACAGCAGCGCCAGCGGCAGGGCGAGCAGCGAGGCCAGGCCCGCCTTCAGGCCGAGCCAAAGATTGAAGCCGCCTTGGGCCAGCAGCCCGGCCCCCGCGGCCGGCGGCAGCCCGGGATAAAAGCGCCGCTCCACCGCCGCCGCCACGACATCGACGAAAAGCCCGGAGATCGCCAGCATCACCGGCACGAACAACCAGATCGCCAGGCCGAGCGTCAAAATCCCGCCGGCCGTCGCCACCAGGCCGGCCAGCCAGCCGGTGCCACCCGCCAGCGCGCCAAGCCCCCAGGCCGCCAGCCCGGCCAGCCCGGCGAAGACCGCGAGCGCGCCAAGCAGGCCGCCCAGCAGCGGCCAGAGAAAGGCCCGATCGCCAAGTTGGCGGAAGGTCAGGGTAATGGCGTCGAGCATGGCGCGAAATCCGCACGGCCGGGCCGGTTGCCGCGGCGCGATGAGAGGGCTATCCCGGCGCGCCGCCGCAAACAAGGGACCCCGCCATGCACGAGCCAAGCCTCGATATCCTCGGCATCGGCAATGCCATCGTCGATGTGCTCGCCCGCGCCGAGGACAACTTCCTGGATGCCCGCGGTCTCGACAAGGGCGGCATGCGGCTGGTCGGGCCCGAGGAGGCGGAGAGCCTCTATGCCGCCATGGGCCCGGGCATCGAAAGCTCCGGCGGTTCGGCCGGCAATACCTGCGCCGTCGCCGCCGCACTCGGCGCAAGGGTCGGCTTCCTCGGCAAGGTCGCCGACGATGTGCTGGGCCAGGTCTTCGCGCATGACATCCGCGCCGCCGGCGTACATTTCCCGACCGCCCCGCTGCGTGGCCGCGCCCCCACGGCGCGCTGCCTGATCCTGGTGACGCCGGATGCCCAGCGCACGATGAACACCTTCCTTGGCGCCTGCGTGGAATTCTCGGCCGCCGATGTGGCGGAAACCGAGGTGGCCCGCGCCAAGGTGGTATATCTGGAAGGTTATCTGTTCGACCCGCCGGCCGCACAGGCGGCGTTTTATGAGGCGGCGCGGCTGGCGCATGTGCATGGCCGGCAAGTCGCGCTGAGCCTGTCGGACGCCTTCTGCGTCGCCCGCCACCGCCATGCCTTCCGCAAATTCGTGCGCGAGGAGTGCGACATCCTGTTTGCCAATGAGACCGAGCTGCTGTCGCTGTACGAGACCGACGACTACGCGGCGGCGGTCGAGCTGGTGCGCGGCGATGTCGCCTTCGCCGCGCTGACCCGCAGCGAGCAGGGCAGCGTGATCGTGGCCGGGAATACCACGCTGACGGTCGATGCGGTGCCGACCAAGGTGGTGGATACGACCGGGGCGGGCGATGCCTATGCGGCGGGCTTCCTGGCTGCCTTCACCCGGGGGCTGGACCTGGCCACCTGCGGCCGCTGGGCCTCCATCGCCGCGGCCGAGGTGATCTCCCATGTCGGCGCCCGGCCGCAGGCCGATCTGCAGGCGCTGACCGGCGCCCGTTGAGCCAAACCGGGCGGGCGGAAAAGGCTCGCTTTTCCCGCGCGAACCTTATAAGGGTGCGCCGCAACATGTCGCCTGCCGAAGTCCCCCCGCCGATGGCCCTCGCCATCGGTGAGTGATGCTTTTGCGTTGCGGCCAGCAGGAACGAGCCCGCATGGAACTCCGCAACGTCGCGATCATCGCGCATGTCGACCACGGTAAGACCACGCTGGTCGACAACTTGCTGAAGCAGGCCGGCGCCTTCCGCGCCAACCAGCATGTCGCCGAACGCGCGATGGACCGGAACGACCTGGAACGCGAGCGCGGCATCACCATTCTTGCCAAATCCACCGCGGTTGAGTGGAAGGGCGTGAAGATCAACATCGTCGACACCCCCGGCCACGCCGATTTCGGTGGCGAGGTGGAGCGCATCCTCTCCATGGTCGATGGTGCGATCGTGCTCTGCGACGCCGCCGAGGGGCCGCTGCCGCAGACCAAGTTCGTGCTGACCAAGGCCTTGGCCCGCGGCCTGCGCCCGATCGTTGTGATCAACAAGGTCGATCGCCAGGACGCCCGCCCGGACGAGGTGCATAACGAGGTTTTCGACCTGTTTGCCGCGCTGGGCGCGACCGATGAGCAGCTCGATTTCCCGACGCTCTTTGCCTCCGGCCGGCAGGGCTGGGCGGATCTCGAACTGGAAGGCGCGCGCAAGGATCTGGCGCCGATGTTCGACCTGATCCTCAGCCATGTGCCGGCGCCGACGGTCGATCTCGACAAGCCCTTCGCGATGAATGCCTCGATCCTGGAGGCCGATAATTTCCTCGGCCGCATCCTGACCGGGCGGATCGAACAGGGCACGGCGCGGGTGAACATGCCGGTGCGCGTGCTGCGCCAGGACGGATCAGTGGTGGAAAGCGGCCGGCTGACCAAGCTGATGACCTTCTCCGGCCTCGACCGCGTGCCGGTTGAGGAAGTCCAGGCCGGCGACATCATCGCCATCGCCGGGCTGTCCGATGCCACCATCCCCGACACCATCGCCGCCCCCGAGGTGACCGAGCCGCTGCCCGCCATCCCGGTCGATCCGCCGACGCTGGCGATGACGTTCCGCATCAATGACGGCCCGCTTGGCGGCCGCGAGGGCAAGAAGGTCACCTCGCGCCAAATCCGCGAACGGCTGTTCAAGGAAACCGAGGGCAATGTCGCGATCAAGGTGAAGGTGAGCGAGGAAGTCGATGCCTTCGAGGTCGCCGGCCGCGGCGAACTTCAGCTTGGCGTGCTGATCGAGCAGATGCGCCGCGAGGGCTTCGAGCTCACCATCGGCCGGCCGCGCGTGCTGACCCGGCTGAACGAGGAAACCGGTGAGCGCGAGGAGCCCTTCGAGGAAGTCCTGGTCGATGTCGATGATGGCTATTCCGGCGTGGTGGTGGAGAAGCTCTCCATCCGCAAGGGCCAGATGCAGGACATGCGCCCGTCCGGCGGCGGCAAGACCCGCATCACCTTCGAAATCCCCTCCCGCGGGCTGATCGGCTACCATGGGGAGTTCATGACGGACACCCGCGGCACCGGGCTGATGAACCGCCTGTTCCTGGGCTATCGCCCCTGGGCCGGCGTGGTCCCCGGCCGGCGCAACGGCTCGTTGATCTCCTCCGAGGATGGCGAGGCGATCCAGTACGCGCTGTTCTACCTGCAGGAGCGCGGCGCGCTCTTCGTCGATCCCGGGGTCAAGGTCTACCAGGGGATGATCCTCGGCGAGCACAGCCGGGAGAACGACCTTGAGGTCAATCCGATCAAGGAAAAGAAGCTGACCAACATCCGCGCCGCCGGCAAGGATGAGGCGCTGCTCCTCACCCCGCCGCGGCGGATGAGCCTGGAGCAGGCCATCGCCTATGTGGAGGATGACGAGCTGGTCGAAGTGACCCCCTCGGCGATCCGGCTGCGCAAGCGCTTCCTCGACCCACATGAGCGCAAGCGCCACGCCAAGCGGGCGGATAGCGAGGCGGCGTAAGGCCGCCCAACCCCCGCCGCGCGGTGCAACGCATCGCCCGGCAGGACTGAGAGCAGGCATGACAAGGTCAGCGCGCTGCGCCACCTTGGCCGCATGTTCGAAACCCGCGTCACCCGCCTGCTGGGCATCCGCCACCCCATCATCCAGGGCGGGCTGGCGCGCGTCGCCGGCGCCGAACTGGCCGCCGCCGTCTCGAACGCCGGCGGGCTCGGGCAGATCGCCAGCGCCGGGCTGGCCGATGCCGCCGCGCTGCGGGCAGAAATCTGCCGCTGCCGGGCGCTGACGGACCAGCCCTTCGCAGTGAATTTCCCGATCGGGCGCGGCGATATCCGGCCGCTGCTGGACGCGGCGCTGGAAGAAGGCGTCCGCGTCATTGCGCTGACCGCCGGCAATCCCGCACCCTATATCGCGCGCTGCCAGGCGGTGGGGGCGAAGACCCTGGTGCTGACCGCCGGGCCGGAGCTGGCGAAAAAAGCCGAGGCCGCCGGCGCCGACATGGTGGCAACCGTCGGCTTCGAAGGCGGCGGCCATATCGGGCGTTCGGATGAGACCACGCTGGTCATGGTCCCGCGCGTTGTCGCGGCGGTGACGATCCCCGTCCTCGCCTCCGGCGGCATCGCCACCGGGGCGGGGCTGCTCGCCGCCCTGGCCCTGGGCGCGGAGGGCGTTGAGCTCGGCACCCGCTTCGTCGCGACCACCGAAGCCCGCGCGCATCCCGCCTACAAACAGGCGCTCGTTGCCGCCGCGCCGGCCGATACCATGTTGATCAAGCAAAGCCTTGGCATGCCCGGGCGCGTGCTGCGCAGCCGGCATGCCGAGGCGATCCGCGCCGCCGAGACGGCCGGCGCGCCGCAGGAGGAGATCGTCGCGATGATCGCCGGCGGCGTGAATGCGCGCGGCACCGATGCCGGGGAGCTCGACACCAGCTATGTCTGGGCCGGGCAATGCGTCGGGCTGATCGGGCAGGTGGAACCGGCCGGCGGCGTGGTCACCCGCATGATGGACGAAGCCATGGCCGGCCTCGCCCGGCTTAGGGGGATGACGGCATGAGCGACCCGGCACAGCTGTCCGCCGAGGCGCTGGCCGGGCTGTTCGCCCGCGGCGCGTTATCCCCGGTGGAGGCGCTGGCGGCGGTGGCGGCGCGGATCGCCCGGCTGAACCCGACGCTGAACGCGCTCATCGCGCAGGACGCCGCCGGCGCCCGCGCGGCGGCCGCGGCGTCCGCGGCGCGTTGGCGCGCCGGCACACCGCTCTCGCCGCTCGATGGCGTGCCGATCAGCGTGAAGGACAATATCGCCCAGGCCGGCCTGCCCTGCGCCTGGGGCAGCCCCTTGTTCCGCGACACGGTGCCGCCGCGCGACGAGCTGCCGGTGGCCCGGCTGCGCGCCGCCGGCCTCGTGCTGCTGGGCAAGACCAATGTCCCGGAGTTCACCCTGCAGGGCTATACCGACAATGTGCTGTTCGGCCCGACGCGCAATCCGTGGAACCCGGCACTCACCCCGGGTGGCAGTTCCGGCGGCGCGGTCGCTGCCGTCGCCGCCGGGCTCGGGCCGCTCGCGCTTGGCACCGATGGCGGCGGGTCGATCCGCCGCCCCGCCTCGCATACCGGGCTGCTCGGGCTGAAGCCGACGCCCGGGCGGGTGCCGCGCTGCGACGGGCTGCCGGCGATCCTGCTGGATCTGGAGCAGATCGGCCCGATCGCCCGCACCGCCGGCGACCTTGTGGCGCTGCTGCGCCTGCTGGCACCGGCCGATCCGCGCGATCCGCTCAGCCGCGCTGCGCCGGTCTTCGCCGTACCGGCACCCGCGCCGCGCCAGCGCATCCTGTACCTGCCGCGCTTCGGCGCGCATCCGGTCGACCCGGACATCGCCGAACGCTGTGCCGAGGCGGCGGCGCGGCTCGCCCAACTCGGCCATCGGGTCGAGGAGGGGGAGGCGCCCTTCTCGGTCGAGGAACTCGGCGCGATCTTCGCCCCGATCTCGGCCGCCGGTCTCGCCTGGCTGCTGGAGACGCGCGGCGGCGCGCCGGAGGCGCCGTTGCTGCGAGAGATGGCGGCGGCTGGGCGGGCGCTCGGCGCGGGGGGGCTGTTTGCCGCGCTCGACGCGCTGGCCGGGTTCCGCCGCCGCATGGCGGGCTTCTTCGGGGCCTGGGACCTCATCATGACGCCGGCTGCCGCCGCCCTGCCCTGGCCGGCCGAAACGCCGGCGCCGACCCATATCGCCGGGCAACCGGTCGGGCCGCGCGGTCATGCGGTCTTTACCAATTTCGCCAACCTGGCGGGGCTGCCCGGCCTTGCCCTGCCGGCGGCGCCCTCTCGCACCGGCCTGCCGATCGGCTTCCAGCTGGTCGGCCCGGCCTTCGCCGATGGGCTGCTCTGCGCGCTCGCCGCCGAATGGGAAGCCGCCGAGCCCTTCGCCGAACGCTGGCCGGCGCTGGCGCTCTAGAGCGGGATGCGTTGAGGTGGAATCGCCGAAGGCGCTGAATCCCGCGACCAAACAAAGCTTAGAGCGGGATGCGTTGAGGCGGAATCACCGAAGGCACTGAATCCCGCGACCAAACAAAGCTTAGAGCGGGATGCATGAGCGAATGCGAACGCAGCCTGCTCTAGAGCGGGATGCGTTGAGGCGGAATCGCCGAAGGCGCTGAATCCCGCGACCAAACAAAGCTTAGAGCAGGATGCGTGAGCGAATGCGAACGCAGCCTGCTAGACAGGGCTTGTGCCGGGGCGGCCGGCTTGGCAAGGCTGATCCGCCGAGGACCCACGCCATGCCGCTGACGCGCCGCGCCCTGTTCGCCACGCCTGCCCTGCTCGCCACGCCGGCGTACGCCCAGCCGGCCTTTCCGGCGCGGCCGATCTCCGTACTGTCAGGCTATACGCCGGGCGGCGTGACGGATGTCACCTCCCGCGCCGTGGCGGAGCGGATGGGCCGCGCGCTGGGCCAATCTATGGTCGTCGAAAACCGCGCCGGCGCGGCGACGGCGGTCGCCAATACTGCCGTCGCGCAGGCCCGGCCCGATGGCTACACGCTGTTGATGGGCACCTCGACCCTGGCGATCAACCCGTCGCTGCAACCCAATCTGACGCCGCATGCGCCGATGCAGGCGCTGGCACCCATCGGCATGGTATTCCGTACCGCCTTCGTGCTGCATGTCGATCCCGCGCTGGCGGTGCGCAGCACGGCCGACCTCATCGCCTGGGCGAAGGCCAATCCGGAAAAGCTGATGTTCGGCTCCTCCGGCACCGGCGCGGTCAATCATCTGGCGCAGGCGCTGTTCGTGCAGCGGGCCGATATCAAGGTGACGCATGTGCCCTACAAGGGCGGCGCGCCGGCGCTGCTCGACCTGCGGGCCGGGCGCATCCAGGCGATGTTCCAGGCGGTGCTGGAAGCGCTGCCGAGCCTGGAGGAGCGGGCGACGCGCGGCCTTGCCATCTCCTCGGCCCAGCGGGCGCCGCTGCTGCCGAACCTGCCGCCGGTGGCCGATACGCTGCCCGGCTTCGATGTGGTGTTCTGGCAGGGGCTGTTCGCGCCGGCCGGCACGCCGGCGCCGGTGCTGGAGAAGCTGGGCGCGGCGCTGCGGGAAGCGACCGAGGATCGCGAGCTGCGCGCCCGGATGGCCCAGAGCGGCGTCGATATCACCACCGGCGATGCCGCCGTGCTGGCCCGCACCCTGGCCGAGGATACCAAGATGTGGGGCGACCTGATCCGCAAGGCCGAGATCAAGGCGGATTAGAGCGGGATGCGTTGAGGCGGAATCGCCGTAGGCGCTGAATCCCGCGACCCAACAAACGTGCGAGCCGGGTGCGTGAACGCATGTGAACGCAGCACGATCCAGCCCGCCCTTGCCCCGCCCGGCCGGAAGCGTGGCATAGTACCCGCGGAACGGCGCCCGACGCCGCGAGGGGAGGACACCCATGCTCGGTCTGATGCAGGATCGCCCGCTGCTCATCTCGGCGATCCTTGAGCACGCGGCGCGCAACCATTTCGGCGCGAAGATCGTCTCTGCCCGGCCGGATGGCAGCCGCGTGCGCCACACCTGGCCGCAGATCGCCGCCCGCGCCGCGCAGCTGGCCCATGCCCTCACCAAGCGCGGCGTCCGCCAGGGGGAGCGGATCGCCACCCTGGCCTGGAACGAGCACCGGCACCTGGAGGTTTATTACGGCGTCTCTTCGATGGGTGCCGTGCTGCACACGGTCAATCCGCGGCTTTTCGCCGAACAGATCGGCTTCATCCTGGCCGATGCCCAGGACACGCATCTGTTCGTCGATGCGACGCTGCTGAAGGTCGCCGAAGGGCTGATCGAGCGCCTGCCGCCCTGCCTCAAGACCATAGTCGTGCTGGGCACCGCCGCCGAGCTTCCGGCGGACAGCCCGCTGCGCGCCCGGTGCGAGGTGATCGACCATGAAAGCCTGCTGGTCGGCCAGCCGGAGCGCTTCGATTGGCCGGATCTGGACGAACGCGCCGCCTCCTCGCTCTGCTACACCTCCGGCACCACGGGCGACCCGAAGGGTGTGCTCTATTCGCACCGCTCCACGCTGCTGCACGCCATGGCGGTGGTGCAGCCGGATTGCTTCAACATGCGCGCCGTCGATGTGGTGATGCCGGTGGTGCCGATGTTCCATGTGAACGCCTGGGGCATGCCCTATGCGGCGGGCATCGCCGGCTGCAGCATGGTGCTGCCGGGGTCGCGGCTCGATCCCGCCTCGCTGTTTCAGCTGATCGAGGAGGAAGGCGTCACCGGCTCGGCCGGGGTGCCCACCATCTGGTCCGCCCTGCTGCAATGGCTGCGCGCCGACCCGACGCGGAAATTCGCCCGCCCGCCGCGCCTCGCGGTCGGCGGTACGGCGCTGCCGACGGCGGTCAATGCCGGCTTCCTCAAGGAATACGGCATCGAGATCCTGCATGCCTGGGGCATGACCGAGGTGAGCCCGGTTGGCAGCACCGGCGCGCGCCTGCCGCAGAACGCCGATTGGGATGAGGATCGCTTCCTCGATTACGCCCGCAAGCAGGGCCGGCCGCTATTCGGCGTCGAGATGCGGGTGCGCGACGATAAGGGCCAGGACATCGCCCATGACGGCACCGCTTTCGGCGAACTGGAAGTGCGCGGGCCCTGGGTGGCCAGCGCCTATTTCAACCGCGCCAGCGACGACGCCTTCACCGGCGATGGCTGGTTCCGCACCGGCGATGTGGTCACGGTGGACGAGCTCGGCTGCATCGAGATCGTCGATCGCGCCAAGGATGTGATCAAGTCGGGCGGCGAGTGGATCAGTTCCATCACGTTGGAGAACGTGATCCTGGGTCACCCCGATGTCGCGCAGGCGGCGGTGATCGGCATCCGCCACAGCAAATGGGATGAACGGCCGCTGCTGCTGGTGGTGCCGAAGGAAGGCCGCACGGCCAGCGCCGAGAGCATCCTGCGCTTCTACGAAGGCAAGGTCGCCAAGTGGTGGATTCCCGACCAGGTGGAGTTCGTCGACACGCTGCCGATGACCGCCACCGGCAAGATCTGGAAGGCTGAGCTGAAGACGCACTACCGCGACCGCGTCGCCGGGTAGCCGATGCCCCCCTGCCGTGGCATGTTTCGCCGGGGAGAGCGAAAAGATGGATGAATTCGACTATGTGATCGTCGGCGCCGGCGCCGCGGGCTGCGTGCTGGCCTATCGCCTCAGCGCCTCGGGCCAGCACAGCGTCGCGGTGCTGGAGGCAGGCGGGCCGGATCGCAACATCTTCATCAAGATCCCCGCCGGCTTCAACAAGACCGTCTACGACCCGAAGCTGAACTGGGGGTATGAGACCGCCCCCGGCCCCTATATCGATAATCGCCGCATCCCCTTCCCGCGCGGCAAGGTGCTGGGCGGCTCCGGCTCCATCAACGGGCATCTCTATGTCCGCGGCCAGGCGGCGGATTACGACATGTGGGGGCAGCTCGGCTGCCGCGGCTGGTCGTGGGACGATGTGCTGCCCTATTTCAAGCGCGCCGAGACGCGCGGCAATGACGGCGGCGATCCTGCGGTGCGCGGCCGCGAAGGGCCGCTCAACATCCAGGACCAGCGCGATCCGCATCCGCTCTCCGATGCCTATATCGCGGCCAATGAGGCGCTCGGCCTGCACCGCACGCCGGATTACAATCGTGGCGACCAGGAAGGCACCTTTCTCTATCAGCAGATGATGAAGGATGGCCGGCGCTGGAGCCCGGCGGATGCCTATCTGCGCCCGGCCATGCAGCGGCCGAATGTGCGCGTCATCCAGCGCGCCTTGGCCGAGCGCATCGTGTTTGAGGGCAAGCGCGCCGTCGGTATCGAGTATCGCCCGGATGGCGGCCCGCCAGTGACCATCCGCGCCCGGCGCGACGTCATCCTCTCGGGCGGGGCGATCAATACGCCGCAGCTGCTGCAGATCTCGGGCGTCGGCGATCCGGAATGGCTGCAGGAGATCGGCGTCGCCGTGCAGCACGCGCTGCCCGGCGTGGGCAAGAACCTGCGCGACCACTACGCGGTCCGCGTCTCCGCCCTGGTCAAGGGCGCGGGCTCACTTAACGAACGCTCCCGCGGGCTGCCGCTGGTGGCCGAGGTGATCCGCTACGCCTTCACCCGCAAGGGCCTGCTGACCGCGAGCCCGAGCCATGCCGGCGGCTATGTGAAGACGCGGGAGGGGCTGGAGACGCCGGATATGCAGCTTTATTTCGCCCCGGCGAGCTACCCGACCGGGCGCTACGGCGTCACCGATCTCGACACCCAACCTGGCATGACGCTGGGCGCCGCGCAGCTGCGCCCGGAAAGCAAGGGCTGGCTGAAGGCGCTGTCGGCCGACCCGCGCCAGAAGCCGGAGATTCAGCCGAACTATCTGATGGACCAGATCGACCGGGATTCCCTGCTGGCCGCGCTGAAATACATGCGCCGCCTGCTGCAAACCCGGCCACTGGCCGATTTCGTGAAGGAAGAGAATTTCCCCGGGCCGCAGGTGCAGACCGATGCGGACTGGATGGCGCATGCCCGCGCCAGCGGTTCCACCACCTATCACCCCATCGGCTCCTGCAAGCTCGGCACCGATCCGCTGGCGGTGGTCGATCCGCTGTCCATGCGGGTGATCGGGCTGGAGGGGCTGCGCGTCGCCGATGCGTCCTGCATGCCGACCATGGTCTCCGGCAACACCTATGCGGCGACGAACATGATCGCCGAGAAGGGCGCGGATCTGATCCTGGCCGGATAACTACCCACTCCCCTTCGGCGGCAGGCTGCGGCCCTGCAGCACGGCCGCGGCGCCGAAGCGCGCGCGCAGCGCTTCCACCGCCGCCCAGCGGGCGGCGCGGCGCGGCGCTTCCGGGTCCGCCAGATCGCCGCGATCCGCCGCCTCGGCCGGCGCCAGCGGCTGCGCGCCGATGCCGATCAGGCGAAAGGCGGTGCCATCGGCGGCGTCTGCCAGCAGCGGCCGGGTGGCGGCGAACAGCGTCTCCGGCAGGCGCGTGGGTATCGCCAACCGCACCGTCCGGGTGCGCGTTGCGAAGGCCGCCGTCTTCAGCTTCAGCACCACGCCGCCGGCGGCGAAGCCCTGTTCCCCCAGCCGCCGCGCCAGCTTTTCGCACAGCGGCCAAAGCCGCGCCTCCAGCGCCGCGCGGCCGGCCAGATCGCTCTCGAAGGTGGTCTCGGCGCTGATGCTCTTCGTCTCCCGCGCCGGGTCGAACGGGCGCGCATCCTCGCCGCGCGCGCGGGCGG
>Ga0114960_10003024_pt1 | contig 12937 bp, 8 predicted proteins | sample C_130625_MF_Meta_FD_92637 | JGI IMG/M metagenome (GOLD analysis project Ga0114960, IMG submission 92637) | Freshwater microbial communities from Lake Croche, Canada to study carbon cycling - C_130625_MF_MetaG | ecosystem: Environmental > Aquatic > Freshwater > Lake | place: Lake Croche, Canada... | reverse complement strand
CGGGTCTACACCGACGCCAATCGACCAGTGTTCATGCCGCTGTGGAACTACGCGTTCAATCAGGGTGGGCCATCTCCTGACTATGTGTATTCAACAACCGAAGTCGCGAGCGACGGCGTGTACCGGATCTCGGGCTACCGAGGAACCTCGCGGTTCGTCGAAATCACGCAGCAGACCTTCGACATGATGAGTCCCTCTCAAGTCGACAACGGGAGCCGTGTTCCTGCGACGCACGATCTCGACGATCTGACGCTTGGCGCCGATGGCTACTTCAGCGTTGTGCTGAGCGCGGAACGCCCCGGCGGGCACACCGGTGATTGGTGGCAACTCGACCCCGAAACCTGTCGATTGTTAATGCGTAAGTGCTCTTGCGATTGGAATCACGAACTCGATGCGAGTGTTGCCATCGAGCGCCTTGATGACAATGGGTCTGACATGACGCCGGAAGACATTGCGCGCCGCTTCGCTGAACTACCTCAGTGGATCGAGGGGATGATCGGGTTTGATATGCACCTGGTGCGGTTTTATCGAGAACACCACGGAGTCAATACGTTTCTGCGCTCAACGAAGATCGATTCGATTGGTGGGTTGCCCACCCAGGCCTATTACGACGGCATCCACGAGATCGAAGATGACGAAGCACTCATTATTGAAACCGAGTTGCCCAGGACCGTGCGGTATTGGCAGGCACTTGTTGCTGACGACCGATTCGCCACCGTTGACTGGGTGAATCGTCAATCGAGTCTGAATGACGTACAAGCGCACATTGATAGCGACGGAAAGTTTCGGGCCGTGATTTCCCGAACCGATCCGGGCGTTCCCAATTGGCTCGACAAAGCCGATGTTCCGTGGGGAATGATCCAAATGCGGTGGAATCAGGCCAGCGATTTTCCCGATCCCACGATGATCAAGGTTCCGGTCGCTGATGTTCGTCAGTACTTGCCGGCCGACACTCCCGTCGTCACGCCAGCCGACCGAAACGAGCGTCTGCGCGTTCGTCGCGAAGGTGCGCAGTTGCGGCGGATCTGGTGAACTGAAAGCACAGCATCTATAGGGGGAACTCTTGAGGGCATGGCGAGCTCTTTAGGTTTCGAACTTTTAGCCGTTTGCACAACGTTTATCGATGAGGGTTGCAATCGCTGTGGTTGCCTTCGTTCGCATTGAGTTGGTCTTGAATTCGAGCCAAATAAATCTCTGGTGGCTACGATTTGAAGACCATGAATCAATATTTCTCCAAATCACGTGTCGCTGGTCGAATCGCCGCTGGCGGCTCTTTGCTTGTCGGTACTGCCGGCGTGGGCATGTTTCTTGCTCCGCATGCCGGAGCAACGGGCTCGACCTTCACGGTTACGAACACAAATGACTCCGGCGCGGGCAGTCTTCGTCAGGCACTCCTCGATGCCGACGCAAATCCGGGAGCGGACACTGTGGTGTTCGACGCTGCGGTGACTGGCACGATCACGCTTACGACGGGAAAACTCAATGTCGCTGATTCGGTAACTGTCACGGGTCCTGGCTCGGCAAACTTGACCGTGTCGGCGGCTACTGATCAGATTTTTTATCTTTACAACGCTGGAGTGTCGAGAGACGTCTCCATCTCCGGCCTGACCCTCACCGGCGGAGCGATTGCGGTCAACGCTTGGACAACCAACCTTGTTCTCGATGACGTCGTCGCCTCAGGATCAACGACATTTTCGTTGATTAATTCTGTGTCGAACTACTCTGAATTGGCGCAGAGCCTCACAATCAGGAACTCAGTTGTTACAGGCGCGAATATCTATGGTGATGGCGGGGGCGTAGGGGTCTTTTCTGGCTTTGGCCAACACGCTGTCTCAATCGAAAGCACTCAGATTACGAACAACACTGCGTACCGAACCGGTGGTCTCCGTGTGGAAAATGCTTCCTCGGTTGTCGTCTCGAATTCGCTGATCAAGGGCAATTCGTCAACATATGGCAGGGGTGGTGGCGCGTACTTCGGTAGTGAAGTCGGTGATGTTCAGATCGTCTCCACGACGGTGGACAGCAACTCGTCACATTGCCACGGTGGAGGTTTGTATCTCATGAACGCAACGGTGGAAATTCTGAATTCTACGATTTCAAATAACAGTGCTCCGTGCACTGGTGGTGGTGTTCTGTTCGATGATTCACGGACGGTTGCTTCAATTTCGAACACGACAATCACCGGTAACACCGCCAGGGGTGGCGGTGGCGTCCATATGGAAGCTATGACGTCGCTGAAGATCAATCAGAGCACCATTACGAACAACACATCGACGGACACGGGCTACGACGGTGGCGGAATCCGACTGTATTCGCAGGGTAGTAGTTATCCGATGACGCTCACGCTGTCAGGCACGATCGTTTCGGGCAACACAAGTGCAAACCCTGCGAATGCTGATATTGACGTAATGGATGGTGGAGCAACGGCGGTTGATTCGGATCATTCGCTTCTCGGCGATGGCACCGTCGATTCCGTCGTGACGTTGGTGGGTTCAGGCAACCTGCGTTCCAACACTCCAGGCCTTGGTGCATTGGCCGATAACGGCGGTCTCACAAAGACCATGGCCCTGCTGACTGGTTCGCCAGCCATTGATGCTGGGCCGAACCCAGTTGCGACATTTACCGGAAACGGTTTCGATCAGCGCGCCACCCCCTACCTTCGGGTCTACGGCGGTCAGGTCGATATCGGTGCATTCGAATGGCAGCCGACCACAACGCCGTCGACGACGACTTCAATCGAACCGTCTTCGGATCCGGTCGCCCCAGCGTTTACCGGCTGATCCTCGCGTCTCTCTGCGTCTAACGTTCTCCTCTGAACCGAGGGGGAGCAATGGCAACGATGCGCGCATGGCGAGTTCACGAATACGGCCAACCGACCGAGGTGTTGCGCCTCGATGAGGTTGAGATTCCCGAACCCGGCCCCGGAGAAGTTCGGGTCAAGGCTCAAGCCATCCCGCTGAACCTCAACGACCTCGAGCGCATCACCGGCGGCAACATGATGGTCCGCCCTGAGTTCCCCTACAGCCCGGGTATGGAAGCGTTTGGCATTGTCGACGCGTGTGGCGAGGGCGCTGAGGAGTGGCTCGGCAAGCGAGTCGCCGCAGTGACCAAGCAGGCCTTCGGTGGATTCGCCGAGTACGTCATCTGCCCCACGATCGCAGCGTTTGAGATCGACGAGGCGATTCCGCTTCCCGATGCCGCGGCATTGTTCTTCCCCTTTCACTTGGCCTGGCTCGGGCTCATTGATCGCGCTTCGCTGAAAGCGGGAGACACAGTTTTGGTTCACGCCGGAGCGGGTGGTGCTGGTTCGGCTGCAATCCAGATTGCGAAGGCCTTCGGAGCTCGTGTGTACGCAACGGCGGGTGGGCCAGAAAAGGTCGCGCTATGTCGTGAACTCGGAGCCGACGTTGCCATCGATTATCTGAACGAAGATTTCAAAGCCATCGTGCTTGCTGACACCGACAACATTGGCGTCGACATTGTGTTCGACAATGTCGGCGAAGCGGTTATGCCCGATTCATTTGCGTGCACCGCGTACAACGGCACCTATTTGATGATGGGGTTTGCATCGAACAAAGTTGTGGCCGACGAGAAGTTCATCGTTCCTCGCCACGTCACCATGGGGAACTTCAAGTTGTGTGGTGTGCTGCTCAATTATCAATCCGACGACATGATCGGGGTCATCAAGCAGGGCATGGGTTGGAATGTTGCGCCGCGAGAACTGGGCGAACTGGCAACTGCCGACATCGTTGAACTCGTCAAGGCCGGAACGGTGCGAGCCGTGGTGGGAAGTGCGCCGAGATTCGAAGATCTGCCTGCAGCGATGGCGGCAATGGGATCACGCAACACCACTGGTCGCGTCATCGTGATGCTCTGAGTCAGAGCGCTGAAGTCACTCCGGCGGAAGGTCGAAGTGGTCGATGTACTCGCGGAATTCAGAACGCACTGCAGCAGGATCAATGCCGTATTGGTCGGGCTGGTAATCGTGGGTTCCGTGAACGCCAGGGGGATTTGCTGCGATGAATGCCTGCATGCCCCGGGCCGCTTCATCGGACATCGGTAGGTCAAGCGCCTCGTAGATCTGTGTGATGACGCCGAACTGATCGGTGATGAAGTCGCGGAACATCATGTCGTAGAAGATTGCGTCGGGATACTCCTGCGCCTTGCGAACGTTGACGCCGTGCATCAAGACATCTCGAAGGCGCGGGGTCCAGTCGGCAGCGACAGCGTTCGGGTCGACGTGGTCGCTGCCCACGCTGCGCACGATCGTGGTGAGTGACGCGTACGACGTCATCGACTTCACGGGATCACGATGGGTGAACACAATGCGCGCGTCTGGGTAGGTGGCAAGAAGATGCTCGAGGCCCCACAGATGTGCGCCGGTCTTCAGCACCCAGCGGTCCTGCATATTGAACGCCTGCATGTGTTGCAGCTGCTTCAGATGAAAGTCGTAGACGTTGGACCAATCGGCGTCGCGATCTGTCCAGTCTTGGTAGCTCGAAACATTGAACTGATTGTGAAACAGCGGTGTGCACATCGATTCGCCCATAAGCGTGACGCACTCTTGGGTGAGTTCCGCGCCAAGCGGGTGGATCGCCTTGAGTTGCTGCTCTTCAATCGGCGGCATCGTTGCGGCGCACATCGCGATGCGCGGGTCGGTCGCGAATGTTTCGGAGCGAGGCGGGGGAGACGGAAACATGCACTCCCATGTGAGCGGTGGCCGGTTGGCTGGGTCCTGCGCAAGGATGTCGTGCAAGATCGTCGTGCCAGTGCGAGGCATGCCGATAATGAATACGGGCTTCTCAATTTTTTGTTGCGCGATTTCGGGGTAGGTCGCGCGATCAGCGGTGTAGTTCAAGCGGTTGACGGTATGAAGCAGCGCACGTTCGCTAGCAATGAACTCACCAGTGGGATTGAGTTGCGCGTCGCTATGAAGCGAATCCATGAATCGGCCGAGACCTTCGAGGAAGAAGGCGCTGCCGTCGCCGAGGTCAGTGCGGCCTTCGGCGCGTCGTGAGGATTCAGCGAGAATTGCGTCAACGGTGAGATCGGTCATGGACCGACCGTATCGCTCCAGAGTTGGTGGGGCGTTCGATCTCGGCGCCCAGTGAAGGGGAGAGCGATGATCGAGCCGGGTGCCTGGGCGGCGGCGTATGCCGCGCAGATCACGTCAAGGACTCGACGGCCAAAGCGGGCGTCAATCGGCGACGGCGCTCCATTGACCACATCGCGCAACGTCAACATCTGATCGATGTAGCCAAGCTGCTCAAGATGCGGATCGACGGCACCGGTCAAGGCAGGCAGGTCGACGGGTTCGCCGTTGTGTTCGATACCGGGCTGGGGCATGAGCTCGGTGCGGACCACGCCGCTATCGCTTGAGACTTGGATGTCCCAGAGCGCATCGGGGTTGGTCCAGTTTGTTTCGATGCGAGCGCGCAGGCCAGAAGCGAAGGTGATGAACACCTCGGCGGCATCGTCGACCTCAATGTCGGGTGAGTGAGTCAGCGTCGCTTCGACCGCCACCGGCGCATCGGCCCCGGCCAGAAGTAGCGCAAGTGCGACCGCGTGCGAACCGAGGTCGAACAGAACGCCACCGCCTCGGGCGGGGTCGAGGAACTCGCCCCACGATGGTCGCGGCGAGAGCTGTCGAATCTCAATGAAGTTCGGTGCTCCGATACCGCTCACCAATTGATTGGTAACGACGACAAGAGGGGAGAAGGCGAGGTTCTCGGCATAGACGACCTGACCGCCGGCATCGACCATCGCATCAGCCTCGCCGAGCGTCGCTGCGAGTGGCTTCTCGACGAGCACCACTGCGCCTGTGCCGAGCGCTTGCAACGTGTCGGCTGCATGGCGGTCGGGTGGGGTGCAGACCACAACGGCCTCGGCGCCGGCTGGTAATTCCTCGAAAGCGACGACCGCAGCACCAACCTGGCCTGCCCGTTCGGTTGCTCGCTCGCTTGTGCGGGATGCGACCGCCACGATCTGGGCCTCGGTCGCAGCCGCAGCCATGGCGTGGACAACGGAAATGGTGCCGGCTCCAGCAAAGGCGAGTTTCACGGAACCGAAGGTACCGGCTTGTGGGCAGGGGAACTACGGTCAGAGGCTGATGGGGGCTATCGGGGAACTCAAAGACATCGTGGTCGTCGATCTCTCGACGAACCTGAGCGGTGCGTACTGCGCGAAGTTGTTTGCTGATTCGGGCGCAACCGTCACGCGTGTTGAACCACCCGAGGGAGATCCGCAGCGCCACGCTCAATGGTCGGGTGTGCCCACGACCGGTGATGCGCCGCTCTACCGCTATCTCCGCCACGGACAACGGTCGGTCACCGCCGTTGCTGGTGAACCCATCATCAACGAACTTTGCGCCGCGGCCGACCTTGTCATTGTGAGTGGTCCTCCGCCGGGTGAGTGGCCAGGCACGGTTGTGTTGGCTGCGACTCCCTACGGACTCACCGGACCATTTGCCGATCGTCCCGCAACTGAATTCACTTTGCAGGCCGATAGCGGCGCAGTCGCGATTCGCGGCGTGCGGGAATTTCCACCGATTCAGATGGGCGGGCGCATCGTCGAATGGGTCGGGGGTGCCTACGGAGCTGTTGCGTCGTTGGCCGCGGTTCGACGTGCGCGTGAAACTGGCGCTGGCGAACTCATCGATCTTTCGGTCTTCGAAGTCGCGAACGTGACTGCGACGAACTACTCCGACCTTTTCAATTCGCTTGCCGGACGACCCGAGCCCGATCCCACTGTGCCGCCGCGCAATGTCGAGATTCCGTCGATTGAACCGACACTCGATGGTTGGGTTGGCTTCAACACCAACACTCGTGATCAGTGGGAGTCATTCTGCATCCTGATTGAACGTCCCGATCTGCTTGAAACCGCAGAGTTCGCTGTGCTTGCAACGCGTAATGCTCGTGCCGACGAGTGGAACGCGATGGTGCGCGAGTACACCACGAAGCACACCACTGCAGAGATTGTTGAAGCCGCTGCTGCTCTGCGCATCCCCGTTGCGCCAGTGGCCGACGGCAAAATCATTCTTGAACTTGATCACCCGCAGGAACGCGGCGTGTTTCTGCGCGATCCACTTGATGAGTTCACGATGCCTCGTCGGCCGTACCTGATCGACGGAGTGTCGGGCGGCGCACCACAGCCTGCTCCTTCCGTGGGTTCCGCGAACGGCGAAACGATTCCATTGCGTACGCCACGACCGCAGGCGATCGCCGAGTCTGTTGCCCTTCCCTTGGCTGGAATCACGGTGCTTGATCTCACGGCTTGGTGGGCTGGACCATCGGCCGCCGGCATGCTCGCAACCCTTGGCGCCGAAGTTATTCACGTTGAATCAACTCGTCGTATTGATGGCATGCGTACCGCGGGCGGCATGTTCTACAGCCGTCCCCAGTGGTGGGAGTACAGCGCGTTCTTCTTGTCGGCCAACACCAACAAGTACGACGTCACCCTCGATCTCGACCGCCCTGAAGGTCGAGCACTTGCACTCGAACTCGCAGCCAAGGCTGACATCGTCATCGAGAACTTCACACCCCGCGTTGTTGAAGCATTCGATCTCGATTGGGACGTCATCAAAAGCGTGAACCCGCGAGCAGTGATGGTGCGCATGCCGGCGTTTGGCCTTGATGGCCCGTGGCGCGACCGACCTGGTTTCGCCCAAACCATGGAACAGATCACCGGGCTCGCGTGGATGACTGGTCACCCCGAGGATCAGCCGCGCATCCAGCGCGGACCATGCGATCCCAATGGCGGTCTACACGCAGCATTCGGAGCGCTCATTGGTCTGCAGCATCGTGACCGAACGGGCGAAGGTTGTCTTATCGAAGCTCCGATGTTCGAAGCGGCGATCAGCGTTGCTGCCGAACCCGTTATTGAATGGACTGCGCACAATCTCCGGGTAGAGCGCGAGGGCAACCGCAGTCCCTATGCAGCGCCGCAGAACCTCTACGCCTGCGACGGATTTGAAAATTGGCTCGCTGTTTCGTGTGCGACTGATGAGCAATGGAAGTCGCTGGCAACAGTGATCGGTCATCCCGAGTTGGCCGACGATTCGTCATTGGCGACGCTTGCTGACCGCCGACGCGAGCACGACCGCCTCGATGTGCTGATCGGCGAGTGGGCCGCAAAGCAACAGTTGAGCCAAGCAGCAGAGAGTCTTGTTGCCGCTGGTATTCCCGCAGCGGAAACCCGTGACAACCGACGCTCCTCGGGCCATCCGCAAAATGAGTTCCGCGGATATTGCGAAGACGTCGTCCATTCCGTTGTTGGCACACACCCCACTCCGACCCTCCCGTTCCGCTACGGGAGCGTCGATCATTGGGTTCGTTTACCTGCGCCGACCCTCGGGGAGCACAACAGGGAAATTCTCGGCGGAATGCTTGGGCATTCCGACGCGGAACTTGCTGAACTGGAAGAGAAGGGCATCATCGGCGATTGGCCGATGGGCATCGAACGCTAAGTATCCACTGCCGGAAAATGTTTTAGGAGAACTCGACCATGACTGATCTGTTCGATACCTACAAGGTGATTGACGTCGACACCCATCTCACTGAGCCGCCCGACACTTGGACGCGTTCGTTTCCAGCATCGCTCCACGACAAGGTGCCTCATATTGAGCGAGTCGATGGCGTTGATCAGTGGATGGTCAGTGGCGAACGGATCGGCGCCCCGGGCTACTACTCAATGGCTGGATTCGACGGCATCATGCCGCTCAGCACGCCGAAGACATTCGATGACATTCATCCAGCAATGTTCGATGCAAAGGCACGCCTCGCGTTCCTTGACGAAGAAGGTGTCGACGCGCAGATTCTCTATCCCAACGTGGGCGGATTTGGTAACGGTTACTTCCTTCGTCTCGGCGATCGCGAACTGGTTGCTCAATGCGTTCGTGCCTATAACGATTTCCTCACCGATTGGTGCAGTGCCGACCCTGCGCGTCTGATTCCAATTTCCGCAGTTCCGTTCTGGGACCTCGATCTCGCGATTGACGAGATTGAGCGTTGTCTCGAAATGGGCCACAAGGCCATCAACTTCTGCAACCAACCGCAGGACTACGGACAGCCGCCGTTGGCCAGCAAGCACTGGGATCCAATTTGGAAAACAGTGCAAGACGCTGGAGTCCCGGTGAGTTTCCACGTCGGCGGTGGATCAATGGGAACGCTGTTCGAAGACACCGCCAATATGGGTTGGATGACCAACTTCGCCAAGGTTTCGTCGATGATTTTCATGGACAACATGCGCTGCATGGCGGACCTCATCTTTGGCGGCATGTGCCACCGATTCCCGGAACTCAAGTTCGTTTCGGTTGAATCAGGCGTCGGCTGGCTTCCAGGCGCGCTCGAAACATTCGATTGGCAGTGGAACAACGGTGGCGTGCGCGACGAACATCCCGAATACGAACTGACTCCAAGCGAGTACTTCCGTCGTCAGCTCTACGGATGCTTCTGGTTCGAACAGAAGTCGGCGCTTGCAGCGATCGACGTACTTCCCGACAACATCATGTTCGAGACCGACTACCGGCATCCCACGTGCATGCATCCCGGCCCGCGCACGGCAGCAACGCGGCCTCGCGAGTACGCGCAGGAATTGCTTGGTGGACTACCCGAAGAAGTCATCCGCAAAGTTCTCTACGAGACCGCAGCAAAGGTCTACGGCATCTGATGGTCGCGTCGGTTGTGCCCCCCGAGTTTGGTTCGGCGTTCATCATCTCTGAGGTACGTGGTCGAACGCTCCACTTGCGCATCGATCGCACAGAACGACGCAACGCGTTCACTCAGGACATGTACCGGGCTCTGAAGCGCGCGGCTATCTGGGCCGACGGGCAACCTGAACTCGACTCGGTGTGTCTGACGGGCACCGACAAATGGTTTGCGGCTGGTGGCGATATGGCCGGCAAGTCTGAGGACCCTGAAGGTCTCGCCAACGAGTGGGATGCCACCGACAATTTTCCGTTCCGCCACATCGAACGCTGTCGCAAGATTTGGGTAGCTCGCATCAACGGCTTATGTCACGCCGGTGGTCTCGACCTCGCGCTGCATTGCGATGTCGTGATTGCGTCGGCCGATGCTCGTTTCCGCATTCCTGAATTGCTTCGTGGAATTCCTGATCCGTTTATGTCTGCTCGGATCGCGGAAGCTATTGGTATCGCAAAAGCTCGCTATCTGTTCTTCACTGCTGCTGAGATTTCTGCAACCGAAGCGGACCAGATGGGACTCATTGGCAAAGTCGTCCCTCATGGCGAGCTCGAGGCACAGACGGAGTGGGTTCTCGAGCAGATTTCGCTGACCGGACCCGAAGCCCGTGCAGCAATCAAGCGAGACCTCAACGCCCGTTTGCCCATGTCGGACACCGGTCTGTTCCATCGGACGATGATGAGCCCTGAAATGGTTGAGGGAATGCGGGCATTCGTCGAGAAGCGCCCAGTCGATTGGCCGAGAGGCTGACCGAAGGCCCGAGTCAGAGCCCGGTACTGTGGGGCTTCGCATGAAGAAGCTGATTCAGTTCGGGGCCGCGATTCTGAGCGGGGGAGTCATCGTCGCTGTGGCGATTGTGATTCTTGTTCCTTCGATTGCCCGAGTCGCTTCTGCAGTCGAGGGTGGCGACGGCGCCATCGACGTCTCCCAGTTCCAGGACTACGCCGTTCGTTCACAGGTCTTTGCTTCCGACGGCTCGCTGATCGCCACGCTGCACGGCGCTGAAAATCGAGATCCAGTGCCCCTTTCGGCGATGCCCGACACCATCAAGAACGCCGTTCTTTCGGTGGAAGACGCACAGTTCTACCAACACATCGGTATCAACCTGCGCGGCCTTGTCCGTGCCCTCGTGCAGAACGTGCAGTCAGGTCAGGTTGAGCAGGGCGGTTCCACAATCACGCAGCAGTTGGTGAAGAAGGCGCTGCTGAGCGATGAACGTGTTCTCAATCGAAAGACCAAAGAAGCGGCACTCGCAATTCGACTCGAAGGTCAGTTGTCGAAAGATGAGATCCTCGAGCTCTACCTCAACACGATTTACTTCGGTAATGGCGCCTATGGCGTCCAAGCTGCCACTGAAACGTATTGGGGTAAGCCGGTTTCTGAACTGAACTGGGCTGATAGTGCGCTGTTGGCGTCGATGATCTCGAACCCGGTCGAGAACGATCCCATCCTTCATCCGAAGAAGGCCAAGGAAGAACGAAAGCTCGCACTCGACCGCATGGTCGCGAATGGCGTGATTACTCGGGCGCAAGCCACTGAGTACGACGCGCTTCCGCTGCCTGGTGGTCGTTGCACAGGAGTGGCCGCTGGTTTCCGTCCGGCCGATTGTGGTGCGATCACCCAACCACCCGAGGAGAGTTACTTCGTCGAAGAAGTGAAGCAGCAATTACTTGCTGACACTCGCCTCGGCGCTACCTACGAAGAGCGATACGCCCAGGTCTTTGGCGGCGGTCTTCGGATCCACACCACGCTGGACCCAATTGCACAGAATGCCGCGCAAGATGCCCACGACAACACGTTCCCGTCGAGTGTGCGAGCAGAAGCAGATTCGAAGGGGATCGCCACCGCGATGGTCTCAGTTGAATCGGCAACTGGAGCCGTTCGTGCGCTAGTCGGTGGCCCTGGTTTCGCTGACTACAAGTACGACATCGCTACGCATGAACCTGGGCGTCAGACGGGTTCAACGTTTAAGACGTTCGTGATTCTCACTGCGCTTGAACAAGGCGTGCTGCCTGACGACTTTGTTGGTGGCGGTGGTTCATGGCCGAATGCGGGAAGTACCCCCGACCCTTACATCATCACCGGCGGGGGTGGAACGCTTACCGGCGTCACGGCAGCATCATCAAATGGCGCGTTCGTGCGACTTGGTCAAACTGTTGGTCTTGAAAATGTGGTGTACACCGCACAACGCCTCGGTGTGAGCAGTCAGTTCGATCCGCGTGCGAAGTCGATGCCGCTTGGTGTGTTCGATGTGACGCCACTTGAAATGGCGTCGGCCTATTCGGCGATTCCCAATGGCGGAGTTCGTGAACCTTCGTACTTCATCGATCGAGTTGAAGACCGCACGGGCAAGGTCCTGATTCAGCATGAAGCGAATCCGACACGTGGCGTGAGTTGGCAGAGCGCCTGCTTGGCCACTCAGATTCTCGCCAACAACGTGCAGAACGGCACCGGCACGAACGCTCAGTTGAATGGTCAATCCGCAGCGGGAAAGACCGGCACCACCGAAAGCAACACGAACACCTGGTTTGTCGGCTTCACGCCGAAGCTCACGACCGCCGTCTGGATGGGTATTCCTGCAGAAGGAACGAAGCCCATGGGCAATCTTGGTGGCCGTGAGCAGTTCGGTGGCTTGTGGCCTGCAACGATTTGGCACAACTACAACCAGGCCTATGTCGATAAGACAAAGCAGAAGCGGGTCGAGTGGCCGACCTGCGCAGCACCGACTCGTGGGGCGAAGGCCGCTTCGGGAGCGAGCGATCCCTTTGGCCTTCTGAACGGTGGCCAGCCTGATGATTCAGCGTCGACTTCGACGACATCAACAACGAGGCGCACGACGACAACGACCTCACGGTCGACGACTTCAAGTCCCTCGACGACCCCGACGACCCGCGTGCCCCGGTCAACGACCACAACAACCGCCCCTGGTGCCCCGACGAACTGATCGATGCGACAGCGGGGCGGTTCACGCGTAAGGCTGGGAAGATGACAGATCTTGAGCGGCTCCTTGACCTGCAGGCCAACGACACCGCTGCTGACCAGTTGCGGCACCGACGTAAGGCGTTGCCCGAGCGAGCCGCTTTGGTCGAGCTCGATCGCAAAGAGAGCGCCCTCCGTGCCGAGGTCGCCGAGCCGCAGGCCGAGCGCGACGGTTTGGCTCGTGAACAGAAACGGCTTGAAGACGAGATTGCGACGGTTGAGGGAAAAGCCGCTCATGTCGAAAAGCAGCTCTACGACGG